>OGWZ01003533.1_pt1 | contig 10451 bp, 8 predicted proteins | sample 1576141 | NCBI WGS metagenome assembly OGWZ01 (sample SAMEA3541512, study PRJEB24748) | human gut metagenome | biome: human gut; feature: human-associated habitat; material: faeces | place: China | collected 2012
CAGCAGCGTCTCCCGGCGGAGATTTACAGCGCGCTGCGCTCGGCCCGGCAGTACGGCAAGCGCCTGACGCTCGCCGAGGCGGACGTCGTCGCCGAGGCGATGCGCGACTGGGCGATCGAGCGCGGCGCGACGCATTATACCCACTGGTTCCAGCCGATGACCGGCATCACCGCCGAAAAGCACGACAGCTTTCTCTCCCCAGCGAAGGACGGCGGCGCGCTGCCGGAGTTTTCGGGCCGCGAGCTCATCCACAGTGAGCCGGACGCCTCGAGCTTTCCGTCCGGCGGTCTTCGCGCCACATTCGAGGCGCGCGGCTACACCGCCTGGGACCCGACGAGCTACGCTTTCGTGAAGGACGGCGTGCTCTGCATCCCGACGGTATTCGCCTCCTACGGCGGCGAGGCCATCGATAAGAAAACGCCGCTTCTCCGCAGCATGGACGCGTTGAATATCCAGGCGCTGCGTATTCTGAAGCTCTTCGGCGACACGCAGACCGCCGCCGTGCGCGCGAACGCCGGCGCGGAGCAGGAGTATTTCCTCATTGACCGCGGCGTTTACGAGCAGCGCCCCGATCTTATCTACACCGGGCGTACGCTTCTCGGCGCTCGCCCGCCCAAGGGACAGGAGCTGGACGACCATTATTTCGGCGCGATCAAGCCGCGCGTGGCGGCGTTCATGCGCGAGCTGGACGAGGAGCTCTGGAGGCTCGGCGTCCCGGCCAAGACCGAGCACAACGAGGTCGCCCCCGCGCAGCACGAGCTCGCGTGCGTCTATTCCACGGTGAACATCGCCGCCGATCACAACCAGCTCGTCATGGAGTGCATGAAGCGCGTGGCGGACCGGCACGGCATGGTGTGCCTGCTGCACGAAAAGCCGTTCGCGGGCGTGAACGGCTCGGGCAAGCACAACAACTGGTCGCTTTCCACCGACCGCGGCGAAAATCTTCTGAACCCCGGCGACACGCCGGAGGAGAACGCGCAGTTCCTGCTTATCCTCACGGCGGTCCTGCAGGCCGTGGACGAATACCAGGACCTGCTGCGCATCTCCGTCGCGGGAGCTTCCAACGACCACCGTCTCGGCGGCAGCGAAGCGCCCCCGGCGATCCTCTCCGTGTTCCTTGGCGACGAGATCACCGGCATTCTCGATTCCATTGAGAACGGCACGCCGTATGAATCCGGCGAAAAGGTGCAGTTCAAGGTCGGCGTGCATGTCCTGCCGCGCTTCCCGAAGGATACGAGCGACCGCAACCGCACCTCGCCCTTTGCCTTCACGGGCAATAAGTTTGAATTCCGCATGGTCGGCTCGTCACAGTCGATCTCCGAGGCGAACATCATTCTCAACACCGCCGTGGCGGACGTGCTGCGCCGCTATGCCGACGAGCTGGAGGGCGCGGCGGACTTTGAGAGCGCGCTGCACGAGCTCATAAAGCGCTCCATCCGTGAGCACCGCCGCATCTTCTTCAACGGCAACGGCTACGAAGAAGCATGGGTGCGCGAGGCCGCACGCCGCGGTCTGTGCAACTACCGCTCCACGCCGGACTGCGTACCGCATCTGCTCGACGCGAAAAACGCGGAGCTTTTCCGCCGCAACCGCGTGTTCAGCGAAACGGAGCTTCGCGCCCGGTGCGAGATCGTGCTCGACCACTACGCCAAGGAGGTGCGCATCGAGGCGCTCACGCTGCTCGATATGCTGCGCAAGGATGTGCTCCCCGCGGTGAGCCGCTTTACCGGCGCTCTTTCCGCCACGGCGCACGAAAAGAAAAAGCTCTGCGGCGAGAGCGCCTGCCGGTATGAAAAAACGGCGGCGGCGGAGCTCTCCGCGCGCGCGGCGAAGCTCTGGGACGGCGCGGAAAAACTGGAAAAGGCGGTGCGCCGCATTGACGACGGACGCCTCTCCACCGAATCCGCCGTGGAGATCTGCCGCGGTGAGATATTGCCGGAAATGGAGATCCTGCGCGAAATTTCCGACGGCGCGGAGCTCATCATGGACCGTGCCGCGTGGCCGTATCCGTCTTATGGTGAGATCCTTACCAGCGTATATTAAAATTTAGAAGAAAACCGGCGCTTTTTGGTAAAATACCGAAAGCGCCGGTTTTGCCGCCTTGACATCCGGCGAAGAAACCGATATAGTATGGCCACAAACAAACAGCGTGCGGATCCGCGTCGAAAGACGTCGTCGGGGGAGACTCCGCCGAGGGAACACGGATGCAAATTCCGGACTATCCCAGTAACCGTAAAGCGGACAAAAAAGCCGGTACCACTGCCGAAGGGCGGGAAGGGGCTTGAGTAGGATGATGCCAAGTCGGGAAACCTGTTTTCGCATGAGAGCTTCTGGGACGGGGTATAGCTGTGCGATCCATCGCCGATTCCGCCGCCCTTTCCGAGAGAGGGGCGGCGTTTTTGCGCCGGAAGGCTGGTTGTTTGAATACTTTTTTGAGAAGGAGTTCAAGAAATGAACGCCAAAAAGATCCTTGCTCTTGCATTGGCAGCCCTGATGCTGCTCTCGCTCGCCGCCTGCGGACAGAGCGCTGATCCCACCGCGACGGAAGCTCCCGCCGAGCCTACCGAAGCCCCCGTGGAAGCCACCGAAGCCCCCGCGGAGGATACCTCCGTCACCGTGACCGACATGACCGGCCGCGAGATCACGCTCGAAGAGCCCGCCACGCGCATCGTTGCGCTCACGGCGTCCGACTGCGAGATCATCTGCGCGCTCGGCGGCATGGACCTGCTCGTCGGCCGCGGCACCTACTGCGACTACCCCGCCGAAGTGCAGGAGATCCCCTTCGTGCAGTCCGGCTATGAGACCAACATCGAGCAGATCATCGCTCTTGAGCCGCAGGTGCTCCTTATGAGCACGATGGCCCAGACCGAAGAGCAGATCAAGGCGCTTGAGGACGCCGGTGTCCACGTTGTCGTTTCCGACGCGCAGGATATCGATGGCACCTATGCCGCCATCCGCATGATCGGCGCGCTGCTCGGCAAGAACGAGGAAGCCGAAACGGTCATCGACGGCATGAAGACGACGTTTGAGTCGCTCAAGGGCGTCTGCGGCGACGGCGAAAAGACCATTTACTTTGAGGTCTCCCCGCTGGAGTACGGTCTGTGGACGGCTGGCGCCAACACCTTCATGAACGAGATCGCCGAGCTGCTCGGTCTCAAGAACTGCTTTGCCGACGTGGAAGGCTGGGCGGAGATCAGCGAAGAGCAGGTGCTTGAGCGCAACCCCGACTATATTATGACCATTTCCATGTACTCCGGCGAGGGCCCCACGCCCGAAGAGGAGATCGCTTCCCGCGCCGGTTGGGAAAATGTGACGGCTGTGAAGAACGGCGCCATCCTCAATCTGCAGAACAACGAGCTTTCCCGCCCCGCACCGCGTCTGGCGGAAGGCGCGCAGATGCTCGCCGACTTCATTGCCGGCGTTGAGGCCAATGACAAGGCGGCCTGAGCCAAAAGAAAATAAAACCATGGTACGCCGGGAGGGGTTTGGCCTTCCGGCGTATCTGGCATTTGCCGCGGCGACGGTATTCACGCTTCTCGTGTGCGTGTCGCTCGGCAGCGTGAAGCTGCCGCTGCTCGAGACGTTCGGCCTTTTGTGGAACGCCCTGGCGGGCCGCGGCACGGGAACGGGCATGAGCGCGACGATCGTATTCTCCGTGCGCCTGCCGCGCGTGCTGTGCGTTGCGCTCACGGGCGCGTCGCTCTCGGTGTGCGGCGCGGCGATGCAGGGCCTTTTGAAAAACCCGCTGGCGGATGGCTCTACGCTCGGCGTATCGTCCGGCGCGTCGCTCGGCGCGGTGATCTCCATCGCGTTCGGCATAACGCTCCCCGGCATCCCGCTCGCCGGGACGATGAGCATGGCAATGCTTTTTGCGTTCCTCTCGCTCGTCGTCATTCTGGGTCTTGCGTACCGGCTGGACGGCTCGCTCTCCACCGGCACGATCATCCTCATCGGCGTCATTTACTCGATGTTCGTTTCAAGCGTTCTCTCGCTCGTCATCACGTTCGCGCCGGATAAGGTACAGTCCATCACGTTCTGGACGATGGGCTCTCTCGCGGGGCGGGGGTATGTCCACGTCCTTGTGCTGCTCGGCGCGCTCGTCGTTTTCGGCGGCGTGCTCTTCGGCTGCGCGCGCGAGCTCAACGCCTTTGCCGTCGGCGAGGACAACGCCCGGCATATCGGCGTGAACGTCCGGCGCGTTAAGCTCACGGTGATGATCGCGGTGTCGGCGCTCATCGGCGTGTGCGTGTCCGTCGGCGGCACGATCGGCTTTGTGGGTCTTGTGACGCCGCATATGGTGCGCCTCATCACCGGGCCGAACCACCGGCGGCTGCTCCCGGCGAGCGCGTTTGGCGGGGCGATTTTCCTCATGCTGTGCGATCTTCTCGCGCGCACGCTCTTTGACCCGCGCGAGCTGCCCGTGGGCGTCGTCACGTCGTTCATCGGCTCGATCCTCTTCGTCGTCATCTTCATCCGCACAAGGAGGGGCGAGAAATGAGCATGCTGGAAGTACAAAACCTCTCGGTGCGCTTCGGCAGCGCCGTGATCGTGAACGATGTGAGCTTTTCCGTGCAAGACGGCGACTGGCTCATGCTCATCGGGCCGAACGGCGCGGGCAAGTCCACGATCGTGAATGCCGTGTCCCGCGGCGTGCCGTATACGGGAACGGTGCTTTTTGAAGGGAAGGACGTGCAGAAAACGCCCGCCCATCTCCTTGCGCGCAGCATGGGCGTGCTCGCGCAGCACCACACGGTCGGCTATGCCTTCTCCGTGGAGGAGGTCGTGCGGCTCGGACGCTATGCCTATGCTCCCGGTATTTTCTCCCGCCGGAGCGACGAGGACGAGCGGAGCGTCGCCGAGGCGATGGAACTGACAGGCGTGGCGCATATCGCGCGCCAGTCCGTGCTCACGCTCTCGGGCGGCGAGCTGCAGCGCGTCTTTCTCGCGCAGCTCTTTGCGCAGAACCCGCGGCTGCTCCTGCTCGACGAGCCGACGAATCATCTCGATCTTGTATATCAAAAGCAGATATTCTCCCTTGTGCGCGAGTGGCTCTCCAAGGGCGGCCGCGCCGTGGTGTCGGTCGTGCACGATCTCTCGCTCGCGCGGATGTACGGAAGCCGCAGCGTGCTGCTCGACCACGGTAAGATCGCTGCCGCGGGGGAGACTGCGGACGTGTTCGCGCCGGAAACGCTCAACGCCGTTTACCGCATGGATGTTGCCGACTGGATGCGCACCATGCTCTCCCAATGGGAAAAGTGAAGAAAGCAGCAAAGCGCCGCCGGAACCCCGGCGGCGCTTCCTGCGTCTGTTATAAATGCATAATTATGCCGATGATTTTATCAATGTAAAGAGATAAAATGCGGAAAATGGCGCGAGAGTATTGACAGAAGGGGCCCCCCGCCGTATAATCCGTGCATAAAATAAGAAAGCACCTGATAGAGGTCGCGGAAACGAAGAGTATCTTGCAGCACACGCCGGCAGGCGGCTGCAGGAGAAAGGCAATTCCGCCGAAGCACCGCATGGCTGCCGCCATGCTGCTGCTGGGCCGACGCCCAATAAGCGCCGGACTGTCACAGTTACTGTGGAGAGCTATCAAAGGAAACCGGTTTTTGATTTTCTTTTTGAATCTCATTTTTCGGAAAGCCTGCGATACCACATCGGGTCGCAGGCTTATTTAATTTTTCCGAAAAGGAGACAGAAAAAATGAGAAGAAGAAACATCCTTGCGCTGCTGATGGCAGCCGCCCTCTGCCTTTGCCTGCTCGCCGGGTGCGGCAGTGCAGAAACGACCGACAGCACCGGAACGAGCATCACGGAAGCCGCGACGATCGCCGATCTCAAGGGCATAAAGATCGCGGCGCAGGCCGGAACGTTCCACGCCGACGCACTCAACCAGATCGAAAACGTGCAGGGCTCGACGTATCCCGAGTTTGCCGATCTTCTGACCGCACTCAAGAGCGGCGCGATCGACGGCTACATCGCCGAGGAACCGACGGCCTTCTCCGTCTGCCAGAGCGACGATACTCTTACGTTCCTCCCGTTTAAGAACAATGAGACCGGCTTTACCGCCACGGCGTCCGATGTCGGCATCGCCATCGGTCTGAAGAAGGGCTCGGAGCTGCGCGAGCAGATCAACGCCGTTCTCGCGGAGATCACACCCGAGCAGCGCAGCGCGCTCATGGAGCAGATCGTGACGCTCAGCTCCGGCGGGGAAGTGACCGAGTTTGCCGTGAGCGCCGAAGAGCCGGAAAACCCGACGGGCACGCTCCGCGTCGGCATGGAGTGCGCGTATGAGCCGTATAACTGGACCGACATCTCCGGCGCATCCTTCGGTGCGGTGCCCATCTCCGGCGAGGGCAAGGACGGCCTTTACGCCAACGGCTACGACGTGCAGATCGCAAAGTATGTCGCGGCGCGTCTCGGCATGGATCTGGAAATTTACTCCATCGAATGGGATTCGCTGCTGCCCGCGCTGGAATCCGGCGCGATCGACGCCATTGCCGCCGGCATGAGCCCCACGGCCGAGCGCGCTGCGCAGATCGACTTCACCGATACCTATTACGAATCCAACCTCGTCGTCATCATCCGCAAGTAATCTGACCGAAAGGGCCGGTAAACAGCCATGAGCTTTTTTCAGGACGTAATCAACATAGTCGCCAAATATTATCCCCAGCTGCTCAGCGGCGTGGGAAACACGATGCTCATTGCGCTTACCGGCACCGTGGCCGGTCTCGCCATCGGCCTTCTGACCGGCATCGTCCGCACGGCGCCATTCTCCCGCAACGGCTTTGTGCGCGTGCTCCATAAGATCCTGAACGCCGTCATCGCCGTTTATGTGGAGATCTTCCGCGGCACGCCCATGATGGTGCAGGCGATGGTCATCTACTGGGGTTATGCCTTTGCCTCCGGCGGCAACACGCTGCCGCTCATTCCGTCCGGCATCCTGATCGTTTCGGTCAACACCGGCGCTTACATGGCCGAGATCGTCCGCGGCGGCATCATCTCCATCGATAAGGGCCAGTTTGAGGGCGCTATGAGCATCGGCATGACCCATTCGCAGACGATGTTCAAGGTCATCATCCCGCAGGTCATGCGCAACATCCTGCCCTCGGTAAGCAACGAGTTTGTCATCAACATCAAGGACACCTCGGTGCTGAACGTCATCGGCGTAACGGAGCTTTACTACTTTGCCGGGATCATCAAGCGCCAGAGCTTTGAAACGTTCCAGACGTATCTTGTCGTGTGTGTGCTGTACTTCATTCTGACTTTCACGGTCACGCGGCTGCTTCGCTTCGTGGAGCGCAAACTCGACGGGAACGACAGCTATGTGATCTTCGGCTCGCAGAGCGACAGCGCCGCCGAGATCCGCATCAAAACCGCGAGGGAGGACTGAGCCATGGGTGAAAAGGTCATAGAGCTTGTGCATCTGCAAAAGCAGTTCGGCGATCATGCCGTGCTGCGCGATATCCATCTCAGCGTGGAAAAGGGTGAAGTGCTCAGCATCATCGGCGCGTCCGGCTCGGGCAAGAGCACGATGCTCCGGTGCATCAACCTTCTTGAAACGCCGACGTCCGGCCAGGTGCTTTATCACGGGCAGGACATCACCGCGCGGGAAATGAATCTCTCGCAGTACCGCGCAAAGGTCGGCATGGTGTTCCAGAGCTTCAATCTCTTCAACAACATGACGGCGCTGCAAAACTGCGTCACCGGTCAGATGTCGGTGCTCCGGCGCAGCCGGGCCGAGGCGGAGAAAATCGCTATGGAATATCTCGGGCGCGTCGGCATGACGCCGTACATCCACGCCCGCCCGGCGCAGCTCTCCGGCGGACAGAAGCAGCGCGTGGCGATCGCCCGCGCGCTTGCGATGGAGCCGGAGGTGCTGCTCTTCGACGAGCCGACGAGCGCGCTCGATCCGCAGATGGTCGGCGAGGTGCTCGATGTTATGCGCTCTCTCGCCGGAGACGGACTCACGATGATCGTCGTGACGCACGAAATGGCGTTTGCGCGCGACGTTTCCACGAACGTCGTCTTTATGGCCGACGGCGTCATCTGCGAAGAGGGACGCCCGAAGGATATTTTTGAAAACCCGCAGGACCCGAAGACGCGCGAATTTCTCTCGCGCTTCCTCGTGGGGTGATACCAAAGACCGCAGCGCTGCCACGCGCTGCGGTTTTTCGAGCGTGTCAAAAAAATATTTTTGACACGCTCTCAAACGAGACCCGCTACGCTGGGCTCTCGTTTGAAAAGGCTGCGGCTCGCCGCAGCGCACTCGCTGTGCGCCGTTGGCGCACAACTCGCACGTTTGCGAGCCGAAATGTATTTTCTCCGACGCACATGTCGCCGGAGAAAATGATCAGAACTTTATTTGCGCCTGCGGGCGCAAACTCTGCGAGGCTTTTTTGACAGTCTGCAAAAACCGCAGCGCTGCCACGCGCTGCGGTTTTTCTATATCAGCCCGGCCGGTTGACATACGCTTGACAGCACTGGTATAGTGGAGCCGAAAAGGAAAGGGGGGCGAGATATGGAACACCGCATTTTGCTCGTCGAGGATGACCGCAGCCTCGCCGACGCCATCTGCGCGCAGATGAAGCTCTGGGCGCTGGAGTGCACCTGCGCTGCCGATTTCCGCGCGGTCATGGCGGAGTTCGCGCGCGTGCAGCCGCATCTTGTGCTGATGGACGTGTCGCTTCCGTATATGAGCGGGTATCACTGGTGCGCGGAGATACGAAAAGTAAGCTCCGTGCCGGTCATATTCATCTCCTCGGCGAGCGATAATATGAACATTATCATGGCGATGAACATGGGCGGCGACGATTTTGTCGCCAAACCCTTTGATACGAACGTGCTCATTGCCAAGGTGCAGGCTCTTCTCCGCCGGACGTATGAGTTCGGCGCGGCAGCGCCCGTGCTCGAGCACGCCGGGGCGATCCTCAATACCGGCGACAATACGCTCACCTATGCCGACGAGCACATCGCTCTCACCAAAAATGAATACCGCATCCTTCTCACGCTGATGCAGAACAAGGGGAAGATCGTCAGCCGCGAAAAGCTCATGGAAGCGCTCTGGCAGACGGACTCGTTCGTGGACGAGAACACGCTCACCGTGAACGTCGGCCGCCTGCGCAAAAAGCTCGAAAACGCGGGGCTGCACGATTTCATCACGACGAAGTTCGGCGTGGGCTACGCCGTGGGGGAAAAATGAAGCTGCTCGGAGACTATATCAAAAGCCGCCGCGGGGTGCTGCTGTTCTTTGCGCTGGCGGCGGCGCTGCTCGGCGTATCCTTCGCTCTCTTCCATCTGCCGCTGCGCGCCGTGGCGTATCCGTGCGCGCTCGCGCTGCTGCTCGGTCTCGCGGCGCTCGCGCTCGATTTCCGGCGCGTATATAAGCTCCACCGGGAGCTTTCCCAGCTGGAGACCACGGCGGCGGAGCTCATCGGCGTGCTGCCGACGGCGGCAAGCGTGCCGGAGGCAGACTATCAGGCGATCGTGCAGAGTCTCTGCCGCCAGAGCGCGGACGCCGCGGCAAAGGCCGCCGCCGACCGCGCCGATATGCTTGAATACTATACGCTCTGGGCGCACCAGATCAAAACGCCCATCGCCGCCATGCGTCTCCGGCTTCAGAGCGAGGACAGCGACTCCTCCCGCCGCCTTCTCGCCGATCTCGGACGCATCGAGCAGTATGTGGAAATGGTGCTCACGTACCTCCGGCTGGAGGGCGAGGGGACGGACTATGTATTCCGCGAAGCGAAGCTCGATGATGTCGTCCGTCCGGCGCTCCGGCGTTTCGCCGGGGAGTTCATCGCGCGCCGCCTGACGCTCGACTATACGCCCACGGACGTGCGCGTGCTCACAGACGAGAAGTGGCTCTCGTTCGTCATTGAGCAGGTGCTCTCGAACGCTTTGAAGTATACGCCGCAGGGCGGCGTTTCCGTGTACGTTGAAGAGCCGAAAACGCTCTGCATCCGCGATACCGGCATCGGCATTGCGCCGGAGGATCTGCCGCGCGTCTTTGAGCGCGGCTACACCGGCTTGCAGGGGCGCGCGGACAAACGCGCGAGCGGCATCGGGCTCTATCTCTGCCGCCGCATCTGCCGGAATCTCGGCCACACGATCACGGCGGAGTCGCGCCCCGGCGAGGGGACGACAGTCCGGATCAAATTGGAAGAAAAGAAGATCACGGTAGAGTAAATGTGACAGAAATGTTGGATTTGCCGTGCGAGTGTAAGCCGATCCGATGGAACGGGTCGGCTTTTTCGCTTATACTGATGCCAGAAAACGAAAGGAGTCCATTTCTCATGAGTTTACTGGAAGTTTCCGGGCTGAAAAAAGTATATAAGACCCGCTTCGGCGGCAACGCGGTCGAGGCGCTCCGCAACGTCAATTTCTCCGTGAATGAGGGCGAGTATGTCGCCATCATGGGCGAGAGCGGCAGCGGCAAAACGACGCTACTGA
>OGWZ01003535.1_pt1 | contig 10442 bp, 7 predicted proteins | sample 1576141 | NCBI WGS metagenome assembly OGWZ01 (sample SAMEA3541512, study PRJEB24748) | human gut metagenome | biome: human gut; feature: human-associated habitat; material: faeces | place: China | collected 2012
AGACATTCATAGAGAGAATCTTTTTCTCCATCTACCTTTAATCGTCCTAGTTCTTCCTCCGACATCCCGATTATTGGAGACCTTAAGACAGCTGCAAGATCAATATCCATATATATATTATCAACTACAGACAATAAACTTAATAACGTGCGGATCTCCACCGTATCAAAATACCCTTTCTGATTATTTGCAAATGCTGGGATTCCCGCATTCATCAATTCTTTCTGGATCACTTCCGCATTTGTCTTCATAGAACGAAGCAAAATAACGATATCACTGTATTTGGCTTTTCTTAAAATCATATTGCCTTCTTCATCTTTTCCAGTGACCATCATTGGATCTTCTCCATCGATCATCTCATGAATCCTTGTTGCGATCATTCTGGCTTCCAAAACAACTGCGTCTTCTTCCGAGTCTTTGACTTCATTAGATTCTAACAGTAACAGTTCTGTCTGTGCATCACATCCCTGTTCAAATTCCATCGTTGGAACAAGAGCAACATTTTGAGTATATTCGATATTTCCAAGATCTTCATGCATGATCTGGTAAAACACGTCATTAACAAATGTAAGGACCTCTCTGCGGCTTCGGAAATTATTGCGAAGCTCAATGAGCTGATATTCTTCTCCCTTTTGCTGGTATCCATGATATTTTTCAAGAAACAGCTCCGGCCTTGCCAGTCGGAAACTGTAAATACTCTGCTTGACATCCCCTACCACAAACATATTATGACCGCCTTCGGATTCTTTGGATACACTCCTTAAGATTGCATCCTGAATATAGTTACTGTCTTGATATTCATCGATATAGATTTCTTCATATCCATCGGACTTTTCTCTTGCGATCTTACTTGGCACTGGATTGCCTTCCTCATCGTAATGATCGATCAAAAGTTCTAGCGCAAAATGTTCCATATCATCGAAATCCATGATATTTTCATTCTTCTTTTTCTCATCATAACGGATCATAAATTCTCTCGTCAGATCGATCAATCCTTTTAATGGACTTTTGATCCTTCTTAATTCATGAAAAATCTCTGCCTCATTTTCGTAAAAATATGCTGCTTTCAGATCATCAAGCAGATTGTACGCCTGATTTCTTTCATACTTACACTGATCCTGAAGCATTTCATCAAGCTCATCTGTTTTTTTCTTACGTCCAGAAAGTCGTGGTTTCTCCATCTTTACAAAGTTTTCACATAATTCAGAAAATGTCTGTGCTTCTTTGATCTTTGTGATGATCTCTAAATCTTTTCGCAGTATTTTTTCATAAAAATATGGTCCACCAGGAGAAAGTGCCAGTTCTAATGCTTCCTGAATCGTATCATATGCACCCTCTATCGAAAATCTTGCATCTCTTAAGATGATCTTCATAAATGGTGCCTGATCAAACTGTTCTTTTGTCTCTACTGAAATATTTTTTTCTGCCTGATCAAGCCATTTTTCTGGTTCCCTGTGGCTTCTTGCATTTTCATATAGCTTTAAAATATATTCACTGATAATATTATCATTTTTTCCTGGAGAATAAGATTCGATCAGATTGATAAAATCTTCTTCTTTTTTCTCATAAGCTTCTTCCAACAGATCATCCAATATTTCTTTTCTTATTGCAGATAATCTTCCTTCATCCCCCGGTGCTGTATTTGGATCAATACCAAGCACATAAAAATAATCACGGATCAGATTCATACAAAAACTATGGATCGTTGTAATCTGTGCTTTGTGGATCAGTGACAGCTGCTTAACAAAATGCTGATTTCCCGGAAATTCCCGCACCTTTTCATCAAGTGCCGCCATAATCCTTTCTTTCATCTCCCCTGCTGCTGCTTTCGTAAATGTCACGACAAGCAGATGATCCACATCGATCGGATGTTTTTCGTCCGTGATCTTTTGTATAATACGTTCTACCAGTACCGCCGTCTTTCCAGAACCTGCCGCAGCAGATACTAAGATGTCGGCATCTCTTTGATCAATGACTTTCTGCTGTTGTTTGGTCCAAGGCATGTTTTCCCTCCTCTAGTGATACTTTCTTAATCTTCTCTACCTGATCAACACCATCTTCATAGGCGCAGATATTCTTAAACTCACAATACTCACAAGGTTTTCTTCCTTCATATTCATATGGTTTTATAGAAATATCTCCATGCATCAACGAATTCCCAAGCTCTGTCATTTTCTTTTCCACAATTCTTCCCAGATTGAACAACTGTGTTGTATTTAAAACAGAAGATCTCTTGTCATATCCATTCTTCGTTGCACGGACCGGCAGTGTCAGATATCCTTCTGATCCCGTATGTTCCATATGATCGATCAACTGAAAATCTTCATTGACGACGCCACTCATCTTAAGATCTTTTAAAATCTTATCTTCCGCCTCATTCTCGTGTTCTACATTGACGATCGGATCATCCATATGAAAATAAAACATTCCTGCCGGATATACCCGCTTTCCTGTTTTCTTTTCGTATAATTCCATCATTGCATTCATATAAATGATCAGCTGCATCTGCAATCCATGAAAAATCTTGGCAAAATCAAACTTCTGTTTACCTGATTTGTAATCGATGATCTTTAAATATTTATTTTCATCATCTTCTATACTGTCCATACGGTCAACCACTCCAGAAAAGAACATTTTCTCTCCATCTTCTAAAGCAAACGTCATGGAATCTAAATGATTTTCCTCTCCAAAGGCAATCTCATATTCTTCTGGTGTAAAATCCCCCCTCTTAATATGTTGTTCCATCGCCCATACCGCTCGTTTAGAGATTCGTTTCATCCGCTCCAGGACATATTCATTTCTGTGGCTGCTCTCAAACAATTCTTTTTGGATATCCGTAACTGCCTGCTCGACCATCAGTTCTACAAATTCATCTCTTGATGTATCATCCGCAAACTTCCAATCACTCCGCTTTCCAACTAATTCCATCGTCTTATGAAAAACTTTTCCCATATCGGTCGGCAGGATTTCATGCACCAAACGTTTTCGAAGCCTTAATCCATACTGCATAAAATGAGAAAATGCACAACCGGCAAACTTCTCCATTCTCGTTACACTTCCTGAAATCGTATCTCCATACAGATCATGAATCAGTTCCTTGCTCAATGGCAATGCCTGATTGGTGTAAAATCTTGCATCTACATAATCACCCACAGGTTCCAACTCTTTTAAAGCATGATATAACGTCTGCATCCATTTCATTTTCTCCGGATCATCGTCTCTTTCATCAAATTCCATCTCCTGCAGACAAAGAATCATCTGATCTAACGCTTCTTCCCTTGTATAGCCCGTCTGCACCTCTTCTTCCTGCATCGTAACCTTTAATTTTGGAAAAATGCGTTGAATCCTTTCAATAAAATAGGACGGACGGTTATTATTTCCTGCTGCATCCATCATGCGATAGGATAAATACAGACGATCGGTTGGTTTTGACACCGTAAGATACAAATAAAACTGTTCCATATAAGCAGACTGTTTAATGCCAGGCGCCAGATTTATTCCATAAGTTTCAAGCACTTCTCTTTGATGGTCATTGACAACCCCTCCACCGCCATTGGCTGCAGGAATCACACCTTCATTGATACCTAGGAAAAATAAGATTTTTACTTCTTCGGTTCTCGTTCGTTTCATATCACCGATCATGACTTGATCAAGACTTGGCGGGATCACACCAATCTGCATCTCTTCCAGTCCACTTTCCAAAACACTTAAAAAGTCATCATAAGAAAGCTTTTCTTCTCCCAAAATCTCTGCCATCTGTTCTAACAGGTCAATGACCTGTTCATAAACCTTTGCATAGGTTGCTGCCGCAATGAGATCTCCTGACGCCTCAAACATCTCCTGTTTCTTTACCATCTTTCCTTCAACATCCAATGTTTCCAGAAATTCATATAGATAGATAAGCTTTCTCTTGACCGTACTGCCTCTTCGCTTTAATCCAGTTTTTAATGTTCCAACTTTCTCAATAAAACGAATCCTTAAGGCTTCCGCTCTTCCAACATCTTCATCGGAAAATAACTTCGATGCAAATGGGCGGTTCCATCTGGCAAATCCACGAATTCCACAAGCCAGCACATAATTTTCCAGAAAATCTGCTTCTTCCATTGTAAAATTCGAGAAACCTGATTTTAAATAACGAAATACCATATCATATGAAAAATCTTTCTGGATCATCTTCAGAACAGAAAGGAGTGTTTCTATACATGGATTATTTAACAGTTTTCGATTCACATCTACGAAATATGGAATATGCAGATCATCAAAACTTTTTTCCAATTCATTTTGATAGCTGTCAAGATCCGCTGTTAATACAACAATATCTTTATATCGATATCCTTCTTCCCTCACAAATCGTTCAATCTCATTTGCCACTGTTCTACTTTCCTGCCTTGGATTCATAAAACAACGGATTTTAATATCTTCTGGCTCATCCTTGTATATCTCATATGGATAACGCTCGATATTCTGCTCCAGATGGCGTAATTCCTTAGAATCTCTCTCATCCGGCCAACAAATGATATCTGGCATCACCGGGGTTCCTGCATCCTGCGCAAGTTTGATCAGTTCATATTTTTCTTTCTTTGACATGGCAAATAATTCATATTCACGGTACTGACTTCTCACGTAACGCCCATCTAAAGTCAGTCCAACATATACATTTTTCCCAATCTTTAATAGCTTTTCCAGTACTTTTCTCTGGATCGGCGTAAATCCTGTAAATCCATCCAGGTAGAATGTTGCATTCTTTAATTTCTCTGATTGTTCCACTTTCTGTGCCAGAACATCTAACAATTGTTCAGAGATCAAGTACCGTTCCTTGATATAATCTTCAAAATTCTCCATCACAAGAAGAATATCTTCCATCTTTGAGCGTAATCCTTCTTCTTTCATCCCATCTGTAATCTTTTTTAAATCTTCCATGGACACGTCATACTGATAGACCTCTGCAAAAAAAGATTTTAATTCATCAATAAATCCCTGTTTTTTCATGCTGGACGCAAATACTTTTAATTCTTCTTTATGTTGCTCCATGATCTTTCGGATCACCATAGATTTTCCTTCATCTTCCAAAAGATCTTTCGGAATATATGATAATTCTTCGAATACACGATAAGTTAATCTGAAAAATCCCACCACATCAATGTTAAACGTTCCATGACGTGGATGTCTTGTGACCAGTTGTTTTTGTGCATTTAGCGTTGACTGATCCGGCACAATAAAAAAGAACTCCTCATCTTCGTGTTCCATAGAGTCTTTGATCATCTGATCATAAATAAAATCTGTTTTTCCGGATCTCGCAGACCCTAGTATAAACTGTAATGCCATATCATTTCCTCCATTTTCTATCATTATATCTTATCCTTTATTTTCCGTAAAGATGTTCTAAATATCTCATTCCATTCATAAACTATAGATAGAATCTTTTAGGAGGATAACTATGTCATCAAAAACGAAAATTGTCGTATTGAAAGCACGGGAACTTATTTACACCGGAATCTTTATCTTACTTGGAATACTTTTGATCTTACTTTTGATCTTTATGTTTGTTCCTTCCCATAAATCAAAGAAAACAAAAGAAACTTCCGGTTACACACAAGGTGTCTATTCTTCTCCATTAAAACTTGGAGAAAACGAATTAGAACTTTCGGTCACGGTAAAGGACGGCAAAGCAAGATCGATTTCTTTAAAACATTTAAATAAATCGATCAAAACAATGTATCCTCTGATCGAACCTTCTCTAAATGAGATCAATAAACAACTTCCCAAAGTTCAAAATATTGATGATATCAAATTTGACGGGCAAAGCCAGTATACGTATACATTATTAAAACAAGCGATTAAAAATGCATTAAAGAAGGCACAGGATTAACACCCCTGTGCCTTCTTTTTATTTCTTATATTCTTCTAATTTCTCTGTTTTTGTATTTCGTTTGTAGATCTTTCCTGTATCTTTATCTACATAGAAATCTCCGTATTTCTTCCCAGAATCATCGGATGTATCATAGATTTCAAAATGATATCCACTGGCTCCATCCTTGTATTCCTGTTCGTCTTTTGTCTCATTTCGAACTTCATACTTACCATCTTTATCGTCATTTTGCAGACGGTTTAATAAATAATCATGTGCATCGTCATAGTTATCAAAACCATTTGCGATATCATCTACCGCATCTCCAACTCCATCTGCCACATCATCAACGGCATCCTCAGCATCGTCTACCAGATTATCTTCCGTTGTACCTGATGCATTATTATTTTCTGTTGTTCCTTTTGTCGTAGAATCCTTTCTGCCGTTGCCACATCCAGTAAATACAACGGATACTGCAAGGATCAGTGTAAACAAAAGACCCGTAAGTTTTAACGTCTTTTTCATCTTGTATCTCCTTTTCTCTTTAACATCTTGATACTTATATTCTGTCCAGAAGAAAAGAAAATATTTATTTTGATATGAAAAATTCTTATTTTTGTTTTATATTTTGACTGATCTTATTTTCTTGTAAGCTTCAGTGCGATCTTATCTCCGATCCATTGTCCAACCTGAACGATGATGACAAGTGCAACAACTGTTACTAATAATACTCCTGTCTGATAACGATTATATCCATACATGATCGCAAGATTACCAATTCCACCGCCTCCAACAGCTCCAGCCATTGCTGAATATCCGATCACACTAACAAAAGTTACAGTTAAAGCACGAACCAGTGCTGGTGTTGCTTCTACAAATAAAACCTTACGAATAATAAGAGGCATACTTGCTCCTGTTGCAATCGCTGCTTCGATCACACCCTTATCAACCTCACTAAATGCACCTTCCACAAGTCTTGCATAGAATGCGATTGCTGCGATTGCCAAAGATACAGATGCTGCGATTGGTCCGATCATTGTTCCTACAACCAGTCTTGCCAACGGCTGTAATACAATGATCAAAATGATAAATGGTAAAGACCTGATCACATTGATGATCGTTCCTGTAATGCCATTAACCACCCTGTTTTTATAAAAAATCGGATTCGATGCCAGATGTAATACTAGTCCTAAGATCGTTCCAAGGATTGCTGCTGCGATCATGGAAATCAATACCATCTCAAAGGTCTCAAAAGATGCCTGGGCAAATTCTGACTGGATGATCTCTAATGTTTCATTCATATTATCTTCCTCCTAACCTCTCTAATTTATATACATTCTTACTAATGTATTCTAATGCTTTCTTACGTTCTGCATCTTCTCCTCTAAGGATCACGATCAACATACCAAATGGTTTATTCCTGATGTAATCGACTTTCCCATTGATGATATCCATTGTAATATCATAGTTCTTAGAAGCAACACTGATCACAGGATCATAAGAATCATCTCCTGTATAACTTAAACGAAGGATCTCTTCATTTGTTTTTGCTTTTAATCCCTCTGGAACCTCTACATTTAATACGCGTTGTACCAGACTCTTTGCAATATCTGACTTAGGATTTGCAAAGGCAGAATAGATATCTGTAACTTCTTTCAGCTTTCCATCTTCCATAAACGCAATACGATCAAATAATTTCTTTGCTACATCCATCTCATGTGTGATAAATACGATCGTGATATGTGTTTTTTCATTGATCTCTCGTAATAATTCCACGATTTCTTCTGTATTCTCAATATCCAATGCGGAGGTTGCTTCATCACATAACAGAATATCTGGATTGTTCGCTAACGCTCTTGCAATCGCAACTCTTTGTTTCTGTCCTCCACTTAAGTTTGCTGGATATGCATCTGCTTTTTCTGGAAGATGTACGATCTCTAAGAGTTCTTTCACTCTGTCTTTGATCTTATCCTTTGGATAGTTATTGGCATACAATGAAAATGCAACATTTTCAGCGATCGTTGATCCGCTGATCAGATTAAAATGCTGGAAGATCATTCCAATATTCAATCTTGTTTTTCTTAATTGCTTTCGGTTAAACTTTGTAATATCTGATCCTTCAATGATCACTTCTCCATTCGTTGGTCTCTGTAACAAATTGATCACACGTACCAGAGTACTCTTTCCAGCACCACTTGGTCCTACGATTCCAAAAATCTCTCCTTTGTTGATCTTTAAGCTTACATTATCAACCGCTTTGAATTCATGACTGCCATTTTGGAAGGTAACATCTATATTTTTTAATTCAATCATGACTTTATCCTTTCTTATTTTTCATTGTCCTTTGATCACTTCATCGGACTTTCTTCTTATCCTGTAAAATCAGATAAGCTATTGCCTATCAGTTTTCCTGACAGACAATAGCTTCATCATAACAATTTCAGTTGATTTTTTCAATAATTTCTTGTTACTTCCATAAATTATTTATGGTTTATAGCGATTTTCTACTCTTAGAACAGAGGTACAACAGCTCCATCATATTTGTCATTGATATATTTTTTCACTGTATCACTCTTTAGAGCTTTGATCAGTGCTTTTGTTGCATCAGTTTTTTCATTTCCCTTTTTCACTGCTACAATATTTCCATATGTTTTAGCTCCGATAGAATCAGCATCTTCTGTTGCTAATGCATCTTTGTTGACTTTTAATCCTGCTTCTAAAGCATAGTTTCCATTCACAACTGCGATATCAACATCTTTTAATGATCTTGGAATCTGAGCCGCTTCGATTTCTTTGATCGCTAAATCTTTTTTATTCTCTACAATATCTTTTTTTGTTGCTGTTAATCCTGCTCCGTCTTTTAATTTGATAAGTCCCTGATCCTGTAACAATAATAACGCTCTTGCTTCATTTGTTGTATCGTTAGGAACTGCAACTGTTGCACCGTTCTTTAATGCTTTTAATGTCTTTGTCTTTCCTGGGAAGATTCCAAATGGTTCATAATGGATTGTTCCAGCGGATGCTAAATGTGTCTTCTTTTGTTTGTTGAAGTCATCTAAATATGGTTTATGCTGAAAATAGTTTGCATCTAAATCTCCAGATTCGAGTGCTGTATTTGGCTGTACGTAATCAGAGTATTCTTTAATTTCTAATTCGTATCCTTCTTTCTTTAATTCTTTCTTCGCTACTTTTAAGATATCAGCATGTGGAGATGGACTTGCTCCAATAACGATCTTCTTTGTTTCTTTTTTATCACTGCTATCTTTCTTTGCTCCGCATCCTGCGAATGCTCCGACTAAAACTGCTCCTGTCAGTGCTAATGCTAATGCTTTTTTCAATGTTCCTTTTCTCATACTTTCACCTCATACTCTTTCTATTTTTTTGTTATTTATATTGTATTGTTTCAACTGATTGAGTTTAGTATAACAGTATATTAGGATTTTGTAAAATATGTATTTCTTTTAGTTTGATATAGTTTTTGGCTATAACAGATTGTTTCTATATAAATAAATGATGCTATATTATGTTAAAACTGATATTTTACCCAATATGGTGTAAGTTTTCTTGTATATAGCTGGTTACTAAATGAGGTCATTTCATCTGGAACCCAGAGAGCTTCGTACATTTTACTGCTTGCTCCTGTATATAAATTCAGATTTGTTGGTATCATTGCTTCATAACCTTCTGATAAATAGAAACTTTCTATATTCTTTATATTTTTCGAGCATGTTCCATCATATAGTGCATAGGAATTGATGATATCCAGACCATTTAATGGATAAGCAGCAAACCCATTCACAGCCTGCACATCATAAACAAACAGTACTAAGGTTGTTCCTGTATGTTCATATTCTCCTTGTTTGATTTCTTCTAATGATTGATTCATCTGTAATAATCGCTTTTCTGCTTCTTGTCCCTTTAAAGTTTCTGTCAGTTTAAAGTAAACAGTTCCTCCTGTTGTATCTAGTGTGATTCCTGTTCTTGGATCAGCCGGATTGACTCTTGTCCCTATCGGGTTCGGCTCTGTATTAGTGTTTGTCGGTTTCTTTGTTGTTTTCTTCCATACTTTTACTTTACATTTGTATTTCTTCTTTCCAATCTTGGCTGTGATCACTGCTGTTCCTGGCTTTTGGGCTGTAACTTTTCCCTTTCTTGTTACAGTTGCGATCGTTTTCTTGTTGCTTGACCACTTTACTTTTTTCTTTGTTCCTTTTACTTTCAGGGTGTAAGTTTTCCCTCTTTGTAAAGAAATCTTTGTTTTGTTCAATTTGATCTTTGTCTTTGCCTGAGTGTTCATTGTTGGAGTAAATGTCAATATCAGCATTGCAATGAACAGCCTTGTGAGTAATTTCTTCATACGTATTTCCTCCCTTCAATTGATCATATGTGATATGTTTAGTATATTCGTTTCTTTTTGTATATTCAATATGTTTTTTACTTTTTTGGTAAATTTTGTTTTTTACTTGCATTGGTGTCTTTTTTTGTACAAAAAAAGACAGAGTTCTAAATTCTCTAAAACTCTGTCTCTTCTTATCTAATAGTGAGCGTGCGGGGATTCGAACCCCGGACAACTTGATTAAAAGTCAAGTGCTCT
>OGWZ01003558.1_pt1 | contig 10384 bp, 9 predicted proteins | sample 1576141 | NCBI WGS metagenome assembly OGWZ01 (sample SAMEA3541512, study PRJEB24748) | human gut metagenome | biome: human gut; feature: human-associated habitat; material: faeces | place: China | collected 2012
TTAGCTGCTTCAAGTGGTGAAATCCCCATCACTCTGGCAGTATCATAAAAATTAACTCCCATCTCGGCTATTACATATGGTTTCTTCATAATCTTATCACCTTTCTTTTATTTATAAATTATTTATTAATCCCATTACTCTTCTACGTCCGCCACGAAGGTCATGGCTTAAAAGCTTATTCTGAAAACGCATCCGACTTTCCTTTGACATTAATAAGTACATCTTCATGTTACTTTCAATAATTTCATCTGCAGGATTTAATCCTATATATGTAAATCCATTTTCATTGCAAACAAATCCATGTTTTTCTTCTCTTTGGTTCTGAGCCATTGAAATCGAAGGAATACCAAGCATTGCGAGCTCATAACCAGTTCTTCCCCTTGATGTAATACCAATGTCACAACTGCTCATTAGTTCCGGCATATTAGATACATCATACAGTACTTCAATATTATCATACTTGTTAAATTCCATTAAAGTTTCAACATTATTTTTTGCTCTTCCAAGAACTACCACAAAATGATAATCTTTATATTCTGGTTTGATTACCATATTCAAAATTCTATCTGAATAATTCTGCGGATCAGCTCCTCCAAATGAAACAAAAACACGCTTTACATTATCCTTTATCTTAATCGGTTCATAGAACATAAAAGTTTTTCCGGAGATATAATACTTTTCACCCGCATGAACTTGAGGAAATTCATTCTCATGGAAAAGTGCATTAAAAACAAGATCTGCCTTAATAATACCTTCACCGTCATCCTCAAAATTAACAATTTTTGCATTCGGAAGAACCGTTCTTAGTCCAATCATATAGTCAATCGTTGTAGTAAGAATATCATTAATAAATAGTGTATAATCATTCTCCTTACATTTTTCAAACAACTCAGCTATTCCATTTATCGGAATAAGATTATGCGTTGTCCTTCCAAATACTTTGGGATCTGTCTGGTTGATATCATAATAGATATCGGGTTTTACATAAAACTCATCTGCAATTTCAAGAGCTCTATAAATATGACCGATTCCACGTTTGTTATTACCGTTTACATAAATTGCGACTTTCTGACGTTCCAAAATTGCAGCTACATTTCTCAAATCTTCAAACGTATCGACATCTTGTGCTTCATCTTCCGGCACCTCATAAATATCTACCTTACTACCAATCCTTGTATTAGCTGTAACCACTGATGCTCTTGAAACAACAAATGCCCCCGTCTCCATATAGCAAGGAGGTAAATACTGGCGATTAAGCCGCTCTGCATAATTCGGAACTTTTTCCCCGTTTTTCATTCCCCATGATAAATGAGGTGCATTAATGGCTGATATAACAGTATCTAATTTATTTTTTACCGTATATTCAATAGCTAAATCCAATGTAGATACACGCAATGTTGGTGATGTTGGCTGCATAGTTACAATATAATCCCACTGTTCTTCTGCCGGTACAGCATCCGCAATTACAGCATCTAATGTAACCGCATCACCACAAAGTGCTACATCTCTCCACTTCACTTTTGCTCCCATCTGCTCTGCGATAATTGCTACTTCTGCTGAATCTGTTGAAACAATAACTGATGTAATCAATTCAGAACTTAATGCATTTTTTATAGAATAATAAATCAATGGGTGTCCACCGATAATCCTGATATTTTTATTTGGAATTCCTCTGGATCCGGCACGCGCCGGAATTACCGCTAATATTTTCATAATTTCCTCCAATTTGTAACCTTATAGTAATATGAATGAAACTGATTATTTGATAAACGAACGTACTTTTCTACAAATAACATTAAAGAGCTTTCCGTTAGCAAATTTCCCTTTTGTAATACGGATTGGCAAAACAACGAGCCCTATTAATATTTTATATTTTGTTCTCACAAATTCGGCTTTAAGTGCTAATCCTCCATACTGATACAATGCTTCGATGCACTTATTTTTTTGAGAAATGTATTCAACATTATCACCTATTCCAATATAGTTATTTAAAGCTATTTTCCCATAAAAAGCCTGTGGATAGAACAGCAGGTCTTGATGATATTTTTTATAATGCTCACATATCTGTTCAATTATATCTATTTCATCAGCATAACGTTTTGGCGGACGGCTTTTCATTATCCCCGTATTACGAATAAAGTAATAGTAATAGCATTCTTCTGTCCAGACAATTTTATCACACTGTTCATATAATAAATATGTGGTTGCCATATCCTCACTATATACGCCTTCCGCATATCTTACAGACTCAAACAATTCTCTTTTATATAATTTATTCCAAGCCGACCACCTGATTTTGTCTGACCAGAACATGTATTTTAGTGCGTCCTCTTTCGAGTATGTAATTACATTATTTCTTTTTGTTTTTTTCTCGAAACTCCCATCTTCAAAAAAGCAAAGGAAATCACAGGCTGCAATAGACGCGTTAGTTTCATTCAATAACGAATGTAGTCTTTCGACCATCCTCTCATCAATATAGTCATCACTGTCTATAAATAAGAGGTACTCCCCTGTTGAAGCTTCAATTCCAGCATTTCTTGCCGAACCAAGTCCTCCATTCTGTTTATTTACAACAACTATTCTATCGTCTTTTTCTTCAAGATTTTTGCATATTTCCAAGCAATTATCCTTTGAGCCATCATTCACAAGAATAATTTCTAAATTGCTATATGTTTGCTCCAAAATAGAGTTTACACATCTTGTCAAATATTTTTCAACATTATAAATTGGAACTATTACAGAAACCAAATCATTCATTTTCATTCTCCTTCCTTTTGAATAAATTATACCTTTTCTATCGTGCATGGCATTCCTGAAGTAATACAATTTTTCTTTGCATCAAGGCATATTAATAATGAAAACAAATATCCAGTAATAAACATACTATGAACAATCATTGCACCTAATAGATATGGTAACCAATACTCAATATGATTCCAATCATAATACTTCTTTAGCAATCCGCTTAATAAAAAAATGTATATTAATGTAAATATTATTCCATTTTTCATGAACATATTAAGAATTGAATTATGGCTTTGAACGAGTCTATATCCCATAAATGTCTGATAGTTAGAATGACTATCTATATCGCCCAACGCAGTTCTAATATCATCATCATATCCAAATAAAATAAAATCTTTACTTCCAAATACTTGACCTACCGTATATACGTTCGCTCTGAATCTTACCGCATTTGAGTCATCATTTAAACTGTCATGATAACCAGAAACACCTCCTAAAGAAACTGAAAATGTCCAGTAGAAACTAAATGCTACTGTTAGTATTGTAGCTCCCATAATGATTAAAAAAGTTTTTCTTGTTGTACCTGGTTTTCCAAAACGTTTTTTGCCAAATTTTTGATACACAATCTTAATAACTTTAATTACTAAGAACAATCCAAAAATAAGCAGGTTACCTCTGCTATCCCTACCAAAAAACGTAGTTAAAACAGCTATAGGCATCCAAATTTTATACCTTTTAGAATCACAATAACCATAAAAAGCAAACATTGGTAACGCCCCTACATTTATATCCCATGCAGCACACGGCAAGTAAAATCTATTAAGTTCTAATCCATATTCATTAAATTGAATGCAAAAGTGCACAATTATTGCTATCAATCCACACCAATAGAACCAATCTGCTCTTTTCACAGTCGATATACTGTCACCATTTTTCGAATCACCATATACATAAATTGCAACTACTAAAAAAAGAAAACATTGAATAGTATTTATCATTGAATATGTACTAAGTAATAATCCCGTTATAGTAACAAATAGCATGATTACAAATAAAAGGAAGAAGGACTTTTTAAGTTTCAATTTCCCATTTCTTAAAGCTGATATTACTATCATTCCAACGGAACAAACGATAAATGAAAGTAAAATATATGATGAGTATTTTGCTGGTATAATGAAAAAATATAACAAAATAAATAATTTATTGACTTGCTTCAATGTTTCCCTCATAACCTCAATATTTCCCTTTCCATTTGACATATAAATAACTCAATATCGAACTGATACAAATGCTATTAAAATCCAATTTTATGCCTGATTCTTTTTCTGTTTTCGTTAAATATTTTTCTAATTTCATCTGGAGATTTAATCTCATCTAATCCCCAAAATTCATTAATAAATTCCCGTTTACTTTCTTCACTAGCTTTACTATCTACTCCAAATAATTCTTTCATTCTCACAAGTTTTTCTGCAGCCGATTTATCAATCAACTTCTCAATATCTTCTATATCTTTCGGTGATGGATTGCAAATAATATTCTTTCCCATATAATATGCATAGCCCATTGAAGAACTAAATGAAGAATAATAAACGACATCCGCTAATTGCAATATTGTTTTTAAACGAGAAATAAATTTATAATCAAGTTTAAATCCTGCAGATACATATTTGATTGAATTTGTTTCCGCTTCTTCAATGTAAGGCGCATCCATGCAATAAACACATGCTAGCACTGTATCTATTTTCATTCCTTGTGTAATATTAAATTCCTCAATAATTTTTTTTACATTTATTCTAAACTGATTTGTTTCTATACTATGAGGTAAAAATACAAGGGCTGTATAACCATTCTTTTCTTTTATTCTTTTAACGGTTTCATCATCATAAATCCCATCACAATAATGAATATATGGTCCTATATAGTAAGCAGCTTGTTTTTTTGAATGTTTCCATTGTTTTTCGTTGTTTCTTCCCTGAAAAATAAATGAATTATTCAACTTATATTTTTCAGGATTGAAAACATCTGAATATGGTATACCATGTTCCAATATCGGCAGATAAAACATACTTTTTTCGTTTAATCCCGCATATTTTAATACATTATATGCATGTCCATATAATGTATTTTCCCCGTATGATCTGCGTATAGCATATATATCATCATATACAAGTTCAGGGATATCCTTCATTGCGTCTCGGAACTGAGGATAATCTTGAATTGAATCAATTTCTGAGATTTTTTCAATAAAAGAAGTCATTTTTTTATTGTAACTACCATATGTAAATCTCAATGCTAAATCATACAAATATATATTTTCATGTAACATTTGTTTAATATTTTTCATTATCAATCCTCTACTTGTATAGTTATTTTCTAAGTAACTTTGAATATAAAATTCGTTTTAACCAAGCTGGCGTGTGCACAAATACATTAATATAAATCATGTTTATCATTGCCTCTTTTTTGGTTATCATATTATGCTCTAGCATAAAATCTTGTAACACTTTCCAACCAGTAATTCGCTCTTTTGATCCACGCTTCGAATCGAACCCATTACCAACACGCACATAAACTAATGATTCATGAATATTAGCAAGTTTACAACCGGCAGCAATCATATTCAGCCATAGGTAATAGTCTTCAAGTAAAAGTAAGGTTTTGTATCCGCCACATTTTTTCAGGGCAGATGCCTTTATACAAACTGTTACATGGTTCATCGGATTTCTCTTCTTCCCCATTTTCACAATATCATCATGTTTTTCAGGGCATGCACGAACACGCATATCTTCATCAATACTGTGGTTAAATTCAGCAATATCCGTACCAAGAACATCTATTTCTGGATGTGCCTCAATATAAGCAATTTGCTTCTCAAATCTGTGCTGGTCGCTTATATCGTCAGAATCCATTCTCAAAATGTAATCACAGGTACAAAGTTCAGAACCAATACGAAGTGCTTCACCAAGTCCTCGATTCACTTTCTCTGGATAATATTTTACAACATCTTCTTTACCTGCTCTAAACTCATCTAATACTTTATATAATCCATCTTTCAGAGGACCATCAAATACAACAACAATCTCATCAGGCTTTACAGTCTGATTGTCATAAATACTCTCTAATGCAGTTTTTAAAAATTCTGGATTATCATTCTTATATACAGACATTAAAACTGCATACTTATTTTTCCGCATTGTTTTTCTCCTTACTATCTTTTTCTTACATGAAGTTTATTTGTTCGACTAACAAATAGACAATCTTTTACTTTTTATCATGTAACTTCTTCATCTCACCGGTTCCACCTTCTACTACACCATCATGTTTTAAGACGGAGAGAATTGTCCCGAAAAAACATTTCATATCCATTCCAAAACTCAACTTTTCTACATATTCACCATCGAGTCTTGCTTTTACATCTATCTCTAACTCATCGCGTCCGTTAATCTGCGCCCACCCTGTCAGCCCTGGTGTAACAGCATTTGCTCCATATTTTGCACGTTCTTCATATAAATCGTTCTGATTCCACAAAGCAGGTCTTGGGCCGATAATACTCATCTGTCCCATCCATATATTAAAAATTTGCGGAAGTTCATCCAGTGATGTCTTTCTAAGGAAACTACCTACCCTTGTTATGTACTGTTCTGGATTATTCAACAGATGAGTTGGCACATCATGTGGTGTGCACATTTTCATAGAACGATATTTGAATATCTGAAAGAATTGTTGTTTTCCGTCTTTATCTCTTGCAATTCTCTTCTGTCTAAAGAATATCGGTCCTGGATCATCTGTCTTAATGGCTATCGCAAGAATAATCCATACAGGGATCAAAACTATAATCCCTATTGACGACAGTAATATATCTATCAACCGTTTAAAAAATTTCTTATACATTTATGTTTTTTCCTCCGTAATTTCTCATGCAAATCTTCATATAATTAATATCTTTTTTATTTGCTTTTATTCTTGCTTTTTTAATTCCGAGCCATTCTTTATTCAGATGTACTTTTTGATTTTAAAGGCTAAAAAATGACTAGTAGTCCACAGTGAAGACATTCACATTGAGCCTAATCAATTATATCCATTTATGTTTCTAAAAGACAGCCACTGTTCTTTGAGCTTTTTCTTTATCTTGTTTATTCTCAAAGCTAAGAATGTTATTCACTTCTTCTGGTTTTCTAAATGTTGGCACAACATTTCTTAATGCTTTTTTTGCAATCTCATCATCTTCAGTTTCACACGCTTCTCTAAATGTATTAATGATTCTGTAAAGTCATTCAGATTATGTTGCTTTTAGAATATCGCTGCCTTCATTCCAGGCTTCTTATGTACTTCAATTTTGTCTTCTGCCTTTTCTTCCTGTTTTTCATTTGCGACATGACAGTTGACTTCTTCTGGTCTCTTGAATGTTGGCACGACTTTTCTCATTGCCTGCTTTGCGATCAGATTGTCTCCGCTGTCACAGGCTTCTCTGAGAATCTGCATCTTCTCTTCAATCTCTTCTTCGCTCAAAGCTGTATCCCTTTCAATGAAGATCATGCTGTTTTCAGTCTTGTCCAGTTCTTCTGTCTTCACAAGTAATTCTTCATATAGCTTCTCGCCTGGGCGAAGTCCTGTCTCCACGATCTCGATTCCTTCTACGCCGGATAATCGGATCATATTTTCTGCCAGATCAAGAATCTTCACTGGCTGTCCCATATCCAGTACAAAGAGTTCTCCGTTCTTAGCCATTGCACCGCTCTGTAATACAAGCTGTGATGCCTCTGGAATCGTCATAAAGTAACGGATAATTCTTTTATCTGTCACGGTTACCGGACCACCGTTGGCAATCTGACGCTTGAACAATGGAATTACGGATCCTGCACTTCCAAGTACATTTCCAAATCTTGTCGCACTATATTTTACTTTTCCATGAGTACTTGCACTCTGTACGATCATCTCACACATTCTCTTTGTAGCACCCATAACATTGGTCGGATTCACGGCTTTGTCTGTAGATACCATCATAAATCGTTCTGCTTCATATTCTTCGCACAGCTCTACCAGGTTATATGTCCCAAATACGTTGTTATAGATAGCTTCTACACAGTTGTGTTCCATAAGCGGCACATGTTTGTGTGCGGCTGCATTGATCACAATCTGTGGATGATATGTCTCAAAGACCTTTTCCAGTGCTTTTCTGTGAGTAATGGAACAGATTTCGATCTGAAGCTTTAATTGATTTCCATAGGCAATCTTTAATTCCTGCTGCACATCATAAGCACCATTTTCATAAATATCCAGGATAATGATCTGCTTTGGATGCATCTTTGCAAGCTGGCGGCAAAGCTCTGAACCAATCGATCCGCCGCCTCCGGTAATGAGCACAACTTTATCTCTATAGTATGCATTTGTCTTTTCATCTGACATTACGATTGGCTTACGGAACAGCAGCTCTTCTACATCGAACTCTCTTAGATGTCTCTTGCCTTCTGCCACATACATGGTCGGATAATCGTAGACTTTTACTTTATATCCTGCATTTTTATAAAATTCATACAGTTTTTTCTTCTTTTCCGCTTTCATAGATGGGATTGCAAAGATAATCTCCTGAATTTCATAATCTGCAAGTTTTTTTACGGTTACATCATCTTCTGTCCATACCGGAATCCCGTGGATCTCCCGTCCAATCTTTTCCTTACTGACATCAATAAAGCATCTTGGTACATAGGAAGACTGCTCATTGCTGATAAGGTCTTCTGCCAGTCCGACTCCGACGCGTCCGGCACCTATGATTGCAACTTTAATCTTACGGTTTTCTTTCTCATTGCCAGGCTCGATTCCCGAAAAAAAGTATAGAACAGAATTCAGAAATTTCCCCCATTGGCTCTCCTGATTGCCACATTTATATGCATAACGATATAACATACGGATTGCTAACGCTCCCAGTAAGTTCAGACATGATAAGGAAAGCATTCTTGCAAATGTGATCTTTTCTACCGGCAGACATAATTCCATTAACAAATAGATGATGAATGCAATTGCGTCTGTCATAAGCAATCGGATATAGCACTGGATCCCGCCATATCTCCACACCTGTCCATAGATTTTTCCTGTCATTCTGACAGCGAAAATGCATCCTGCCGAAAGTACTACTTGTTGAAAGATACCGCTTGTGGTAAGTTTGTCATTTCCTTCATAAAGCACAAGCAATAAAAGTGCTGCGATCAGATAAACTAACATATCATATACAAATAATATTCTTGGCATATGAAATTGCTTTTTATCCACTTGTTCTTTCAAATCTGTTGTTTCCTTATCCATCTTACTCATTCTTAAATTACTACCTTTAAATCCTTTTTACCGCTATCATTTGTTACATTTTATCTTATCTATCGGTTTTACCTTATGATAGTTATTTTCTAATTCATTGTCTCGTTTATGTCATTCATTTCCTAAGCCTAAGCGAAGCTGACGTACAATTTTCATACATCAGCTTCCCTAAGCTCTAGCATTTTCAATTAAGCATTCTTTTTTCTGAATGCTACAACTGCTGCCGCTCCTAAAAGAACGACTGCTGCGCCAGCGAATGGCACTGTGTTTGTGGAATCAACACCTGTTTTTGGTGATGTTCCTGCTGTGTTTGTCACTGCCTGTGAAGCATTAACTTTCGCAATAATTGCGATTGGTGACAGATCCTGTAACTCAAAAGTAATCTCTTTGTTGTTCAGATCTACGTTAGATGGTGTAATAACTTCCCATACTTTACGCTCTGTACTGAAGTGAAGTACTTTTACGTCTGTCATTCCTTTTGTAAGTGCAGGTACAGATAATGTTACCTGATATTTTCCATCTGCAGTTTTGCTTACATCTCCGAAGATCCATAAATGCTGTTACAAGAGATTTTCCTTCAAGCTCTGATGCAATACTGGATTCTGCTTTTGCAAGATCTTCCAGTGTCTTAGTTCCTGCATTGATGTCTTTGATCAACTCTGCTGTTGCCTTGTCGGCTTTTGCGACTTCAGCCAGCTCTTCCTGATCCATAGCATCTACTTCGTAATGTCCTTTAGAACTTCCAGTTACAGCCATTGTTGCTGTCTTACTTGCAGCGGATACACCTACAACCTGCATTGCGAATACTGTTACCAGCATAGCCAGGCTGATCAGTTTCTTCTTCATTGGTCTTTACCTCCTTTTCTTAATTATTGTTCTATAGATACTAGTACAGCTTGTACCAGGTATCTACGGTTGTCCATACCTGCATAGCAGGTAGATAGTGTGATGATCTTATCATCTGCAGTCACACTCGCTGCTGTATCAATATTCGACTTCATATCCCGGATACCGAATACCATATCCAGGTAAGCCTGGTAAATGTCTTTGTTATCAAAGTTAAAGCTTTGCAGCAGATGCCGGTTGTCATACAGGTATGCTGCAAAGATCTGGTAGTGCAAGATCTTGTCCGGCATGTAGATGATGACTTCTTTGTTCTGATCAAAGAAATCCCGGTCCATATATTGATGCAGACCGTCGAACATGGAACCATTTGCCATGCCGTGTCCGTAGATCACGGTGTTCGGAGCTTCGAAAGTCTTCGTGTTGTAATCCTCGGTAAAGATTGCTCCGGCTTTGTTCTCATCATGTTCCACACTGTGGTTCAGAT
>OGWZ01003568.1_pt1 | contig 10342 bp, 8 predicted proteins | sample 1576141 | NCBI WGS metagenome assembly OGWZ01 (sample SAMEA3541512, study PRJEB24748) | human gut metagenome | biome: human gut; feature: human-associated habitat; material: faeces | place: China | collected 2012
TTAGCGCAACGGAACAAAATCTAACTTATAACAATTCTTTTTTCTTTAGAAGACTGAATACAATTCAGCTCAATATCTTCTGCTAAAGCGGCGTCTGTGTCCCCAGCAAATTAGTATTTATCTTTTCTTTGTTTAATTTTTCTCCTATTACTATGAAGATTTCCTGTCCTTTTTTTATCGGTTGTATAGTAATATTTTGATGTGTGGCATTAAGTTCGATCCACTGATCTGGTTTTGTCTGCATAAATCCTTTTATTCGGAAGATATTCCCACATTCTTTGTCGTTAAATATTTGTTTTACTTTTTCTTCAAGTTTCGCTACCGGCATAGTTAAATTCATAAAATATAATGACTGAAATGCATCTTCTTCTGCAATGTCTTTTTTCTCATAATCTGCACCAACATAGCCTGCTGACTGAATTCTTTTAAAATCTGCATCAGAAAGTTTATTCCAATCTTTGGCAAAGATTTCTTTTTCAAATCGGCGGTCGCAATGGACAGATCCCATTGCTTTATTAAGATGTGCTTTTGTGCGCTCTATATCGGTCTCTGCTGCCTCCTGCGCTTTACTTAATAAAACAATGCCTGCATTGGCTACTTCCGATGCAAGGATGAATTCTGCGTCTTCTGAGAGATTCTCTTCAAGCATTGCATCTACGACTGTAATTACATTTCCTATTTCATACCATCTGTCAAGCGGAGATTCATGAAGGGCATCGAAGAATTCGTCCATATCAAAAATTCCGGACGGCTCGATCAACACTCTGTCATATCCGCACATTCCCATTGCAATAAGTTTTGTGCGAAATCTTCTTCTATGACAATCTTTATCGCATCCGCCTGCTACCATCTCCAATGTACATTTTTCTCCTGCAATGTCCTGCAGTAACATCATATCGACATTTACTGCCCCAAAATCATTCTCTAATATACCGATATTTAATCCCTGATCTATAAGATACTTTGCATATTTTTTTATAAATGTGGTCTTACCTGAACCTAAGAATCCTGTAATTAAATCTATTTTTACCATTTTATTTTCCTCCTGTTTTGGCAAAGATATTATAACAAAAAAATGATTTTGATTCTATGCCAAAATACATAGATCAAAATCATTTTTATAAATATACTTATTTTTTATTTTTGTCTTATCAAATGTTTTATAACCTTTTCTTTAAAAAATTGTATCATCGGTCCATTGCAACATGCATTGATTATCGTTCCGATTCCTACAATACTCCACACGCTGTTTTTACCTATAATGCAAAACAGCACCCCGATCATCACTACTGTAATATCTGAACTTACTCTTGCAATATGAAATGGAATTTTTCCTTTTGTTGCTTTTTCAATAATAATAGCCACCGCATCATATGGGGCAACTCCCATGTCTGCTGTCATATACAATGCTACTCCCATTGATGCCATGAATTGCCCAAGTATTAATGCAATAATACGCAGCGACATTGTTATATGTATCTGTGCAACGTCATTTACCAGGAAACAAATAAAGTCTGCAATATATCCTACAAATACCATATTGATGATTGTCCCTAACCCTATGCAATGCCGCACCGTAAAAAATACAATAATTAGTAATACGATGTTTATAACAAGTTGCCAGTTACCAAATGACCATCCAATAAATCCACTGATTGCAAGATTCATTCCACTAAATGGATCAACACCAAAGCCTGCAATTCGAAGGAAAGACACGCACAGACCAATCAATAAAATACCTGTTACCATCAACAGAATTCTTGTTTTAGATTCTATCTGATTTTCTTTTTGCATAACATACTACCCTTTTTATTTTTCTTTTGCCTTTAAAATATAAATTCTTGATTCAAAATCTGTACATGGAGTTGCATCACCCGGAACTTCTCCTGCCGTTACATCTGTTGTAATCAGACCAAAATTCATCAGTTCATCTCCATAATTTTCTGTTTTATTTAAAATATTTTCGTAAAGCATATCTGGATCTAATCCTTGTAATTTTATTCTACTATATGCCTGATTCACTCCATTTAATGTACGATAATATCCAACAATTGCTGTCTTTTTATCTTCACTCACAACCATCCAAATCGTCTCATTTCCTTCAAATGGACTTTTTAGTCTGTAAAAATCACCAAACTGAAATAATTTTCTATATTTTTTCATAAAAATAATCTGTTCTTTTACTTCTGCGATTTCTTCTTCTTTCAGACTATTTAAATCAAGCTCATAGCCAAAAGTACCAAAATAAGCTACGTTTGCTCTGGTATGTAACGGGGTTTTTCGGAATACCTGATGATTCGGAATGACCGACACATGACTTCCCATACTGCTTATCGGATAACAAAGAGAGGTTCCGTATTGAATTTTCAAACGTTCAATTGCATCGGAATCATCACTTGTCCATCCCTGGGGTGCATAATACAACATTCCGGGGTCAAAACGTCCACCACCGCTTGAACATGATTCAAAAAGTACTTCTGGAAATTCTGATGTCAGTCTCTCATATAAGTCATATACTCCAAGAATATAACGATGGAATACTTCTCCCTGACGATCTGCCGGCAGTGCCACACTATAACATTCTGTAATACTACGGTTCATATCCCATTTAATATAAGAAACTTTTGCTTCAGATAAAATCTTTGCCATCATCTCATAAATATACTCTACTACTTCTTTGCGTGAAAAATCTAAAACATACTGATATCTGCCATGAGATGCATTTCTTCCCGGTGTATGCAAAATCCAATCTGGATGCGCACGATACAAGTCAGAATCTTTATTGGTCATTTCCGGTTCAAACCACAGTCCGAATTTAATTCCCATCGCTTCAATCCGCTCTGATAATCCTTTAATACCATTCGGAAGTCTTTCTGGATTTGCAACCCAATCACCTAAACCTGCATGGTCATCATTTCTTTGTCCAAACCATCCATCATCTAATACAAAAAGCTCTACTCCACATTCTTTTGCTTTAGAAGCAATTTGAACAAGACGATCTTCTGTAAAATTAAAATAAGTTGCTTCCCAATTATTATTTAAAATTGGTCTTGGACGGTCCCGCCAATAACCTCTGGCAAGTCTTTTTGCATACAAACGATGAAAAGTCTGACTCATCTTATTTAACCCTTGATCAGAATAGACCATAACCGCTTCCGGAGTTTGAAATTCCTCCCCTGGTTCTAATTTCCAGTCAAATCGATCTGGATTAATTCCTACAGTAATCCTTGTTACATCATGGGTATCTACTTCTGCCTGCATTCGGAAATTTCCACTGTAGATTAAACTAAATCCAATAACCTCTCCCGATGTTTCTCCTGCATTCGGACGTTTCAGTACCATAAATGGATTGTGTTCATGCGAAGAATTTCCTCGCATACTGTCTATTGCAGTAATGCCCTGCTCTAATATACGATTCTTCACATATCGTTCTCTAGACCATGCCCCGGAAAGCTGCATCCACACATAATCCTTATCCGGAAGATCTAAATTAAGACTCATCATCGTCTGCAAATGTAATACTTTTTCTCCTTCATTACATATATGTGCGCTTCTGGCTATCGCACTTCCTTTAGAAAAAATAGTATATAATAATGTAAGTTTTGCTCCTGTCAGACTATCTTTTAATATAATTTTTAATGTTTCTGCCTCTTCCTCACTTTCTGTATAAGTTGCCGGAAGTCCTTTTAACGATGGTTTTCCCTTTAAAATCTCATAACCTACATACTTAAATTCAGAAATATTACTTCCATTTTCCTGCATAATTTCAATTGCCGGATGTCGATAATCTGTTGTTCCATAGACAGGATATTCTTGTCTTATATGCTCTAAAGAAAAGCTGCGGTCTCCCTCAAAAATGTAAGAAGTCATCGGACGACCACATTTTTCTACAAGGTAGGAGAAATCTGGTTTGTCATGAATTCTTTTTCCATAATATAATTGTCCCATATGTCCGTTTTCTAAGACACACATAATATAGCTGATTTCTTCGTTATATAAATGAAATGTTTTTGTTTCTTTGTGAAAAATAATTTTTTCCATAAATGATTCTCCTGCCTCTCTTTTTATTCTGTCACTATTTCTCTCTGTGCATGAATTTCATTTACTTTCTCTGTTACTTCTTCCATTGCGGCACCTTTTAACTTATAGCATTTCTTATAAATCAAGAAACTAACTACTGCAAGGATAACCGGAATGACAATCATAAGTACACGTATACCTAAAATAGTTCCTGCACTCTGTACTGCTGCTTTTGCATTATATCCTACAACCTGAAGTCCTACTCCGCTTAAGCCTCCAGCTGCTGCTGTTGCTGCTTTCATCAAAAATGTCTGTGCTGAACAGGTAACACTTTCATTTCGAACTCCAAATTTTACTTCTCCATAGTCGATAACATCTGCCATACAGCATGTTGTAACTCCTAAGGAAAGTCCTGAACCAAAGAATAATAACGCACAACAGATTACAACAAGTACTGCACTTTTTGGTGCAATGAATCCTGCGATTCCAAGTAAAATAAATCCTGCAATTGGAAGCGCACACGCATATGCATATACTTTTTCACGACTAATCTTTGTTGAAATCTTAGGGAAACATACCAAGCCGGCCATTTCAGCAATAATGGCAAATCCAAAAATAGAATATAAATATTCATTTCCACATACGCACTTGAAATAATAAACGGCGAAACTTTTTGCAATCTGTGTACAAAGGTTAAATGTAAGTAAAATTCCAATAAAAGCAAGTAACTGATCATTTTTAATAATGATACGGAAAGCCTGTTTTAAACTTGTTTTCTCTGCGTAAACTCCGATTGTTGATTCTTCTTTTACGTTAAATACAGTAATACCGATTGCTACGATAAAGATAACTGCAATAATTATCGCAAATAATGTATATCCTGTTTCTGCATAGAGATTTTTCTCCCCAGCTATTTTATTTAAATGATTAATGATATACAGTCCAAATGTTGCTACTGAGAATCCTGCAAGACTTGCAAAAAATCTTGGAATAACAGATACTCTCTCCCGCTCATGTGGATCATTTGTTAAGTTTGGAAGCCATGACCAATATGGTACATCCATAATCGTATATGTCATTCCATAAAGTATATACATTACCGATACATAAATATATAATGAAGTACCTGATAAATGAAAGCTATGGAACAATAGTACGAATACAACAGAATTTAGCAATGTTCCAATAACAAGCCATATTCTGAACTTTCCAAACTTTGTATGTGTATTATCACAGATCATTCCCATTACGGGATCATTAATCGCATCCCATATTCTTGCCACCAGAAACAGCACACCAACAAAAGCTGGTGCTAAATATAAGGTATCTGTAAAATATAACATTAAAAAAGAGCCAACCAGATTACAAATGGCATCTTTACCTATCGCACCAATACCAAAACAATATTTTTCTCTTGTAGACGCATATTTATACTGCGGATGTTTATTTGTACTTTTTTGATTACTCATCCTTTTCCTCCTCCAGAACAATCTATCTCTTAATTTAATTATTTTTCTGAGGAATTTTGCGCGCTTGTTCCTAACTGATTACAGTATAACCCAAAAAAAATAACACCCGTTAGCATATTTTGTTTGTAAAACCATTCAAAATGTTGTCTATCGGGTGTTGTTTATATCATTTTATATGTAATTTATTTCTATCTATGATTTATAACTATCGTTAGCAACTACAAATATTTTGTCTTTTTGTCTTCATATTCCTCCAGTTCTTTTTGTACACGTAATAAACGTTCCTTTGTTGTCTTTCTATTTTCTTTGCGATATTTACTTGGTGTACCTCCTGTTTCCTGTTTAAATGCTTTTTCAAAATTTAAAGCACTTTTATATCCACAAGAATGTGCGATATATTCAATTGAAAAATCCGTTAAGGTTAGTTGTTCCCTCGCTCTTGAAATACGAAACTTCGTCAAAAAAGCTTTCGGAGAGATATTTAGGCTTTTTTTAAAAACAGTATACAAATAACTTCGGTTCAAAGCCAGATAATCCGCTATATCATTTACCGTAATCCCCTGCGAATAATTATTCTTGATATAATCAATCGCCTCCTGAACATGCATACTTTCCGCTGTATTATCTTCAAACTGCCTCAATGTAATTTCTCTTGCAAGAACCGAAAAAAAATCGAACAATCTTCCCTGTAAATAATACAAATTCTCTGTTGTTGATTTTGTATGTTTCAACATGGAAAATACTATTTCTTTAAGTTCTTCTCCTCCTTCACACTGACAGACTAACTGTCTGCTGTTCAATCCAACATCCTGAATAAAACTCTTTGCTTCTGTTCCTCCAAATCCAACCCATAAATATGTCCATGGTTCCTCTTTATCAGCCTGATAAAATGTCAGGCTCTCTGGTTCAATTAAAAATATCTGTCCCTTGGAAATATGGTACTTCTTTTCTCCAACCTGATATATCCCCTTTCCTCCCATTACATAATGAATAATATAATTTGGCCTTGTTGCCGGTCCATAACTATGCAGAGGTTCACACTCCGCATACCCACAAAACAACAAATGAAACTCTTTAAACTTCGGTTCTAAAAGCTGTAATACATAAGCATCTTCCATATGATTTCTCCATCCCCAATTACTTCTCACTACTATAACACCAGTAGAAGTTATCCTGCGTTGCATGATGCGCATCTCGCAATAAGAATGCCGAAGCATTCTTTAATACTTATAATTTATGACAAAATATTCCTAATGTCAAAAGATTTTTAATCATAACTCTTCTATAATACTTCGTAAAACGTCTCATGTTTTGTAAATATATTCCATTTACAATTCTGAACTTTTATAGGATTTTACTTGATTGCTATAAGATAAATATTGAAATTTCCGCGAACTCTATTGTATAATTATAAAGTTTAATGATGCTATGTACTTTTGAAGTCTTCACATCCTTACTTTTGTGAGAAGATTCTGTGAGTACATTATGAAAAACAGGAGGTTTTACAACATGCTTCGTGATGATTTTGACTTACGCTTAACAAATGAATTAATAGAAACCTATCTTAAAATTGCCTATGGGATCAAACCGGGATGCTGGCTTGATGCTGAAAAAGGTCTTCTTCAGGAAAATACGCTCTATCCTAAGTTAAAGCAAATGATCAACGATGGCAATATTAATGATGCAGAAGACATTCTCTATGAATATGCTAATCCAATTAATCCGGACATATTAAAAGTCGGTCTGTTCTTCTATTATGATCTAAACCGTATGGCTGATGCTGAACTTGAAGCAGCAGACTTCACTCGTGATGAAGTAAAAGAAGGCGTACAGGAGCTACTTAAAATCTACGATCAGGAAAACTTTGGAACAATTTTTCGTTAGAAACCTGATTCTTTCAGGATTAATTTATGTTCTTCATGCTGTAAAATGTTGCAAACTTATAATTAATCCTGCATTTCTGACATGTGCTTTCTGTACCAGAGTGGTATAAGATTGCGCTGACATACGGGATTCTTACGTTCTTTAATCCCAATCGTCTGAAAGAATGTTTTCCACAGTGCAGTCATACTATCGGTATCTTTTGCTGCGGATTCTCTTGCCAGGAATTCTGACATTTCTTCTTCGGAAAGAGATGTCAGATAATATGGCTGGTCTGCCGGATGTACCACTGCTGTTCTTCTGTTATCATCTATGATCATCCAGTCTTCAGAAGGTAATCTATCCACAAAATGTGGTGCAAGTAAGGTAATAACATCACATTTGGGAGAAATTATCCCCACAAGTGTGTGATGATTCATCTCGGTAAACCGAATACATTCCCGAAATACATGTGCTTCATTACTTGCTTTTCGTTCTAGCTCAAATATTTTCATTACGATCGGATTCTGTAGCAAATCGAGAATCTGCCTGCCATAATGAAATCCCAATATTAAAAAACGATAGATACTATCAAGCTTCTCCTCTTCATCCGCTGCCATCGCTGCATGATATACCATCTGATATGCACGAAAGGAAATCTTTTGTTGAATCGTTCTTATCACACTTTCTGTTTTCTCTCGATCTGCCTCCACATGACGGTATTCACAAAAAAGTTCCATTGTTCCAATCGGCTCTGTTCTTAACTTTATATTGTTATGCCCAAGATGGGATGCCCACGCTTCGTAAATACAGGTCATCATATCATCAAATCTATCTCTACATGTAAAAATTACCATATCATTTCTGCTTTCTTTAGGTAATGGGCAGTTCACGTTAAATTAAAATCATCAAATAAGGATAACTGCCTATATGTTGTTGGGTGCTCTATCTTCCAGTTATCTTTCTGATTCGTCCCGATAAGCTGGCGGGTAATAAAGTCTTCTTCTATCGGTGTATGATACTTCATCTTACCTCGGCAGGTTATAAAATAAACTGCCCGCTTTAATACAACTCCCATCTTCTTGATATCTTCAAAATCAAGTGCCGCCTGTCTTCTTGCCCTGACAATTCGCCCTGCGGACTTATTTCCTATTCCCGGAACACGAAGCAACTGTTCATAGCTTGCCTGATTAATCTCTATAGGAAAATATTCCAGATTTCGTAATGCCCAGTCACACTTTGGATCCACAAATATATTAAAATTCGGCCGGTCCGAACTTAGGAGTTCATCCGCCTGAAATCCATAATACCGAAGCAGCCAGTCTGCCTGATATAAACGATGTTCCCGCAAAAGAGGTGGTGCGGTTCCGATTGCCGGAAGTTCCGGATCATCATTCAGTGGAACGTACGCTGAATAAAAAACCCTCTTCATGTCATACTGCTGGTATAGCTGCTGTGTCAGTGATAACAAGTGAAAATCACTCTCACCTGATGCCCCTATAATCATCTGGGTACTCTGTCCTGCTGGAACAAATCGGGATTGTGTTCTCTTTCCTATATTCTGTAAAAAATTAGACGGTAAAAAATCTTTATCATGCAAATTATCTTTATTATTCTCTATATTGGTTTCATTTTTCTGTGTACCTTCCATGAGGGAAACAACGGACTTCCCATGAATATCGGAAACATTCTTCTCATTAAATATGCTATTCGACAAATATTGATTTCCCTTCGCCCGCTCCATTCGGCTATCCTTACCAAGTGCTACTCTCTGCGTCTGTATCCCTCTCTGAATCTGCTGAATCGGCCGAATCAGATTCTTTGGCTTCTTATTCGGTGCCAGTCTCTTCAAGCCTTCGGCAGTAGGTAATTCCAGATTCACACTCATTCTGTCTACTAAAAATCCAAGTGCATATATCATATCATCCGGTGCCCCTGGTATCGCCTTCACGTGAATATAACCATTAAAATGATACTTATTCCGAAGCATATAAATCGCCTCATACATTCGCTCCATCGTATATGCCGGACTCTTCACCACCGCAGAACTTAAAAACAGCCCCTCAATATAATTCCGACGATAAAACTCCACCACAAGCCTGCAAATCTCTTCCGGGGTAAATGTTGCTCTTTCCTTCTCGTTCGCAGCACGACTCGGACAATACTTGCAGTCAAAAACACAATCATTACTAAAAAGAATCTTCAAAAGAGAAACACAGCGCCCATCTGAAGAAAATGTATGACAGATACCCGCAGATACCGTATTCCCAAGATGCCCCTTCTTCCCTCTTCGACTTGACCCACTCGAAGTACACGCAACATCATACTTCGCCGCATCTGCTAAAATCTTTAACTTTCTCTCCAGAGAAATCTCTGTTTCTGTCATAGTATCACCTCTTTATAAACATATGTTCCGAATATTTGTTTGTGTACATTCTAACACACCTATCCTACAAAATCAAGAATTACTGATTTGTAGATTTGGTATAGACGAAAAAAGAAAAACTACCCTATCCCATCTGCTCTGTAGTCGCTGTGTTTAAAATGCTTATTCGCATCTTAAACACGCTCCGAAGCCGCATTTGGAATATGGTATTTTTTCTTTTTTCTGACTACTCTAAATCCACAGTTGTGAGAATGGGGGATTAAATAACTAATTTGAGGGACTAAAGAAACGAAAACCAAAAATTTGATATAGAAGAAAATGTGAAGATAGTCGCGGCGTAGAAAATGCCTGCCCGGCATTTTTACTGGCTCCGACATCACATTTTCTTCTATATCAAATTTTTGGTTTTCTGCTTTTTGGCTCCAGAAGGAAATTAGTATTTTCGCTTGAGGAAGAATAAGGGGATTGTCCAGAAGACTATGGATTTCATCCAAATAGAAGCTCCAGACGAGAAATATTTTCTTATGGCAAAATAGTTCTTTGATTAAAAATCATAATCTTCTGGAGAATCCCCTTCTCTTTCCAACAGAAATCACTAATTTGCTAT
>OGWZ01003569.1_pt1 | contig 10339 bp, 8 predicted proteins | sample 1576141 | NCBI WGS metagenome assembly OGWZ01 (sample SAMEA3541512, study PRJEB24748) | human gut metagenome | biome: human gut; feature: human-associated habitat; material: faeces | place: China | collected 2012
AACGACTAAAGATTTACAAGGCTCCTCCCACCACCTAAAGGTAGTGGGTTTCCGCTTATGGCAAACAAAAGGATTTTATTTATGAAAGTATGTAACTTTCTCCAGTAACTACTATATTTTTTGCCTTGTTTACTATAGCATGATTTTCTTTTTACTTCCAGCATTATTTACAAATGATTCCAGTGTACATGCAGTTTTTGCAGGTGAGTAGCTATATCCAACAAAATAGTGACTGTAAGACACTGTTTTTATAAAAATATTTTTTTATAATAAACATATAGAAACTATTTTCAAAATAAGATATGTACTCTCGGAAGCTTTTTGTGCTTGATTTTGCAAGAAAGACTCCGAGAGTACATAGATATACGAGGAGGGAAACTATGACATATTTTCATATTTATTCTTTTATTTTAGCGGCACTCCCGCTACTTTTAGGATTCCTGTTTATCTGGTTTGGAAAAAAACTGTGGAACAACGCAGCTAAAAAAAATGAAGAATATCAGCAGCGCTACACAGGACATACCACATTGCGTGTAATCAGAGTAGAAAAAAATGAATGGGAAGAAACAAATTCAAACGAACAGGGACCAGAAAGCAGAATTTCTGTCACCTCGTATACTCCAGTTTACGAGTATACGGTAAATGGTCAACGATATGAATATCATACCCGCATAGGAAGTTCTATCGATCAGTATCCTATCGGAAAAGAATATCCTGGATATTATAATCCAAAAAATCCAGCAGATGTAACAGAAACCTTAAACGATATAACAGGCGGAGATAATCGTTTCTTTAGTTTGTTGTTTTTTGGAATCGGAGTACTGGCTATTATATTTGCACTGATAAGAATATCGGCAGTTATAACGATCCTATAAAAGCAAATGAAGGGAAGGCTCCGGAAATTCATTTCATAAAAAGGGGGAATTGAACATGTTAAACAAAAAAAGTGAACAGGAATTAAAGAATCTTTTATATTTCATCTTTGGAATCCAACGAATCTTTTTACTTATCCCACTTTTAATTCTGTGCCTGAGTTTCTCTGCTCCGGCACAGGCAAAAGGAACCTGGGATTCTAATTTACAAATGTGGCTTGATACGACCCGGATTGCTGATTTAAAAAATATGTATCCCGGTGATTACAATGTAATTATTGCGAAAATAAATGATCCGGATGTGCAGAGAGTCCCATCCTATAATGTACTAGTTACTTCCTCTGATCCTTCCGTTGTGGATATTTTTGGAGTAGACAACATGGATTTTGGTTCTTATGATCCTGATATGGATGTTGGTATTCAATTATCTGCAAAAAAAGTTGGAACGGCTGCGATAACTATTAAGTACAAAACGATTACTAAAGTTATCCATGTTACGGTAAAAAAGTCCATTGCTTCTTTTAGTGATAAAACGGGTACAATGACAACGGGACAGAAATATTCTATCCGTCACTTTATTACATTTCGAGGAAATAAACCTGAGATAAAGAAAATAAAATCAAGCAATAAAAAAATTATAAAAGTATCTGGTGAAAAACTAATTCCTAAAAAAGCTGGAAAAGCAACAATCACTGCTACTATTAATGGAAAAAAACAGAAAATAAAAATTACTGTAAAAAAGGCGAAGCCAAAACCGAAATTCAGTCAACTAAAGTCGAAAAAAGCAGGACTTGATTATGGAAACTTACATGGAGAATCTACTGTAAAAATTAAACTGACAAATAAAACACAATACCCTATAACCAAAGTTAAGCTGTCTTCTACATTATTCTTTGATGATGTTTTAGATGATTGCCGCCCAAAAAAGACAAAAACACTTACTGTAAACCTAAAACCTGGTAAATCAAAAACTGTTAAAATCTACTTTGGAAAATATCCAGTAAGTAAACCGACAAGATGGACTTATAAGATTCTACAGTTTTGGTATAAACAATAATTCTGATTTGCTACAGGGAGAGTTCTTCATCTGAAAGCATAAATAAAAATTGCTGCGGGAAATCTTTGGATTTCCCGCAGCCTGTGCTTAGAACCGAACCTCCACACGCAGGTTTTCTACAAGGCTCTGTTAAAAAATTACATCCTTTTTATCTTTTCTTTGAACATAAAACCGATAACGAATAACTTATAACAGATACACTTTAACTCTGAACAAAAACTTCTTGAACCATTATCAATTTCAAGATGCCCTGTACGGAAAGTAATTTTAGATGTCTACTTCAAACTGTACCGTCTGGTTGTATTTATCCAAGGCCATCTGCATTTCCATAATGGTCTTGGATACATTTTCATACTCCTGCTTTATTAATTCCAAATCGTAGTTGATATATCTGTACTCCGGAACAGTATTTCTAGATGTATAGGAATGTTGTTCCTGTCTTGATTTTGGAAGCTGTTTACGCATCTGATCCAGTACACCTTTTCTTTTATTTAACTGCGCCATCTTGATAAGAATGGTATCAATGCTCATTTCTGAGTTACCTACCTGAACCTTTGCAGTTGCATTTGTTACATTCAATGCATGCTTGATGATCGCAATCTTTTCATCAATAGCTGTAATCATGGATGCCACTTCTGAATAATCATATTCTGGTATAACCGGCTCCTCATTAATAGCAGCGACATACGTACTTGATGCTGCTTCTTTATTTACCCAGAAAGCCTTATCTTCTTCCAAACTCTTAAGCATTTTATTTGCGTAAGCTGATGTTATTGTCTGCATTTTTCACCCTCCATATCTGCTGTTTTTATTCTTTCTAAAAAAGCTTCTCATCAACATTCCACAGCTACTTTGATGACCCCATCTCTTTTATTTTCAAAGAGTTCATATGCTTCTTCAATCCTACTAAGGGGATAAGTATGTGTAATCAGTGGTTCTGTATCGATTTTGCCCTCTGCAATTAATTTCAGTGTTTTCTCACAGTCACAACCGTCAACTCCTCCTGTTTTAAATGTAAGATTTTTCCCATACATATCTGGAAGCGGTAATGTCTGTGCTTCATTATAAAGTGCAACTATAGTTACAATAGCATTTGGTCTGGCGCATTCCCATGCCAGTCGAAATGTAGAATCTGCTCCTGCGACTTCTAAAACTATGTCTGCCCCGCCATGCTCACTATTCGCTTGAACAAAGTCTGCACATTCTTCTGGTGAAACAGTAAGAACCTCCGGGTAATGTTCGTTGATAAACTGAAGGCGATCTTCATCTTTTTCGCACATAATGATACGCTGTGGTTTCTTTAGCATAACACAAAGTAATGTACAAATACCTGTAGGACCAGCTCCAATAATGAGTACGGTATCTTCTTCTGTAATCTCAGAAATACGCGCTGCCCAATAGCCAGTAGCAAGGACATCCCCTACCAGTAATGCCTGTCTGTCGGTAACATTTTCCGGAATCTTATTTAAGCCCTGATCTGCAAAAGGAACGCGTACATATTCTGCCTGTCCGCCATCTATACGACAACCAAGGGCCCAGCCTCCATTCTCATTCGTACAATTGTTGACGTAGCCTTTTTTACAGAAAAAACATTCTCCACAAAAAGTCTCTACATTGACAGTTACACGATCTCCCGGTTTTACATGAGTGACAGCATCGCCAACTGATTCAACAACTCCGATCATCTCATGCCCAATTGTTATTCCTAAAACAGCGCGAGGAACACTACCATGTTTAATATGCAGGTCGCTTGAACAAATGCTTGCAAGTGTTATCTTAACAATGGCATCTCGTTCATGCATAAGAACCGGTTTTTGTTTTTCTGTCAGTTCAAATTTTCCTTCTGAAACATATGTATATGCCTTCATTGTTTTCTCCCGTTCCCCTTTAAAAATAATTTTTTACGATTTTAACTTACTAATCTCTTTTTTATTATACATTTTTTACATATCATTGTCTATTTAATTTCCTGTTTAACTTTTATTATATAAAAATAAAACAAAAAAAAGAGCTCCAATAAGATTATGTAAAGCTCTTTTTATATCTTTGTGTTATATCTTTTTATACTGTTCTTTTTACGAGTTATATTCTGGAGATAACTCGGTTGAATTTTCGAAAAATTTATTTAATAATTTGTCCATTACTACAGTATAAACAGAAGCAAATACATTCGCTCCAATACGAAGAATTACTGCTCCGGTCATGCCAAACAGGTTAGAAGCAATAGACAATGCTCCAAAGGTATTAAATACTGTCTGCCATGCATATCCTGCGGAATAACCGACACCGATTCCTCCGATAATTCCGATATATGGATACATTGACTTTGGCAGTACAAGATAAAGGACTACAAAAATCAGGGAGCCTAAAATATTATATGGTCCTCTTAGTTTCGCTCTTGCCACAAGATCACTGGAAAATGGCAGGCAGACGGACATACAGGCAATTCCTGCCCACATTGCACGTGGTAATCCTAATAATGACATAATTAGTAACGCAGTAGAAACAATTACAGTCAGGCGTACATACCACCAGTTTCTTGCGGAACGAAGATTAAATTCTCGGAATAAATCAAGAAAAGTTCTGCGATATGGGCGGTTTTTCTGGTTTTTATAAAATACAGCCATACAAATGATCATTCCAATCAGTAAGCTGGCAATTCGTAAAATATATTCTTCGCCTGTAACATCATATCCCTGTAATAATAAATATCCTAACACAAAAGTCGAATGATTAGACATGACCACGTTATGGCAGCCAAGAATCATTAATAACATAATGAAGACCAGATTCATAAAGAATGCCGGTACCGGGGCTAAAGTGTTAGTAAGTCTTGGTCCTACAATAAGAATTCCAAATATCCCCGCAATGCACAAAAGACCATGTGTTGTTTTAATTCCGAAATCTGCCTGTCGAAGAACAAGTAATGCTAACAGGACAACTACACCAGCTACACTATTTCCGGAACCAAATACTGTGCTAAACAGCGTTACTAAGGCAAAACAGAAGGCTACGACAAGATATACCTTAACGTTATAAATTAAGATGTGCCTTCTCTTTTCCTTTGGGTCTGTTGTCTTTTTGATTAATTCTTTTGAACCAGTTGAGCTAAGTTGCAGCTCTTGATAAAATGTCATAAATTTCCCACCTTTTCTCATTTCATATAATGAATTTATCGTCAAAGTGGAACATACTATACCCCAAGCTACTCTAATTTGTCAAGGGAAATTATATGAAAATTATACGATGCTATTATATTAACTCTATTTTTAATCGGTTTAACATTACTTAATATACTTTAATATCATTGGCAGAAGCACATTTATATCAATTGGCTTTGCTACATGACCATTCATTCCTACAGAAATTGCTGTCTGTTTGTCCTCTGAAAAAGCATTTGCCGTCATGGCAATAATCGGAACTCTGCTTAATGCCGAATTATCAATTGCACGAATTTGGCGGGTAGCTTCGTATCCATCCATAACCGGCATCTGAATATCCATCAGTACCAAATCATACATCTCCTCTGTAGAATTTTTTACTTTTTCTACTGCTTCCACACCATTTTCTGCTGTATCAATACAGAAACCACAGTTTGTAAGGATTTCCAGAGCAATTTCGCGATTTAATTCATTATCTTCCACAAGCAGTATGTGTTTATTTTTAAATTCTGAACTTACACTTGGGAATACACCATCGTGAATCTCATCCTGTTTTTCACCTAATGCAGCCATCAATGTCTCCCGCAGATCAGACATAAACATCGGCTTTGAACAAAATGCGGTTACACCGGCATCTTTTGCTTCTTCTTCAATTTCTGACCAGTCATATGCAGTAAGTATAATAATCGGGGTATCATCCCCCAAACTGCGGATTCGGCGTGTAACTTCAATACCGTTCATATCCGGCAGGCGCCAATCAATGATATATGCATGGAAAGCATCACCCATTTCCATAGACTGGCGGGCACGTAAAATTGCCTCTTTACCAGAAAGGGTCCATTCTGAACGCATTCCTACTTTTATTAACATCTTCGTCACGCTGTCACAGGTGTTAAAATCATCATCTACCACCAGCGCCTTTAATCCTTCCAGTTCCACAATTTTCTCGACATGACGATGGCCGGATTGAATACGTAATGGCAACCGAACAATAAATTCGGTTCCTTTACCCTGTTTTGTCTGGATTCCAATCGTTCCGCCCATCATATCAACAATATTTCTAGTAATAGCCATACCCAGCCCGGTTCCCTGCGTCTTGCTCACCGTAGAGGTACGCTCACGTTCAAAAGGATCAAAGATTTTTCGGGCAAATTCCGGACTCATACCGATTCCCGTATCTTTTACACGAATTTCATATAAACTTCTTTCTTTATCTGTACCTTGATACTGTTTAAGTCGAACGGAAACTGTTCCACCGGCAGGGGTGAACTTAATGGCATTCGATAACAAGTTCAGCAACACCTGATTCAGTCTTGTCTTGTCACAATACACATCCTCATCTGTAACATCCATTACATCCATGTAAAGTTCCAGCTGCTTTGCATGGATCTGTCCACCGATAATCGTCTTCAGATCGTGAAGCAGATCAGATAAATTGACTTCTGTTTCTTCTAAATGCATCTTTCCACTCTCAATACGGCTCATATCCAAAATATCATTGATAAGAGAAAGCAAATGATTACTGGATGAGAGAATCTTGCTTAAATAGTCCTGTACTTTTTCCTGATTCTTGATGTTACTTACTGCCAATGTAGTAAAACCAATAATTGCATTCATTGGTGTCCGGATATCGTGAGACATATTGGAAAGAAATGTACTTTTTGCCCGGTTAGCAGTTTCTGCTGCACGCACAGCCTCTGAAAGCGCCTGATTCATTTTTTTATCAGCGGTACGGTCCGACATAACCAGAATACATTTCTTTTTACCTTCTACATTGCTGCCCATTGCAATAATATGAAACCATCGCCGCTCCTTGCTCTTCTGATGAATATATTCAAAATCCTGTTCTCGCTGTTCATCTGCTAAAAGATTTTCCAGATAATTTGACTTCTCTCCTTCAGAATCTTTCAGATGCAATTTTTCCAAAATACGAATATCCTTCTGAACTTCTTCTACTGTGATACCAAGCAATTTTTCAACATTCGGACTCACATAATCTACCTTGGATGTCTTTGCATCAATCATCAGGAAAATGTCATCTACATTCATCGATAATTTTTGAAACAATTCGTCTCTGTACAAAATTTCCGTATCTTTTCTCTTCAGCCGCAACCGGTTTTCTTTTAGAATGATTATAATGATAATGACCGCAACACTGAATACAATCCCACCAATAATAAACATAGTCTTAAACTGTAGATTATTCATACTCGCATTGACTACATCTGCTGGAACAATGCCCAGTAATGTCCAGTTCATAATTTCTGCGGCTTCATAAATCAGATAGTATTTCTTTCCATCCAGATTTACAAGCATTGCACCACTGTTTTCCTGTTGAAATTTCTTTGCAAGGGCGAGGACATCCTCTTCGGAAAGATCAGAATGTTCTCTCAGAAATGCCAAAAAGTTATATACATCTTTTTGGCCGTTTACAGCATGGTTAATCATGACACGTCCGTCCGATTGAATGACATAACTGCTTGTATTTCCATCAAAAGCTGCGATATCCAGTACTTTTACAATATCAGAGTTGTTATATGCAACTGCAATAGCATCGTATGCAAATCCCTGATACGTTCCAGAAACTTCCGGGCAAGCAAACACAAGTAATTGTGGCTTTCCAGGCAAGGTTGCGTTCATGATAATATCTTTCTTCTGTGTGATCTGATCTTCAATATTTCCCTGTAATCCAAGATACCCTGTTTCCCCTGCCACCGTTTGATAATTTCCCTCGGCTGACAGAAAATAAAAGTTTGAAAACTCCGTCTCTTTCTGCGCATTATCTATGCAATCACGAATTTCACTTTCACTTGAAGTATTCTGTAAATATTCACTCCACATATGAAGATATGTCAAATTTTTATTGACTAACTCATTTAATGCACTGTTTGATTGATGGAAAATCTCAGTTAAATGAGAAACACTTTCATGATAAACCGTATGCGATACAAAATTAAAATACTGGATGCTGACCGTAACAATTCCAGCAAGTAAAACAATAGCAGCAAGTAAGGTTCCTGCTCGTTTACTTTTGAACTGTTTCTTCATTTTCATACTATACCTCGTATCAGTCATCTTTATTCCCTCAAAGTAATATATTGCTCAGGCTCTGCAAGTACGGCATTACCTTGTAACACATAATCCACCCAAGTATCTTTTACCTGCTGTTCCTCTTTTGCAAACCCATGGTCTTCATCTGTAAGAAAAGGAGTCATATTATTCTCTGTCGCAAGACAAGTCACAGTAAACGTATCATCTTCCTTAATCTGCTTTCCGTCTTTCTTGATCTTAAGCAGCGTATACTTTCCATTCTTTTCCTTTACTTCAATGTAAATTCCACTGACAACAGGTAAGGAACCTTTATTAAAAGGCTGGAAACCTCCCTTTGTACCTTCCACAAAAGATTGAACTGTTTCCAATAATTCCGCACCACTCATTTTCTTTTTATAAGCACACAGACCATTCGGCATAATCATATTTCCCGCCATCTTTTCGGTATAATCTGCCTGAAGCACACTGCCGGTAAAACTATTACCGGTTGCAAGTAAGACATCACTTTTATAACATCCGCGTAGTGTATTCGCCATTACGGAATACGATTCATTTCCTCCGTCACTATGAAAATAATTAGAATATGATTTCGGGGAGCTCAAAACTACTTTTTCGTTAGAAGTATCTTCCGATTGCCGGAGCATGGAATCAAAAGCTTTGTATGCCTGCTGAGAGTTATATTCACCTGTAATCATCTTTGAAACCACATCTTGGGAAACACTGAAAAAATCATTAGAAGCAATACGAATATACATATGATTCTCTTCAATTACTGATTTTACATCCTTTAGATAATCTGTAAGATGAAGAGGTACATCCTGACTGTAACTAAGCGTATCCTGTCCATCGGCAATTATATTCTGTGCCTTTGCAGAAAGCATTACCTTAAGAACCTTCATCGCATTATCTCTGCGTGTCTCATCTTTTTCCAACTCACTGTTTAAAGCAACCTGAAAATAAGGAGTGGTCATTATCCACTTTTCTCCATTCTGTTCAAAAAACGGAAGAAATACGGTATCTATTCCCTGATCTTTATATTTCTTAACTCCAAAAGAACTTCCAAAGTACATAGCAAGTTCCCCGTTCTGATATAAATTATCTACCATATCGTAATTAAGATTAATATCATCCGGTTCAAGTTTTGTATCTTTAATAAATTGTTCCATCCGGTCAAAAGCAGCTGGCCAGACAACATTATCAAGTCCCACTTTTTCCGTATTTGCCGGATCACTATATGCAGTTCTCCACTTACGCCCATCCGTAGAGGAAAGTTCTGAGGCAGACAGTCCCTGCAACGTTTCCATACAAGTATAATCATAATAATAGTCAGCAGCAAATCCCCGAATTCCTACCTTCTCGAATGCCTGACATGCAGAAACAAAGCTTTTATAATCTGTAGGAAGGGGAATATTATATTTCTCAAAAAGTGCTTTATTAACAACAAATCCATGCGCATCCGCACAAACCGGAAGCCAGTTCACACTGCCGTCTTCATTCATAAAGCTGTTAAGATAAGAATTATAAACAGCTCCTGCTTCATTCGTAGTAGACAGGTCCATCAGACTGTTTTGTAATGGCAGCGCATCATGCAGGGAAAAACGGCAGCAGGTAATAATATCTGGCATACCATCATTCTCCTGAAGAAACCGATAAAAATCAAGATCATTGTTTCCCACTACAAATTCAATATTTACATCCGGAAGCTGAGACTGGATATACGGTGCGTATTTCTCATGCAGATTCGTAGTCCACAAATACACCCGGATCGTTTCTTTATTTTCCTGTTCCCTGCTCTTTTTCCCACAGCCTGATAAAAGCGATGCCACCATCACCGCTAACAACACTACAGCGAGAAATCTGTTCCATTTTTTCTTTTTCATAATTGTCTCCCTTTATTTCTGAAAATGCACCTGCAAAAACAAAGATGCACTGTCTCTTCAGACAATGCATCTTAAACGTAGCGGCTTACTGCCATGTTACAGGCCCTCTAGCTTCGCGTCTCAGACTTTCGACTGATCTGCCCATAATTCGTATTTTACTCATTATTATACTTATTATACATTTTTTGTAGTTATATGTCCATCTCTTTTCAGAAATATTTGGTAAACTCGAAAATGTCAAGTTTTTTTGCAACATTTTTTCAAAAAAAATTTTTAACATTGTTTACCTGTTATTCATTATTTATAATGACATAATTC
>OGWZ01003583.1_pt1 | contig 10302 bp, 10 predicted proteins | sample 1576141 | NCBI WGS metagenome assembly OGWZ01 (sample SAMEA3541512, study PRJEB24748) | human gut metagenome | biome: human gut; feature: human-associated habitat; material: faeces | place: China | collected 2012
TATCCCGGTACTCTCTGGTATGTATGAAGAGAACCCTGGAGCTGATATGTTTAAACAGGATGTAATCCTTGTAAAGACAGGTAACTCTGCTGCAACTATGAAAAAAGCAGTTCCACAGTTTGTAACATTGATTAAGAAACTGGCTACAGGCGAGGAGATTCTTGGACCATCAATCGAAGGATATCTTGAGCGTGGTATCCGTGTGAACTATTTCGCAGAAGAAAGAGGAGCAACTCGTGGTCTTAAGATGCTGCTTAAGAAGATGGCAGGAGAGCCATTTGAGACAGATCTTCCTATGCCGAAATTTGACCGTGTAGAGCCAGGAAAAGCAATTGAAGATCTTAGCAAAGCAAAGATTGCAATCGTTACATCTGGTGGTATTGTACCAGTTGGTAATCCGGATCATATCGAGTCCTCTAATGCAACGAAGTTTGGATGGTATACAATGGAAGGCATGGACAGAATGTCTAAAGATGACTATATGACAATCCATGGTGGATATGACAGACAGTTCGTACTGGAAGATCCGAACCTTGTAATCCCACTTGATGCACTTCGTAAATTACAGAAAGAAGGCGTATTTGGAGAATTATATCCTTATTTTGCAAGTACAACCGGAACTGGAACAGCTACAAATTCAGCAGCCAAATTCGGTGATGAGATTGGTAAAAAATTAGTTGAAGAGCATGTAGATGCAGTTCTTCTTGTCAGCACTTGAGGTACCTGTACACGTTGCGGTGCAACGATGGTTAAAGGTATTGAAAAATACGGTATCCCAGTAGTTCATCTGTGTACAGTTGTTCCGATTTCCAGAACAATCGGTGCGAATAGAATTATCCCTGCTGTTGGTATTCCTTATCCACTTGGAGATCCAACTGAGGGTGAAGAAGAGTCCTACAAGATTCGTGAGAAACTTGTAAGAAGAGCATTCAAGGCTCTTCAGACTCCGATAACAGAGCAGACTGTTTTTGAAAAAGATGAGTGGTAAGTCATTGACATAAGTATACATTGAGCAATTACCGGCTTATATGCCGGTAATTGCTCATAAGAAAAGAAATGAATGAAAAGGGGGCACATTATGGGTAGTGCGGAAAAGGTGAGTTGGAAACGAGTACTGATACTTGCGGGAGCAATCATTGCATTTACAATTGGATCCGGTTTTGCAACAGGTCAGGAAATCATTCAATATTATACAGCATATGGAGTAAAAGGATTACTTGTAATTTTGGTATTCCTGGTAGCTTTTCTTTATTACAATTTTAACTTTGCAAAAGCAGGTGCAGAGCAGAAGTTTGAAAAAGGAAATGATGTATACAAACATTTTTGTGGAAAGTATGTAGGAACTTTCTGTGATTATTACTCCACATTATTCTGTTACATGTCCTTCTTCGTTATGGTAGGAGGAGCATCCTCTACACTTCATCAGGAATATGGACTTCCGGCATGGGTAGGAGGAGTTGTTCTGACAGCACTGGCAGTGCTTACAGTTGTAGGTGGACTGAACTCCATGGTTGATGCCATCGGTGCTGTAGGACCGGTAATCGTAGTGCTTTGTATTGCCATTGGAGTTATTACATTAATTCGTGATGGCGGTGATATTGGAGCTGGATTGGATATTATTAAAAATGCAGCTTACGAAGGCGCAGCGAATGGGGAAACAATTAAGAGTGCAGGATCCAACTGGCTTGTTTCTGGTTTATCATATGCCGGTTTCGTGCTCCTGTGGTTCGCAAGCTTTACAGCAGCACTTGGTTCTAATAATAAGAAAAAAGAATTAAATTATGGTATTATCGGTGGAACAGTTGCAGTTTGTGTGGCAATTGCAGTAGTAATGTTCGCACAGATTTCAAACATTAATACTCCGATGATTGGAAGTAGTGATACATTTGTATGGAATGCAGATATCCCAAATCTGATTCTTGCAGCTAAGATCTGGAAGCCATTCTCCGCTATCTTTGCAATTATTGTATTTGCAGGTATTTATACAACAGCGGTTCCACTCCTTTATAATCCAGCTTCTAGATTTGCAAAAGAGGGAACATCACAGTTCAAGATTCTCACTATTGTTCTTGGAGTTCTCGGTTTAATTGTAGGATTATTCCTTCCATTCAGAGTATTGGTTAATATTATCTATGTATTAAATGGATATGTTGGAGCAGTTTTAATTCTCTTTATGATTTACAAGAACATCAAAGATCTGATGAATAAAAAGAAAGCAAATTAATATAGGAATTGCCGATAATAGGGGCGCTGAGAAATCAGCGCCCCCTTTGTTGCCTGGAATTAAAAAGTGATTGACCACAGAGCGATTAAAGAATATTTAGAGAAAATGAATAGAATAAGTCGATAATTAACTGTGAATTATTGAAAAAATCTAACAAAACGATTGACAATAAGCGCGCTTACTGTTATAATCTTAACATAACCAATAAATAAGCGCGCTTATCAAAAATGTATCAATGGCATTCATAGAGCCTATCTATGAATCAGAAAAGGAGGACAATCACATGAGACTGGAGATTGGCAATTTCTATGTTAAGGATATCAAGTTTGGCGACAAGTTATCCTTTGATGACGGAGTGCTTACAATTAATAAAGAAAAAGCACTTGATTTTATCCGTGAAGATGAGAGAATCACGGAGGCAGATCTTTATATTGCAAAACCTGGAGATAAGATCCGTATGTGTCCGGTAAAGGAAGCAATCGAGCCTAGAGTAAGATTGGATGGAAGAGGACTTTCCCTTGATATACAAAGGAACTTGCAAAGGCAGGAGATGGAGTTTTACATGCATTAAAGAACTGCAGCGTACTCGTAGTCGGAAAACACTGGGGAGGTTTTCAGGATGGATTGATCGACATGAGTGGTGAAGGACAGAAATATACATACTTCGGTTATTTGAACAATATTGTACTCGTAGCAGATACGAATGAGGATTTTGAAAAGCATGAGCAACAGAAGAAGAATGATGCACTTAGAAGAGCAGGACATAAACTTGCAGAGTTCATCGGACAGTGTGTAAAAGAACTGACACCGGAAGACACAGAAGTTTATGATCTTGAGGCGATGATCAAACGTAGTCCGGAGATTGAAAAGCTTCCATCTGTTGTATATGTTATGCAGCCACAGTCTCAGATGGAAAATCTGGGATACAATGATCTGGCATATGGCTGGGATATGAACCGTATGCTTCCAACAGTAATGCATCCAAATGAGGTACTGGATGGCGCTATCGTATCTGGAAGTTTCATGCCTGTATCATCAAAATGGTCAACATACGACTTCCAGAACACACCGAATATCAAGGCTCTTTACAGAGAGCATGGTAAGACAATTAATTTCCTCGGAGTAATTATGTCAAACCTGAATGTAGCTTTGGATCAGAAAGAACGTGCTGCACTTTATGTAGCACAGATTGCAAAGACACTCGGAGCAGATGGTGCGGTCGTTGCAGAAGAAGGTTATGGCAACCCGGATGCCGACTTTGTAGGGTGTCTTGTTGCGCTTGAGGATGCCGGTGTTAAGACAATTGGAGTTACCAATGAATGTACAGGACGTAATGGTACATCTCAGCCACTTGTAACACTGGATGAGAAGTGTGATGCAATTGTATCCTGTGGAAATGTATCTGAATTAATTGAATTGCCTCCAATGGAAACAGTACTTGGAGAACTTCAGTCGTTAGCAAGAGACGGTCTGTCCGGTGGCTGGGCTGGAGATGAGATCTTAGGACCTTCAGTAAGAGAAGATGGATCCGTTATTATGGAGAATAACTCAATGTTTTGTGGTGATCAGGTAGTTGGATGGTCCCCGAAGACAATGAAAGAATTCTAAGGAGGGCAATAGCGATGAAAAAAGCAATCTTATATATTAATCAGTTTTTTGGTCAGATTGGTGGAGAAGAAAAAGCTGGTATTGAACCAGAAATCCACGAAGGTCAGATTGGACCAGCAATGCAGCTTGAAAAAGAGTTAAATGCAGAAGTTACCCATACAATTATCTGTGGTGACAACTATATTGGTACCAATACTGACGCTGCAGTTGCAACAATTCTCGGAATGCTTGAAGATAAAGAGTTTGATATTTTCCTTGCAGGACCAGCATTTCAGGCAGGACGTTATACCGTTGCATGTGGAACAATCTGCAAGGCAGTAAAAGAAAAATTTGGTGTACCTGTTGTAACATCTATGAACGAGGAGACGCCAGGTGTAGATATGTTTAAAAAAGATATGTATATCTTAAAAGGCGGTAATATTGCTTCAAAGATGAGACAGGATGTAAAAGCAATGGCAAAAGTTGCCAACAAGCTTCTTGCTGGTGAGTCGGTTGGCTCCGCGGATGAAGAAGGATATTTCCCGAGAGGAATCCGTCATCAGGTATGGCTTTCAGATGGAAAACCGGCATATGAGCGTATGGTAGATATGCTTGTTAAAAAATTAAATGGACAGCCATTTGAGACAGAGCTTCCGATTCCGAAGCTTGATCGAGTACCGATCGCTCCTGCTATCAAGGATTTGTCAAAAGCAAGAATCGCACTTCTGAATACCGGTGGTATTGTACCTGTAGATAATCCGGATCATATTCAGTCAGCATCTGCAACACGTTGGGGACGTTATGATGTGTCAAATATGGAACGGTTAAAAGGTGGAGAGTTCAAGACAATTCATGCTGGATTTGACCCTGCAGCAGCAGACGCAGATCCAAACGTTATTACTCCGATTGATGCATTGAAGGTATTAGAAAAAGAGGGAGTTTATGGAAGCCTCCATCCATATTTCTATACAACAGTAGGAACAGGAACAACTGAGGCAGAGGCTGCCAGAATGGCAAAAGAAATCATTCCATATCTTCAGGAAGATCATGTTGATGGTGTTATCATGGTTAGTACTTGAGGTACCTGTACACGTTGCGGTGCAACGATGGTAAAAGAGGTTGAGAAGGCTGGATTCCCAATCGTACAGATGTGTAATCTGGTGCCTGTAGCTAAGACAGTAGGATCTAATAGAATCGTACCTACAATTTCTATTCCTTATCCACTTGGAGATCCAGATACTCCGAAGGAAGAGCAGTGGAAACTGCGTTATCACAGAACAAAGGTTGCTCTGGAGGCTCTGGCAACGGATATTAAAGAGCAGACAGTATTTAAAGTATGATAACTGTTCGATGATTTAGAGTGAACGGGCAGATGGTTATACATCTGCCCACTACTATATCTGGCTTAGTTTGATGAAGGAGAATTGAATATGGGAGAAAAGAAAGGTAAGAATACAGTTTTTTATGTATCACTGATTATCGTCGGCATTATAGCAGTCTGGTCAGTTGCATTTAATGATAGTTTTACGGTAGTAGCTAATGCGGCATTTAAAGTTTTGACCACAGATTTTGGATGGTTATATCTGATTTCTATGATTATATTCTTTGGCTTTATTGTATATTTTGCATTTGGAAAATATGGAAAAATTCGTTTAGGAAGCGATGATTCCAGACCGGAATACAGTAATATAACATGGTTTGGACTTCTATTTGGATGTGGAATGGGAGTTGGTCTAGTATTCTGGGGAGTAGCTGAGCCGCTTACTTATTATCTGAATCCGACAGATGGAATTGAGGCAGCATCTCAGGCATCTGCAAACTTTGCATTTGAGAATTTCTTTATGCACTGGGGAATTCTTCCATGGGCAAACTATGCAGTTATCGGTCTTGCACTTGCATACTTTATGTTCCGTAAGAACAAAAAAGGTTTGTTAAGTGTTATGCTTGAGCCGTTAATTGGTGAGAAGCTTGCAAATGGATGGCTTGGCAAGGTTGTTGATATTCTTGGTGTATTTGCGACAGTTGCAGGAGTTGTAACATCTCTTGGACTGGGAACATTGCAGATTAATGCCGGATTTAATTATTTATTTGGTGTCCCAATCAATTTAGTAGTAGAAATTATTATTATTATAATTGTATCATTTCTTTATATTGGATCCGCAGTATCCGGGCTGGATAAAGGAATTAAGATTATTTCTGATACAAACCTTTATGTTGCAATCGGACTTTTGGCAGTATGCTTTATAGTGGGACCAAAAGTAGAGACTTTGAATGCATTTGTAAATGGTATGGGTCAGTATATCGGTAATTTTATTCCAACTGCACTTAAGATTAATTCTTATAGTGACAATAGTTGGTTCGGAAGCTGGAGACTGTTTTACTGGGCATGGTTCATTGCATGGGCACCGTTCGTTGGAGTATTTGTAGCACGTATCTCTAAAGGACGGACTATTCGAGAATTTGTACTTGGTGTAGTACTTGTACCGACAATTGCTTCCTGTATTTGGGGTGCAGTATTTGGTAACCTTGGTATCAACCTTGGAGAAAAAGGTCTTATGGCGATTGAAAAGCTCCAGGAAGCGGTAGCAACACCGGAGGTTGGACTTTTCGTAGTGCTTGGACAATATCCGCTTGGATTTATTTTATCACTGGTAGCCTTGGTATCCTTGTGTGCATTCTTTGTAACATCTGCAAATTCAGGAGTTTATGTACTGTCTATGCTGTCAACGGACGGTGCAATCAATCCTCCAAATGGCAGAAAGATTCTCTGGGGAGTTATCCAGTCAGTTATGGCGATCGGACTTCTGATGGCTGGTGGATTGAAACCGCTTCAGACAATCTCACTTGTAGCAGCGTTCTTATTTATCTTTGTAATGTTTGGAACGATTGCAGCATTTATTAAAGTGTTGAAGGAAGAAAAGGCATAGTGAAAATGTTTTTTTCAAAATAATTAAATACAAAAAGCTGAAGAAGGAATGTGTGGAGCATTCTTGGATATATCAGGTGAGAAAAGAGCTGAAGAATTCGAATCCTTCAGCTCTTTTGATTAAACAATTCTGTAAAACGACAATGTTTGTATATGGGTTTTAATAAGTGTTTTTATCTAAATCAATATTATAGGATGTAAGCGCTCTGCGGATAAACGAAACAGTTGTCGCAGTCGCTTCTTCAATTGTCAAATATTCAGAGTCTTCCCGTAATGTCTCTAACATACCACGATAAAGCATGATATTCATTGTTGCCAGATTGTGAATGTCTGATTCCGGGAGAAAAATATTCTCTTTATTCAAAGAATCAGTCAATGATAAAAATTCACGTTCTGAGAAATTAGCAGATGAAAGCATATTTTTGTAATTTGCAGCATCTTCACTCCAACTTTCAGGAAAAATATCATAATAAGCGTGAAAATAGTAGGAAAAATCCCAGTTCGTATCTGCATGCTTAAAGAATAGCAGCCAGAAAATGTCTGGATGTGAGAAGGAGTGGAGACAGAAGCATTCCCAAATTTTCAGATATCTTTCAAGTGGCCTTGTAACCGGTTCTAAGTAGGCTGGCAGATCCTTAGCATATTGATCCAGATATTTCATAGCTGAAAAAATTCTCAGTTCTTCAAAATCTGAAAAATAATGATAAAGAGTCGCACTGTTATAGCCGGCTTTTTCTGCAGTTTTCCGAATAGATAAGCTGTCGATACCTTCTTCTTCAATGATCTCCAATGCAGCATTGATGAAGTAGCCCATAGTTTGCTGTCTGTACATTTGTTTACGATCTTTTTGTTGCATAAAAAAATCCCCCAATAAAAAGTACTAAGACAAGCCTGCCCTAGTCATGGTATTTATTATATATGAAATACACGAAAAAAGCGAGTAAAATTGTTTGAATTAGTGGAAAATAGTAGATGAGATATAGTAGATATGTTAACAAAGAAAACGACGAACTCTGCCATGGTTTGCCGTTTCCTTTGCTTAATTAAAGAGTAATAGTGATTCAGATAATATTGAAATTATTTGGCTGCTTTTTCGGCAAATGTAGTCGTTACCAGTTTATCGTACGGTGCACGTGTGTCAAGTTCTTCTGCGCTTTCCAGAATGTCCTGTAAAAGTTCAAAACTTTTTTTCTCAAATATGAGGTTATCTTTCCATGTGTCCTGTTCATAATAACGGCTCACAATTGTTTCTATTGTATTAAGATTTGTTTCTTTAAACTGAGGTGCAATTGCTTCTGCAATTTCCTTTGGTGTATGTTTCTGTACATAATCCATACCTTTTTGCAATGCATCTGTAAATCCTTGAATTACATCTGCATTCTTCTCGATATAACTTTTCTTTGCTGAAAATGCAGTATAAGGTACATAGCCGCTGTCTGTACCGAGAGAAGCAACTACATATCCCTTTTCCTCTTTTTCCAAATTTGTGGCTCCTGGTTCGAACTCAACTGTAAAATCAGCATTTCCTTCTGCAAATGCTGCTGCTGTAGAGCCAAAATCAATGCTCTGATCTATAATCAGATCTTTCGAAGGATTAATCCCATTTTGCCTTAAAATATACTCAAATACCATTTCTGGCATGCCACCTTTTCGACCGCCAAGTACTTTTTTATCTTTCAAATCAGTCCAATGAAAGTCGGGGATTTCTTCTCTTGCTACCAGAAAATTTCCTGCGCGTTGTGTAAGTTGTGCAAAGTTCACGACATAATCATTGGCTCCTTCATTGTAAGCATAAATTGAAGCTTCAGACCCCATAAATCCAATATCGGCGGTTCCGGATATGACTGCGGTCATGGTCTTATCAGCCCCAAATCCTGTGACCAGGTCAAGATTAATACCTTCTTCTTCAAAATAACCTTTTTCAATAGCAACATACATAGGTGCATAAAAGATAGAATGAGCTACTTCATTAAGTGTTACTGGCATAAGGTTTTCTTCTTTGTTTGTTTTATCAGTGTTTATAATGGCTGAAGCATGTTTTGCCTCTTTTGTCTGGGAACAGCCAAAGAGAGCTGTCATCGACAATGCAAGAAGTAAAAGAAGTACAGAAATACGTTTTATCATACAGTCCTCCGTTAATAATTTTTTATGTTATATAGTATATTCAGTGTTGTAAAACAGGTGCTGCTTTAATGAAGTGTATTTATAAATTGTAACAGAATCTTAAACAGTAGTTTGTTTGGCAAATGGTGGGGGCATAATAGAGAAACATATAATTGACATTATAAAACATATGGCGTATTCTGAATGAAATGGGGAGTATTTGTATGCTCCCCCACAGAATACAATTCAGAGTCACAGAAAGAACTTTGAAAGCATTCTTGAATACATATAATAGAAGAAACAGGAGAAAGACTATGAAGAAAATCGGATTTATCGGTGTTGGAATCATGGGGAAGTCCATGGTCAAAAATCTTATGAAAGCGGGATTTGAACTACATATATATGCAAGAACAAAGAGTAAAGTGAATGATGTGATAGAGGAAGGTGCTATCTTTCATGAGACGATTGGAGAATGTGTAAGAGCAAGTGAAGCTGTGATTACGATGGTAGGATTTCCTCAGGATGTGGAAGAAGTTTATTTTGATGAAGGAAATATTATGGATCAGGCAGAGAAAGGAATGTATCTGATTGATATGACAACGACCAGTCCGATGATTTCCAAGAAAATATATGAAGAAGGTAAAAAGAAAGGAGTTCATGTTGTAGATGCACCGGTGACCGGAGGTGATACAGGAGCAAAGGCAGGAACACTTTCTATTCTGGTCGGTGGCAACAAGGAAGATTATGAGGCTTGTATGCCGTTATTTGAAGCTATGGGAACGAATATCAATTATCAGGGAAAAGCTGGATGTGGACAGCATGCCAAGATGGTGAATCAGATCATGATTGCCGGAACCATGTCAGGACTTTGTGAGGCACTTAGCTATGCAAAAGCAAAAGATTTGGATTGTGAGACTGTATTAAAATCTGTTGCGACAGGAGCAGCCGGAAGTAAGCAGCTAGATTTCTTTGGAGAGAAGATACTACACGGAGATTATACTCCTGGATTTTTTATGAAACATTTTATTAAGGATATGAAGATTGCTTTGATTGAGGCAAATCAGTGTGAGCTGGATTTGGATGTGCTTAGTCAGACACTTGCAAATTATGAAGTTTTGGAAGCAGAAGGGTATGGTGATCTTGGAACACAAGCGTTGATCAAATATTATGAAGAAGGTTACAATGAAGAAATCATTGAAGACTAAGATGGAAAGATTTTGTGGAAACATTGACATTTTCTCTGAAATCCGATATCATATACTTTATCGGGTAAAAGCGCTAAAGCGTCAAAGCTATAAAGGATTTTGATATTTCAGTATAGAAAGAGGATAGTTGAAATCATTTGAAGTTTTGTGCCAGAAAGGGGAATAATTAGCAATGCCTATTACGGATATTTTGGAGAAAAATTGTCGCCTGTACGGCGATGACGTCTGTCTGGTAGAGATTAATCCAGAGATGCCAG
>OGWZ01003595.1_pt1 | contig 10269 bp, 10 predicted proteins | sample 1576141 | NCBI WGS metagenome assembly OGWZ01 (sample SAMEA3541512, study PRJEB24748) | human gut metagenome | biome: human gut; feature: human-associated habitat; material: faeces | place: China | collected 2012
ACATAAATGCAATCTGACTTTTCAGCTCCTGTATCTCTTAGAATCCTCAAATACGGAACTCCGGCTTTTTCACATGCATTTTGCAGGTTTTCTGTCACTTCTATCGCATAAGGGTGAGTCGCATCCACTACATATGAAGGATGATATTCATTGATAAATTCTATCATCTGATTTTCATCCATCCGTTCATGCGTTGTTGTAATATTACTTCCCTCCGGCAACAGACTCTCTCCATATTCTGTTGCCACACAGACATGAACGCTGACTTCCCTTTTTACTAAAAATTCTGCCAGCCGTCTTCCTTCTGTTGTTCCTGCATATATTAAAATTTTATTTTCTGTCATACCGATATCCCCTTGGTGTAACCATTTTATGTTTAATTATTTTTGTCATTTTATTCCCTATATAAACGGTAGAAAACATATCTACCTCGGTATTTCGAAGCTCTTTCAGTGTCAGTATGTTCATACTTTCTTCTTCTCTTGCAATATTTCTCACAATACCACATATCATACTTTCTTCTTTGTACTCAAGCAAAATATCACAAGCCCTTGCAAGATAATCTTTTCTCTTTTTGCTGGAAGGATTATATAAGGCAATCAGAAAATCAGCCTGTGCTGCCGCCCGAAGTCTCCTTTCAATCAGTTCCCACGGTGTCAGAAGATCACTTAAACTGATCAGACAGCAATCGTGTCCAAGAGGTGCACCAAGCACTGCTGCTCCCCCCATTGCTGCTGTCACACCCGGAAGAACCTCGATCTCGACTTCCGGATATTCTTCTCCGATTTCATACATGAGTCCTGCCATTCCGTAAATCCCGGAATCACCACTGCACACCATGGCTGTCACACGCCCTTTTTTTGCCTCTTCAAATGCCAGCCGGCATCGCTCTGGCTCCTTTCTCATCGGCGTTGTCATAAATTCCTTTTCCGGAAAATATTTTTTCATAAGATCTACATATACTGTATACCCGACAATCACATCACAGCTCTTTAGCGCTTCTACCGCTGCAACCGTCATCTGCTCATAAGCACCAGGTCCCATTCCAATCACATATACTTTATTCAAAATCCACCCTCCATTTTTCCACTGCCACAGCGACTGTCACTCCGTCGTGCGCTGTCTTGTGTACCAGAATTTTCTCCCCTCCGGCACACATGGCACTTCTTTCACACACATTATCAACACCTGTGGTCTGTTTTACAAATTCAGATCTTGTAAACGTCCCTTCTGCCTGTTCCAGCTCTTCTTTCGAAAATGTCTGAAATGGTATGCCATATTTTTCACAGTATGTACATAGTCCAGGCTCTTCCTTCTTTAAATCAATGCTTGCTGCAAGTTTCACTGCTTCCGGAAAAATTCCATAATCCTCAAGCACCTGTGTTACATGCTTTTCAATCTTTTCAGCAGTAGTTCCTTTCTTACAACCAATCCCTAAAACAACAGCTTTAGGAATCAAATACAACACCTGTGTTCCGTTTCCTGCAGGTACATCGTTTTTACAGATTCCTATGTGGATCTTTAAAGCTCTTGAATGACATCTGTCTGACTCATGTATGGATTTTAATTCTTTTGGAATCTGTCCTATGAGAGAGCATTCTGGTTCTATCTCTGCTAAAACTTGTTTACCTGCCAAAATATCCGCAGATACGAGTTTTGCCAGTTTCATATCTTCTATATATAATCTATTTTTCTTTGCAAATATATCAACCGCCCACTTCTGATTCAAATCTGTTGCTGTTGTGATCACGGCCTCCATGGAAAGCATTTGACTGAGTTTTTCTGCAAGTTCATTGGCACCTCCAATGTGTCCGGACAAGATTGGAATACAGTATTTCCCAAGCTCATCTATAACCAGTACAGCCGGATCTTCTTTTTTGGATACTACAAATGATGCAACTGCCCGAACTGCAATTCCTGCTGCACCTACATAGATCAAAACATCAGATGCTTTCCAATGTTCTTCGGTCCATTCTTTCAGGCTTCCCTCATAAGAATCTGCCTCTTCTTTACATTTGACATTCTCTGCTACAAGCCAGTCTTCTGACGACAAAGCTTTCCTGACTTTTCCAGCCATCTTTCTCCCGTTTGCAGTAAAGCTCAGAATTGCAGCTTTCATCTACGAATCACTTCCTTTCCGGAATTCGGTTGTGAATCCCGGATCATACAATTTTGACCGTTCATAATGGCTGTGAGTCACTACATTTCCCACAAGGATCAGTGCAGTCTTTGTGATCTGATGTTTCCCTGCGGTCTCCACAAGTGTATCTATCGTACATACATATGCCTCTTCCTCCGGCCATGTTGCTTTGTACACAATTGCTGCCGGCGTATCTGGTGCATATCCTCCGGCAAGCAGTTCTTTTGCCAGCTTTTCCAAAAGTCCTGTACTTAAAAATAGAACCATCGTTGCACCATGTGCAGCAAAATTCATGATCTTTTCCCGCTCAGGAACCGGAGTCCTTCCTTCCGTTCGTGTAATAATAACACTCTGTGACACCTCCGGAAGTGTATATTCCAGATTCAGTGCTGCCGCCGCTCCACAAAACGAGCTGACTCCGGGGCAGGAATCATAATCAATTCCTTTTTCGTCAAGAATGTCCATCTGCTCACGGATTGCACCATAAAGACAAGGATCACCTGTATGAAGTCGTACGGTCATCTTATCTTCTTTTTCTGACTTTATCATAACTTCTATGACTTCTTCCAGTGTCATATAGGCACTATTATAAACTTCGCAGCCTTCCTTTGCATATTCCAGTAGTCCTTTATTGACCAGTGATCCGGCATAAATGATTACATCTGCTTCTTTAAGATATCGTTGTCCTCTTACCGTAATCAGATCGACCGCTCCCGGTCCTGCTCCTACAAAATGTATCATTGATTTTCTTCCTCCCACAAATGCATCAAAGTATCTACCTTACTTGTTTTTCCCAAAATTCCATACACATTTGAATATAAAATTGCCCCAACAGGCATCTGATCTGCCATGCGGTATTCCATATATTTTTCAATGGATATCATGATTTGCCCGATTGTAGCTTCTCGCTCTTCTTCACTTAAAAGTGCAAGCGCATCATCGGTCGTCACACAATCCAGAACCGCTCTGGCACGATCTGCGGAAAATCCAGCACGTAGCATTGCCGTTGCCAAAAGATCCATACGGCAGTCTGCCCATCTGGAATGCGTATTCATCACTCCACCTGATACTTTGATCAGCTTTCCGATATGGCCGGCAAGTAAAAGCCCTTGAAACTTACAGTCTGCTGCCATATCCATGCTCTGTCCTATATAATTACTGCATTTTACTACATCTTTATCCTGAATTCCATATGCTTCCCGCAAAAAATCCAGCCCATAATTCCCTGGCGCCATAATGAGATAGTTCTTTCCTCCTGCACGCCTGACCTTCATCTCCAATTCAATCGTATCAAGCAGAGCCTGTTCACTCATCGGTTCCACGATTCCACTTGTTCCCAGAACTGAAATACCGCCTTCAATTCCAAGTCTCGGATTAAATGTTTTCTTTGCCAGTTCTACTCCCTGCGGAATGGATATCTCTATTTTAATTCCACCGTCGTAACCATACTTTTCACAGGCTTCTTCCACTTCTCTTAAAATCATCTGTCTCGGCACTCGATTAATTGCAGCATTTCCTACAGGCTGATCCAATCCGGGCTTCGTCACCCTGCCGACTCCAATGCCTCCGTCCAGGACTATACCAGATTTTATTCTGCTTACTTTACTATATACCAGAATTCCATTTGTAATATCCGGATCATCTCCACTGTCTTTTCGTACTGCGCAGGAAACAGATTCTATCTCTGGATTACTTTTATTATATTTATTAAATTCTTTTTGAGCCTCAGAGATCTTCAGTGTCAACACTTCTTTTTCTGGCAAAGACACTGTGACCTGATCTACACTGACATTTTCAAGAAGCATTGTGACCGCTGCCTTTGTTGCTGCCTGTGCACACGTTCCAGTGGTATATCCTCTTCGGAGTTTTTTCGTCATAGTTTTTACCCTTCCAGTCTGAAATCCTTGAATTCATCATCGTTCGCTCTCTTCATTCTACCTATCTATGTGAAAGTTGTCAAATCATTTGTCACTCCCATCTATTGTCTTTTTCTATATTTTTTCAAGATTTTTATTGATACCAGACTTTTCAATATCTGCGTGCCGAAATCTACATTCTGTGATACAATAAAACAAGCAAAGAAAGGAGCCATTTTTATGTCAGAACAAAAGCAACGCGTCTATGACTCATTAAACAAGCTCGGAATTAAATATGAAGTCGTAGAACACGAACCCGTACACACAATGGAAGACATGGACCGCCTCGGTCTTCCTGAGAAAGGAACTCTGTGCAAGAATCTGTTTCTCAGAGATGCAAAAGGAAAACGTCATTTTCTTATTACCTGTGATGAAAATGCAAAAGTAGACTTAAAGTCTCTTGGCAAACAACTCGGTGCCGGAAACTTAAGCTTTGCCTCAGAAGAACGTCTTGAAAAATATCTCGGACTCAAACAAGGAAGCGTATCTCCATTCGGTCTCATGAATGACATCGACCATGCAGTCGAATTTTTTATTGATAAAAGCTTAAGCAAATGCAAAAGTCTGGGAATTCATCCACTTGAGAACACAGCAACTGTATTCCTCTCCTTTAAAGATCTGGATAAGTTCCTGTGGAATCTGGATGTAGATGTGATGAAGATTAAATTATAACCAATAGGCAAAACGATATGAGGTTATCTTTCACTGGTAACCTCATTATGTCATATTATTTAACGTTAATTTAACGATTCAAATTTGTTTTTATATTTACATATTGTATTATCAAATTACATATGCTATAATGCCAATAGGCAAAACGATATGAGGTTATCTTTCATTGGTAACCAAAAAGCTGAAGGTGTGTCAGACCTTCAGCTTTTTTATTCCTACTTTTGGCAATGGGAAGGCTTAACCCCACAGGCTAGTTGCCCTCTACTTATCCCCGTCTAACCATTTGTTGATGCGGTGGCAAACCACACCAGCCACAACAGTGATAATAAACGATATGAGTACTTCTTTCACTGGCAACACCCCCTTTCTACGCTATATAGAGGGTAGCAACAGTGTTATTATATCATGTTTCATCCAATATTTATAGTATTATTTTTATACAATCAACATGGCGTCTCCGAAAGAAAAGAAACGATATCTTTCCTGTACTGCTTCTTCATATGCTGCCAATACGTGTTCTCTTCCTGCCAGTGCTGATACTAACATAATCAGTGTTGACTCCGGCAGATGGAAGTTCGTGATCAATCCATCTAAAATCTTGAATTTATATCCCGGATAGATAAAAATCTCTGTCCAGCCACTTGTCGGTTTCAAATGTCCGGTCTCGTCCGCTGCCGATTCAATGGTTCTGCAGCTTGTCGTTCCAACACAGATAACTCTGTGACCGGAATCTTTTGCGCGGTTGATCTTCTCAGCTGCTTCTTCGTCCACCTGATAGAACTCAGAATGCATATGATGATCTGTAATCTCATCTACCTTTACAGGACGGAATGTTCCAAGTCCTACATGAAGTGTCACTCTCGCAATGTCAATGCCTTTTTCTTCTATCTCTTTTAATAATTCCGGTGTAAAATGAAGTCCCGCTGTCGGTGCCGCTGCGGATCCGGTATGCTTTGCATAAACAGTCTGATAACGATTCTTATCTTCCAACTGATGTGTAATATACGGAGGCAGCGGCATCTGTCCGAGCTGGTCTAAAATCTCTTCAAAAATTCCTTCATATTCAAACTTCACCAGACGATTTCCTTCTTCTACGATTCCAACGACCTCTCCAACAAGAAGACCTTCTCCAAATACGATTCTTGTTCCAACTTTTGCCTTCTTACCGGGCTTTACCAGTGTCTCCCAGATATTATTCTCTTTTCTCTTTAATAATAAAATCTCAATCTTTGCTCCGGTTCCTTCCTTCGCTCCAATCAGTCTTGCCGGAATAACCTTGGTATCATTGATGACAAGACAGTCTCCTTCTTTCAGATATCCTGTAATTTCTTTAAATATATGATGTGAAGTAGCTCCCGTCTCCTTGTCAAGGACAAGAAGTCTGGAACTGGAACGATCCTCAAGCGGATCCTGCGCGATTAATTCCTCTGGCAGATCATAATAAAAGTCCTGACGTTTCATGATTATAAATCCCCTTCCTGTATGTTTTCTTCTATACTATCTTCTACTTCTTCTTTATTTTCTTTTATTTCTGTTACATTTTCATCTGTTGACCCGGTTGCTTTTTCAGATTCAGCTTGTGTAAACTCCTTTTTCACTTGCCCGGCATCACTCACGAAACTATATCCTCCATCTGGCACAGCTCTATACGGTTGTCCTGGCTGTGACTGACTCTGCACTTGCACATTTTTCTGTACATAATTCTGTGTCTGCACTGGTTCTCGCGGCTGTACAGACATCTGCGGTCCTGCCGCACTCTGATACTCTGGATACATTTTCACTTTTTTCTCATAGACAACTCTTGTGTCACAGAGCATATCGTGAAAGCCCCGTTTTTCCTTATCAATTCCCACAATAATATATCCAATCCAGATAGATATTCCACATAAGAATCTTCCGACAGTCTCCCGGTATAACACATCCACAAATGAAAGCTTTTCATTTCTGTCAGCAGGTACTACCCTAAGATTCATCAGTCGTTTTCCAATCGTCGTTCCAGTACACCATGTCAATAAAGCAAAATACATGACTTTGAAAATATACAACACAATATCTTTTAATGAATAATGAAACAATACATTTTCATCCAATATTGTACCACTGATCAGCGCTCCGATTCCGATCCATGCAAGACGCACAACGAGAAGTCCAATTGCCACAATGACGCTGTCTATCACATATGCTGCTAAACGCACCCAGAACCCAGCATAATTCTCATTACTGTAACTGTTCTGCATAATACATCAGCACCCCGCTTTCCTTCTCTTCGGCAGTTTCCTTTAATATCTGTGCCTCAGATTTTGGAACAAGCTTTTCTGCTTTACTAAATATTGCTGCCAATATGCTTTTCTCACTGCTCGGTGTATAGAACTCGTCTACTCCAAGCTCCGAAGCCATCTGATTCATTACATCTTGGTAAGTTGCGATCTCATCAATAAGCCCATTCGCTTTTGCCTGTTTTGCAGTGTAAGTGCGTCCGTCTGCCAGTGCTTTTACCTGGTCTGCCGACATATCTCTTCCGTCCGCAACAATATTTACGAACTCCTGATAACACTCATCGACCTGTGACTGGTAAATTGCGACCTGCTCGTCTGTCAGCTTGGAACTGTCCTTGTTCACACCACTCGTAATACTGACATAACGAATTCCAAGTTTCTCATAAAGTCCGCTCATATCATACCCTGACATAATGACGCCGATAGATCCTGTAACCGTATTCTTATTCGCATAAATCTTATCTCCGGTTACAGACGTCATGTACCCGCCAGAAGCTGCATAATGCGCCATATAAGTCCAGATTGGACGGCCTGTCGTCTCTTTATATTCTATCAGCTTGTCATGAAGTTCTTCCGACTCATAGACCGCTCCGCCTGGAGAATCCACATACAGCAGAATCCCTTTATTATCTGAATCGTCCATAAGATTGTTAATATAATCCATCGTTGTATTGTGCTGATATCCAGACGATGTATCCAGTACACTGCTCTGCGTCTGCTCCTGAATCGTCCCCACTACATTCACAACTCCAATATAATCATCTGCCGGCGGATCAAATTCCAGTTCTCCAGTCAGCATCGTTGTCGCATCTTCTGCCATTGTATTTGCAGATAAAGTATTCGTCAATACGCTTGTAACACCTGTCACAATAAATACAGCCCCAGCCACAATCAGACCGATCATCTGTTTGTTCTTCATCTTTTTTCTCCTTTAAGTTCTAAATCTCCATAGCTTTTTTATTGTAACATATGAAGGATTGTTTTTCAAAAAATAATACATTTAACGCGTAGTAAACCTCGAATTTACTACGCGTCCTGCTATTTTGCTAACTTTATTAATTCTTCGACTCTTTTATTACATTCTCCCACCGGCACATCTGTTACAATAACTCTCTTACACTTTTTCATCACTTCAACTGCTCTTGCAAATGTCTCATCACTAATCTGCCGGAATGGTTCTTCTGTAATCACTTCCACTGCCAGAAGTCTTGCAAGCTGATAATCAATATCATTCTTGTAGAGGATTCCTGCTGCAAATGGAATGTGTTCTTTCTGTAACTGTCGATAAATTGGAATTCCGCTTCCTCCGGACGAAATTACAAATACCTCTGGTTCTCCTTCTATCTTCGGAAGCTCTATGCTTCCAAATACCGGATCAAAATAACCATTGTCAATTTCATAAAGACTGCGGATTGTATCTTCCTTAAATACCTCTTCTGGCTTTCCATAATGTGCAATGGTATCTCCCTTCACACAGATAATCTTATCCGACACTTTCTGTGCAAGATCAATCTCATGCAGCGACATAATGACTGTAATATGCTTTTTTCTTGCCATACGTTCCAATATTGCAAGTAATTCTAATTTATATCGTACATCTAAAAAAGATGTCGGCTCATCCAGCACAATAATCTCCGGCTCCTGACAGATTGCTCTTGCAAGAAGAACTCTCTGTTTTTGTCCATCACTAATAGCGTTAAAATCGCGGTTTCCCAGATCTTCTGCATGAACTGCCTTCATTGCCTCATCTACGATTTGTTCATCTTCCGGCGTCAGTATTCCAAGCCGCCCTGTATATGGGTAACGTCCTGTTGCCACAATTTCATGACAGGTCATAAGCTCCGTTTTGATACGTTCTGTCAAAACAACAGCCATATTGGAAGAAAGTTCTTTATAAGACATTTTCTGAAGCGACGTGTCATCGAAGAACACCTTTCCTCCAATTAATTTCAATTGTTTTGTAATGCTCTTTAAAATTGTAGATTTACCGGATCCATTTGGTCCAATGAGCGTTACAATTTCACCTTTATCAATACCAATATTAATGTCATGGATCAATGTCTTTCCCTGGTATCCAACAGCCATATCATCCATTTTAAAATAATAATCTGCCATGTTACATTCTTCCTTTCTCGCGCTTCACCATCATATAGATGACAATCGGTGCACCAAGTATCGATGTGACTGTACTGATATTCAGCTCCACCGGTGCCAGTGCCATACGAGCGATCAGATCACAGATCATACAGAATACAGCCCCTATAAAAAATGTACCCGGTATCACCACAATCGGTTTTGATGTTCCGAACGCTTTTCTCGTAAGAAATGGAACTGCAATTCCCACAAAAGAAATGGGGCCGGCAAATGCAGTCACACACGCAGAAAGAATACTTGACAGTAATATAATAACAACTCGGAATACTTTAATATTCACTCCCATACTCTGTGCATATGCTTCTCCAAGCTGATATGCACTGATTGGTTTTGACAGTAAAAATGTACACACTGCCGCAATTCCAACTACAACTACAGCTACTTTTATATTTCCCCAGCTCATACCGGAAAAACTTCCCTGTGACCAGCCATGAAGATTTACAATATCGGAATCATCTGCAAAAGTTACCACAAAATCAGTTACTGCAGAACAGATATAGCCAATCATGATTCCGGCAACCAGAAGGGTAGCCATGTGCTTGATCCTTTTGGAATTCAAAAGAATAAATCCAATGGAAATCAAGGAACCTATAAAGGCAGCGATGATCAAAGTATAAGAGGTTACATTCTGGGCGATTTCAAGATAGTAGATCATAGTAAGTGCAACTACCATTTTGGCACCGGAGGAAATTCCCAGAACAAAAGGTCCTGCAATGGGATTTTCAAAAAAGGTCTGGAGAAGAAAACCAGATAGGGATAAGGCACCTCCAAGAATGGCAGCCATCAGGATCCTGGGAAGACGGATTTTCCAAATGATGCTGTATTCTTTTGTATCTGTGGCTTTTTTCAGCAGGATATCTATGATCTCAGACAGAGAAATATGAACATTTCCTGTATTGATATTCAAAACTGTGATCAGGCCAAAGGCCAGGATCAGCAGAATGAAAACCATAGCGTAACGAGATCGTCTCTTAAAATTTTCCATGTGGAAGCTGGTTCCAGCGGATTGATTGCTCATTTTATTTTTCTCCATTTTTGTTTCATTTACAACAGAACCTGCTGTCAGCTCAGCTTATGAAGAAAAGTCATATCCTCTTCACTTCCGCCGGTA
>OGWZ01003597.1_pt1 | contig 10261 bp, 8 predicted proteins | sample 1576141 | NCBI WGS metagenome assembly OGWZ01 (sample SAMEA3541512, study PRJEB24748) | human gut metagenome | biome: human gut; feature: human-associated habitat; material: faeces | place: China | collected 2012
CCTTTTGAGACTATCTTCATAAGATTCTGATATCCGGTGTTATTCTCTGCCAGCAATACAAGGTGATTATATTTATCCTCACTCTGTCCTGCGCCTTTATCAAACCTTGACCCCGGAGCTACATACACCTCACAGCCAAGAACAGGCTTGATTCCTGCCTTCTTAGCCGCCTCGTAAAATTCAATAACACCATACATCACACCATGGTCAGTTATTGCAAGGCTGTCCATGCCAAGTTCCTTTGCCCGTTTAGTAATCTCTTTTATCTTACTGGAGCCATCCAGCAATGAATATTCAGTATGCACATGCAAATGTGTAAAACTCATAGCATCTCCTCCCTATGTAAAAAAATATAACATATTTTCGTTTATTAATCAGCAATTTTATGATATTCTATATTTAATTATTAATGTAAGGGAGTTGTATTATGTTAATATCTGATATTCCCGTAGGCGGGTCAATTTCAATTGAAATATCCATAGATAATGTCAGCTACGAGATGCCTTCCTCTGTTGTTGCATCCAAGAATGGCTACATTCTCATAGCACCTTTTACATCAAAAGGTGCTGTAATAGATTTTTCTTCTTATAAGGATATTTTATTTAATCTTTATACCATAGACCCAGCAACAAAGAACCGTGTAGTCTGGAAGAATATTAACATAGAAACTATCTCTTATAAATCAACCAGTTTCGCATCTGCTTACTACAAAATCTCGACCAATGTTTTTGCCAGCATTGCCTCTGAATGCGACAGAAGATTTAATCAGCGCATTTCAACCGGGGCTTCGGGACATATCTCATCAGATACCACAGAAGCTGATATTCCGGTAACGTTAATTGATGTCAGTGATAAAGGACTTTCATTTTCAACCAGCAACGAACTATTATATAACTATAATAATACATATATAACATTTTCAGATCAGGCAAACGGAAAGCAGTTTAACTTTCATTTTAAATGTTTTATCATACGCAGCCAGTTGTATGGCGAACGCTACATGGATGTATTATCCCAACTCCGTCCCGCGAATATCTTACATATGTTTTTCTTAAAAAAATTGAATCCAGAATCAGTTCTGCTAAGGAACAGTCTGAACAGACCGCTCTTAAAGATGCTGCTGACGTTGCTTCACAATCTATTGAAAGCACTTCATCAGGATATCATTCACACATATCTGAAAAGAATAAGCGTTGATATAAGGGGCATATCACAATGTGATATGCCCCTTTATTATTAATCATCTTCTTTTTCTTTAGCTGTATCATCAGATTCATTATCGTCTGAATGACTGCCAATATTCTTCCATATATCGCTTTCCGGCTCACCACTAACTGTCGATGAATAGCTTCCATCTTCATTAAATGTTACGCTTTCTGCCACTTTCTCTGATGTTGAGAATAATGAAGTATCAACCGGCTCAGGTATTCCCTTTGCCTCTCTGAATATCTTCATGAATTCCTTGCCTGTGATAGTCTCATGGTCATACAGATATCTTGCAAGCTGATCCATTACTTCTCTGTTCTCTCTTATAATCTGCTTAGCCTCTTCATAACATGACGCAATAAGCTTCTTTACCTCGTCATCAACCTCTGCCTCAGTTGCCTGTGCACAGTTCATAGATGCTCTTCCGCTAAGATATTCATCTTCAACTGTTGATAATGCAACAAGTCCGAATCTGTCTGACATACCATATCTTGTAATCATTGTCTTGGCAAGGTTAGTTGCTTTCTTGATATCATCATAAGCACCATTAGTAACTGAACCAAATACAACTTCTTCTGCAGCACGGCCACCAACAAGTGATATAAGGTCTGTCATAAGTTCATCCTTAGTCTCAAGATGCTTCTCTTCCTCTGGGAAGTTAAGCACATAACCAAGTGAACCATTAGTATGAGGTATAATAGTAATCTTCTGGACCGGATCAGAATTATTCTTGATAGCTCTTATAAGGGCATGTCCAATCTCATGGTAAGCAACAACCTGCTTTTCCTTCTTGCTAAGAACTCTTTCCTTCTTCTCCTTACCTGCTACAACTGTATCAAAAGCACCAAGAAGGTCCTTCTGGGTAACAACATTTCTTCCATTCTTAACTGCCGCAATAGCAGCTTCATTAATGATATTGGCAAGGTCTGAACCAACAAGACCGCTTGTTGCCATTGCAATCTCATCAAAATCAACTGTATCGTCCATAAGCACATCCTTAGAATGTACCTTAAGAGTCTCAATTCTTCCCTTCTTATCAGGTCTGTCAACGGTAATTCTTCTGTCGAGACGACCTGGTCTAAGTAAAGCCTTATCAAGTACTTCCGGTCTGTTAGTTGCTGCAAGAATGAATATTCCCTTAGAAGAATCAAAACCATCCATCTCTGCAAGTAACTGGTTCAATGTCTGCTCACGCTCGTCATTGCCACCGCCATACTTGGAATCTCTGCTCTTACCAATAGCATCAATCTCATCAATAAATATAATACAAGGAGCCTGCTTAGTTGCTTCCTTGAACAAGTCTCTTACTCGTGATGCGCCAACACCTACGAACATCTCAACGAAATCAGAACCTGCGAGCGAGAAGAAAGGTACATCTGCCTCACCGGCTACAGCCTTGGCAAGAAGCGTCTTACCTGTTCCAGGAGGTCCTACTAAAAGTGCACCCTTAGGAAGCTTTGCACCAATCTTGGCATATTTCTCAGGGTAATGTAAGAAATCAACAATCTCTGTAAGTGATTCCTTAGCTTCATCCTGACCTGCAACATCCTTGAATGTAACACCTGTCTTTTTCTGGACATATACTTTGGCGTTGCTCTTTCCAACGCCCATTCCGCCCATCATTCCACCATTCTTAGCAATTCTTCTATATACAAATGCAAAGATTATATATATGAATAAAAATGGCAGTACATATGCTAGCAGAAATTCTACGATTGAAGAACTTGAATCCGGAATATATCCTTCAAACTCAATTCCTTTTCTCTTAAGAAGCGGTACAAGAGTATCATCATTAACATATCCTGTATAATATGTGTATGAAACTCCTGCTATGCCAGACTGTTTCTCCTCTTCAACTGGTGTAATAAGGATTCTGTCCTGCTCTAATGCTACTTTCTTTACCTTATCTTCATCAATCATCTGCATGAACTGGTCGTAGCTTATCTCCTTGTATGTCGCATTCCTAAACATATTGCTAAGAAGCGTAAGCCCTATAAATGTTACAACTGCCGCTATAATAATGAATATTATAAGGTTAACATTCTTTGGCTTCTTATTATTATTGTTGTTATTACGATTATTGTTGCGGTTATCGTTATTATTATAACCATTGTCATAACCGTTGTTGTTATAATTATCCATACTCTTCTCCTGATATGATACTGTACTTATCTTAAGCATTTCCAAATAAGTCTGTTTTCATTATAAAGAAGGAAAAAATATAAATCAACCAAAATCTAAGTGTTTAATAAGATGTTTATATTTACTTTATATTCTTAGTTTTTTTCTTTAAACTATGGAAATTTATAATACAGGGCTGTATAATATTGCATATTTTTTTGATTACACATTCAGATTGGAGGAAAAGATGGCTGTTAAATATGTATTTGTAACAGGTGGTGTTGTTTCCGGTTTAGGAAAAGGTATCACTGCCGCATCTTTAGGCAGACTGCTTAAAGCCCGTGGTTTTTCTGTAACCATGCAGAAGTTTGACCCTTATATTAATATTGATCCAGGTACTATGAACCCTATCCAGCACGGAGAAGTTTTCGTAACTGACGATGGTGCTGAGACAGACCTTGACCTTGGTCACTATGAAAGATTTATTGATGAAAGCCTTAATAAGAATTCTAATGTAACTACAGGTAAAGTATACTGGTCTGTATTACAGAAGGAACGACGTGGAGATTTCGGTGGAGGCACAGTCCAGGTAATCCCTCATATTACTAATGAAATAAAGAGCCGTTTTTTCAGAGATTATTCAACTGATGAAACTAAGATTGCAATTATAGAAGTAGGTGGTACTGTCGGAGATATCGAAAGTCAGCCTTTCCTTGAAGCAATCAGACAATTCCAGCATGAAGTTGGACATGAGAACGCAATTCTTATTCATGTAACACTTATTCCTTATCTTAAAGCATCTGGTGAGATGAAGACTAAGCCAACTCAGGCAAGTGTTAAGGAACTTCAGGGAATGGGAATCCGTCCTGATATTCTTGTATGCCGTACAGAGCATCCTCTCGAGGCAGGTATAAAGGACAAGATAGCACTTTTCTGTAATGTACCTAAGTCTCATGTACTTCAGAACTTAGATGTTGAGATTCTTTATGATGCACCTCTTGCGATGGAAGAAGAACATCTTGCACAGGTAGCATGTGAATGTTTACACCTTGACTGTCCAGAACCAGACCTTGATGAATGGAGAGCAATGTGCAAGGCCTGGAAGAATCCTACTAAGAAGGTAACTGTTGCATTAGTTGGTAAATATATCCAGCTTCATGATGCTTATATCAGTGTTGTAGAAGCATTAAAGCATGGGGGTGTATATAATTCATGTGATGTAACTATCAAATGGATTGATTCAGAAACTGTAACTCCTGAAACTGCTGATGAGCTTCTCTCTGACGTATCTGGCATATTAGTTCCAGGTGGATTCGGTGACAGAGGTACAGAAGGAAAGATTGAAGCTATCCGTTATGCCAGAGAACATAATATTCCATTCTTAGGATTGTGCCTGGGAATGCAGCTTTCAATTGTTGAATTTGCAAGAAATGTTATAGGCTATGACGACGCACACAGTGTTGAACTTAATCCTAACACAACTCACCCTGTTATACATCTTATGCCAGACCAGGAAGGCATTGATGATATCGGCGGTACATTAAGACTTGGTTCTTATCCTTGTGTACTTGATAAAACAAGCAAGGCTTATGAACTCTATGGCGAAGAGCTTATACATGAACGTCACAGACACAGATATGAAGTTAATAATGATTACAGAAAAGTTCTTACTGAGAATGGTATGATGCTTTCAGGAATATCTCCTGACGGAAGAATTGTTGAGATGATAGAATTAAAGAATCACCCATGGTTTATTGCCACACAGGCTCATCCAGAGTTAAAGTCAAGACCTAATCGTCCACATCCATTATTCAGAGGCTTCATAACAGCAGCACTTGAATATCAGAATAAAAACCATTAATTATATTATATATGCATAACAAAAAACATCACCTGACGAATCCGACTTTCGTATCAGGTGATGTTTTTTATTGCTTTTGCTTATAAAATTATTATTTATTAAGACCATTAAGAATCTTCTTAATTCTCTTAACTTCATCGTCTTCTAACTTCTGTGATTCACAAATAGAAGCAACCATATCAACAGCCTTTCCATTGAACCAGAAATCGGCTTCTTCCTTTAAAAGCTGTCTTCTATATTCTTCTTCTGAACGAAGTGGATGAATGAAAGCTGCCTTTCCTTTACGGTATGTATCAACAAATCTCTTGTCCTTCAACTTACCTACGAAAGTAACAACTGTTGTTCTTGCGTAATCCTTACCATAATCGTCTCTTAACTGATCAATAAGTTCCTGTACAGGAATATCCTGTGGTGCTTCCCATATAAGCTTCATAATTAATGCTTCACATGGACTTAATTCATTAAAATGATTTCTGCTCATAAACCCTCCTTAGGCTCTTCCATAGATATACATATTCTATATTATACTGCCATTATTAATATTTTTCAACTGTATAATGAATAGTCGGATATGGATTTCACAATTGTATTACCGATAAACTGAATCCATCAAATTCCTTTTCTACAATAGTGAAATTCTGGGGAAGTCCGCACATATATGCTTTCATTTTCCCTTTCTCTAATCTATAAACTATTTTGTCCAAAATGTCAAGCACACCTTGACCTGTAGCCTTGCCATAAGCCTCTTTTAATGTCCATATTCTGAAGAATCTTTGATCACTATCGCACTCTTTAATCCATTCTGCTTCAGATATGTCAAAGAAGCGTTTTGCCAGATTCTGTCTACCTTTGCGGGCTTTTTCAATATCAATTCCTACCGGTCTGTCGCCTATCACGCACGCTACATAATTAGACGAATGTGAAATATTGAAAAAAATTTCACGATTTGACAAAAAATAAGGTTTTCCTTGCGAATTATATACTATTTCATAATCAAAGTACGGATTATTCGCTTTAATCAAAGAAATAATATCCACCTTCTCATATAGATTTTCATCTGTTTTATAATCTCTTTCTCCTGTTTTTATAGACCATTTTCCTACCGCATAATTAAGAAGTAGGCCTGCCGTCACGGTTTGCAGCTTATTTTCACGCATTTTCATCTTATCAGCCTTAGTTTTCCTGTATTCCGGAATAAGCGAATAAGCCTTTTCATATAACTTTTCATCTGCTAATGCATCTGTAGTTGTCACAAATATCATCATAATCAATCACCATCTATACACTTATTGTCTGTGCATCTGCCATATAACGCTTTGAGAACACGAATACTATATCACCTGATTTAATCAAGGTATCACCATTAGGAACTATTGCATTATCACCGCGTCTTATCATAACTATAAGTGTATGCCTTGATATATCAAGTTCTTTTATCTTGTGTCCAACCCACGGATGATGTTCACGCAGTTCCACCTGTTTTAGGTTTACATCTACATTAACATCACAGTCTCTTGCTCCGATTACAACACAATCTCCCTCAAAAAGCTTCATATCTCCCTTTGGCATAAGTGTCTCACCATTTCTTAACACTGCTGCAAGAATAAGTCCTCTCGGAAGACTAAGCTCGCATACCTTCTTTTCATTCCAGTTGTGGTCCTTAGTTATAATAAGCTTAATAAACTTAAGTTCCTTCTCCATAAGGTAATCTGTAGACTTCTTAATAAGGCTGTACTGCTCAACGAAACCTGCAGATAAGATACCTGTTGGAATAGCGACCATTCCGACGCCAAGAAATGTAATGATAATACTAAACATTTTTCCAAGCACTGTCACAGGATAGATATCGCCGTAACCTACTGTAAGAAGTGTTGATACCGACCACCATATTCCTGAAAATGCATTCTTAAACACTTCCGGCTGTGCCTCATGCTCTAAACTGTACATGCACAGTGATGATGCTATGATAAGCATCACAATGATGAATACAGAGGATAATATCTGGTCCCTTTTTCGCCTTATTACCTCTGTTATAACATTTAACGCATCATAATATGAATTGACACGGAATATCCTTAGGATTCTTATAACCCTGAACATACGGAAAGCAACTGCTCCTGCCGGGAAGAATACAGGCAGATAATTTGGCAGGAACGATAAAAGGTCAACAATACCGCTTCCTGAGAAGATGTATTTTATTCTCGCAATACCTGTACATTTATTAGGATACAGATATTCTGCTGTCCATACACGCAGTATGTATTCAATTGTAAAGCCGATAACTGTAATCCACTCTATAACATCTAACACCGGCTGGTACGGAATTGACTGTTCAAATGTATCAAATATCGCAATGAACAGGTTAATTATAATTGCAGCAGTTATCGCAATATCAAATGTACGGCTTGCAACATCGCCCGCATAGCCAATCTGGATAATGTCAAATATACGTTTTTTCTTATTATTCACCGTATCCCATCCTCCTACTTAAGCATATACCACGGAAGCAGCAATGCTCTTATATATTTTGCAAATGGCACATATGCCGTTATATTAATAAATACCGGACATAATATAAGACACGCTATAAGAAGCACCGGTATTATTGAAATCATTGCATTGGCTCTCCTTACAGGTATTGCCACAAGCCATGCAAATAAAGTAACTGCTATTACATACACAGCCATATGAAGTATATCTGCTGCCCCCTTAAGTTGTCCTGCCACCACAAGTGTTAACATTGCTGATACTGCAAAAAGTACACATGATATGAATGCATACAACGGCTTTCCTGCAACACGGTACATACGGGGCAGTGTTATAAATGTTCCTGAATTCTTATCAAGATAATATTCCACAATTCCAAAAAGTCCGCCTATATATACAAGAATTATAAGCAATGCCCTTAACGGAAACTCTCCTGTCTTATCTTCAAGCTGTGTACCATTATCCTGTGCACCGTCTAACACCTTAAAATCAATTCTGAATGTGTCATCTCCGGATATGTATTCCCTGTACCCTTTTCTTATCTCTTCCTCTGCCTTTTCTGCATGCTTTTTAAATATATCTACAGAATTAACATAATTAACTGCAACCTCCGGCGAGTACGCCTTAAACATAGCAGAAAAGAATATCTCGTCAGTCATTGAACTGACAAAATCTGACCTGCATATGATAAGCTCTATAATGTCTCTGTAGCTGCCACTGTCAAGCTTATTCTTAAGCCCTGTACCAACTACATAGCCACACTCTGTTCTTTTATTCATTATATCCTGTTCAAGCTTTTCCTGCGATTCTGCTTCGTAGAATTGAACTGAATAATCGCCATTCATAAGATAATCTCTTGTCATTATGGCAATCTTATCGTCATCTTCAAGCACTATTCCAACCCTTACAGCCCCCGCCTCCTTAAGAGACGCTGTATGCATAATTATTAACGCTGCAACAGGCATTGCAATAAGCACCACGACAATCACAGGATTCTTTAACTGCCTTTTAACGAGCAGATACAGCCAGTATAACAATCTCTTCATTATCTGTCTCTCCTTATCTTAACCGCCAATGCCCCTGCCGCCTGAAATATAATTATCCACAAAACATTTATAATAATGGTACTGATATCCACAGTTCCCTTGATTATCTGACCTGCAAGTGTGAATAATCCGTTAGTCGGAAGATATATGCCAGCAACACGCACCCCCGGCGCAAGAAATGCTGATGAAACAATACATCCTGATGCATACATGCACACCATTCCAAGGACAGATACTGTGATTACAGAATACACTGTGTCGTCTACAACTGAGAATATGCAGTTTATAAATGATAGTGCTGCATACACAAGCACCACAATTCCCAGTGTGGAAGCAATGAATTCTCCAACTGTCGAAACCGCCAGAACACCTGATATTGCAGGAATCCCCAGCCTCATTACATTAATTATAATAAAAAGCACTTCAAATATCACTATATACACAATGCCAACTCCGGTGGTTCTTGCAATTCCTGTATCTAATGCTGATATTCCCGCACCTTTAAGACTCTTTGCAAGCGTTCTGCTATCACCCTTCATATTACCGGCGCATGTTATTGCGCTAAGTAAAAGCATCATTACCATTGCTGTACATACATAAAACTGTACTGTACTCAGACCTTCTTTAGCCGATATATCCCGTGTCTTAAAGTATATGCTTCTGTTAAGCGCATATGAAAGATATATGTCATTAAGCTTATTCTCATGTGTTCCACGCAGACCCCTGTAATTCTTAAGCACACCATTGAATAAATCGTCAAATGTATATATCCCCGCTTCTGCAGTTGCAAGGTCAGAGCCTCCTGCCCTCACCATCTCACGGAATATCATCGAAGTATTATTAACACCCTCTGACTGACACACAACCTCAACAGGTGTATTCTCGCCCGACATAATATCACTTATCATATTCTCCGGCACAATAATAGCCATAACATAATAATTATTTCTTAAACCATCTATAGCCTGCTGTCTGTCAGTATATTCAAATGTACAGACATTCTTAATTGTGTCTATCTCACTGACATAATTGAATGCCATCTTAATATATCGAAACTCCTTATTATTATCTGCCGAATCAGAGTTTTCTGTATCATCATAATCAGGATACACAACAGCAACCTTCATCCTCATGTCACTGTCCTGTGCCGTTGCAATGCCTACGCATGTACTTATTGCAATAACAAGCACTGCCGTCACTATCGTACCCAGAATTATCTTCGGTATAGATAAAAATGCGGATTTAATCTGCAATTTTAATAATTCCAGTTTCCTTCTCATCTAATCCCCCAATTAAATCTATCTGTGAATAATCTCTAAAAGCTCATTGCCTGTAACCGGATGGTCAAGTTCATTAAGCTTACCATTCTTTAAAAGGTACATTCTGTCAGCAAGCCTTAATTCACCTTCTTCGTGGCTTGTTATAATGACTGTACCTCCGCTTTTCGTGTAAGCAGACAAATAATTCATAATATCCTGTTTACACACAATATCCAGTGAAGCTCCCGGCTCATTCCAGCGCCGCGAGGGCAGAGCAAGCG
>OGWZ01003615.1_pt1 | contig 10202 bp, 9 predicted proteins | sample 1576141 | NCBI WGS metagenome assembly OGWZ01 (sample SAMEA3541512, study PRJEB24748) | human gut metagenome | biome: human gut; feature: human-associated habitat; material: faeces | place: China | collected 2012
TTGCTGAAACGCTTGTATCGCTATTTCAATCCACGCCCTCCGTGGGGAGGGCGACGTGGTCGTTGTCAAAAGTCAGGGTGGAATAGAATTTCAATCCACGCCCTCCGTGGGGAGGGCGACAAACCAACTTGCAACTAACTTAGGACTAAAAAAAGATTTCAATCCACGCCCTCCGTGGGGAGGGCGACCTTTGATGAAAAACCCGATATTCCCGTTCCGCTCTATTTCAATCCACGCCCTCCGTGGGGAGGGCGACGCGGCGGATTTTGGGGCAACCGTCAGGGCGAGTTCATTTCAATCCACGCCCTCCGTGGGGAGGGCGACGCGGTTTGACTGCAAGGAAGTGCTGAAACTTTTGAAATTTCAATCCACGCCCTCCGTGGGGAGGGCGACTACATCATATTGACCGCCGTGTTCCAGCAATAATCATTTCAATCCACGCCCTCCGTGGGGAGGGCGACTACGTCCGCTTTATTATAAGTTTTTCGACAGTTATTTCAATCCACGCCCTCCGTGGGGAGGGCGACGTGATAGATAATGATTAAACTTGCAGACGGCAGAATTTCAATCCACGCCCTCCGTGGGGAGGGCGACTACGTCCGCTTTATTATAAGTTTTTCGACAGTTATTTCAATCCACGCCCTCCGTGGGGAGGGCGACGTGATAGATAATGATTAAACTTGCAGACGGCAGAATTTCAATCCACGCCCTCCGTGGGGAGGGCGACGCGCGGGAATATGTTCGCTCATATCTTATTAAATCGTATTTCAATCCACGCCCTCCGTGGGGAGGGCGACTTTATTGCCCGCACTGCGGCGCAAAAATGGACAGATTTCAATCCACGCCCTCCGTGGGGAGGGCGACGGCAAAAATATACAAATATACAATATTGCGTTTGTACATAGTGCATATAAAATTATATATTTTTGCGACAGCTGTGCTTTTTACTTGACTTAAACAGTTGTAAAAGCACGGCTTTTTCGGTGCGAACATACGGCACTTTTTATGATCGATGCCGCTTCGCACTAAAGCATAAGGAGTCCTTCCGGCTGATATCCGGCCTTGGCTCCGATATGCTCTATTTTTGTCTGATAGTTGTTCCCGAGATTATAAAATCTCAGACTGTCCTTTTCGGTGTCGATGAGCTGTTCGAGCTTGTGTTTTACTAATCTGTATTGTGCGGCGTCCAATACACATTCAAATACGCTGTTTTGAACTCGCTGACCGTAATTCACACATTCTTTCGCAACTTTCCGAAGCCGCTTCCTGCCGCCGGCGTCTTCGTTGTTGACATCATAGGTTATCAATATGAGCATAACGCACCTACTTCCACAGGAACGGGGGATATTCGTCAATGTCGCCGCGGATGTAGCGCGCTAACAGAAGCGCTTGAACATACGGCACGAGTCCCCATTGTATCTTTTCTTTTAGGAACGGGTGAGTTAGATTTTCGTCCCGCCTCGACTTCCAAAGCTTGAAGAACGATCGCCGACCGTCGTCGGTGAGGAGTACGGCACCGCTGTCAGTTTTCACAAACATATTGCTCTGAAACGAGCGGTTGTTTATTCCGCTGAGCACAAATCTGTCGGCAAACGACGGGCGCAGCTCTTCCATGAGGTCGAGCGCGAGCGATTTCCTGCCCGAACGGTCAGTGTGCATCATGCCGACATATGGGTCAAGCCCTACGCTTTCGAGTGCGTTCGCGCAGTCGTTCGCAAGCAGACTGTAGGCGAATGAGAGAAGCGCGTTCACGCAGTCGAGCGGCGGACGGCGGTTGCGCGTCTCGAAAATGAAACACGGGTCGGGGTTGAGTATCAGCTTGTCAAATACCGAAAAGTATGTGCTTGCCGCTTCGCCCTCAATGCCGCGGAGCGACCCAGCGTCAGTGCAGCTGCGAGCCGTGTATACGGATTCTTTCAGCTTTTCTGATGCGTCTTTTACTTTCCCTGCATCAATGCTCATCGGGTGGTCGCGCAATGAGCGCTCCAATACCCAGCGGGAGTTGAATATCTTTGCAGTGATGAAATTTTTGGCTGTTTGCAAGCTTTCACTCGGACTGTCGGCGATGCGGTATTGCTGCCTGCGCAGCAGCACATTGCCCTGCACTCCGCCGTCGACTCGCGCAAGAAACCGCCCACTTTGAGAGAAGAACGACAGCGACTTGTTTTGCTCGGCACATTTGCCCATGAGAGCCGGGCTTGCGCCCATGTATGAAAATGTTACTATCTGTTCGAGACTGTGCAGAGGGAATCTGCCCATCTCCGCGCCGTCCTTTTTGACAACAACATTTTCTCCGTCGAGCGTCAGATAGGCGTCGGGGGTCAGAATATAGAGCGAGTTCATAAGCTTTTTCAATCGAAGTCACCGTCCTCGCCGATAGCGGAGTTTATATATTCCGCCGCGCTTTTGTTCTTGCACAGGGCAGGGAGACAGAGCTCCTTGAGTGAACAGGCGTTGCAAAATTTGCCGGTCTTGACTTTGGGCGTGTAGCCGCGGTTCATGTAGCTGTGCATCTCGCTGACCGCATCTTCCACCGCTTGGCGCAGTTCGGCGTTTATATAAACTTTTTCGCGCCGATGCGTCTCACCGTAGAACATATATCCGAGTTCAATCTCGACTCCGAGCATCTCTTCGAGGCACATTGCCTGCGCGCACAGCTGAAGCCGGTCGGCTTCGCCGGCTTTAGAAGATCCGCTTTTGTATTCGATCGGCGTCGGCATCCATCTGCCATCGCGCCCGTGCAGCTTGGCGCCGTTTTCGTCATCACGTCTGAATTCGACAACGTCGCATTCTCCGCTTATTCCAAGCTCTGACGAGAATACCCGCAGAGCCCGGACTGTTATCAGATCGCCGCGTTTTTCGCTGAGTGACGGGTCGTGCGTCCGTTCGTGAAATATGTCCCCGCCTATTGTGTGAACATTTTCAGCCCATAGACCTTCTATGTGAACCAATGCCCAACGCCGTCGGCAAACGGCGAAACGGTGTAATCCGCTTATTTGCAGAAAGTCACACTCCCTGTATGCCATTATACTCCCTCGATAATCTCCGGCTCAAGCCCTGGAAGTTCATCTACGGATATAACATAGTCATCCGTGCTCGAGGGAATGTTGACATCGTGCTTCAATTCAACATGGACGCTGCGGTGTACCTTGCTGCTCGAATACTGACCGTCCTTGCAGTTGTGCTTCCACCAATAGACGCGCAGAACCTCCATTGAGCCCTCTGGGCGCGCCGAAGAAGCGTCGTTGAGGAACAGTGTGCGCAGGCATTCTTTTATAATATCCGCATCCTCTTCGGAGAATCCGGTCTTCTCTGCGAGCTGAACATTTATTGAACCCTTTATCTCATAGAGACCGAACTGGACGAAGTGTTTCTGACCCATTGTGTCGGAGGAACGAGCCGAAGCGTCTTTGCCATCCTTGACGGGCTCGCCGTTGACGCTCTTGGTTATCTGAATAGAGCGAACCTCTATCGGTGATACGCTGACGCCCTGATGTATGCTGACCGGACCGCGCACGCCGACCGATACGCCGCTGCTGCCTTTTGACTTGAAAGCGAACACCTGACCGAATGAACGGACATCGAGCCACTTTTCGCAGGCCTCTTTTGCGTATTCGTTTATATCTTTTGTCTTTATGTTGCTTGACGCGCGCTCGCTCAGACTCTTGCAGCCGTCATCGCTGCGGTCGGCGGACTGGACGAATATATTATTGCCGAGATCCTGCATTCTGTTGCGTATTTTGCGCTTGATGCAGACATCGGACATCTCGCCGTAGCCGGAGTAGTCGGTGCGCGGGCGATTACCGTTGAGCGGATCGCCGTTTACATTTGCCTGATTTGCGGATACAAGAACTACGAAATCGATTTTGTTGTTAAGAGCTGCCATTTTAATTTTCCTCCTCGTTGTTGCTTTCTTTCTTTGTGTAGAGTTCACTGCGCTGCAGGTAATAGCCTAAAAGGTAACTGTCCTCAAGCTGGCGGTTGAGGTCTTTCTCGTCGTATTCGCTCAGATGACCGAAAATCTCGCCGATGAGGTTGTTGTAGTATATTCTCTTTCCGGGCGAGAGCTTTGCAAAATACGGATTGAGGCTGTCGCGGATTATGCGGGAGGCGTACATGGGTCTCTCGCAGAATACCGACTGCATCCTTATTGCGTTCGGCTCTCTCTTTTCGTCTGGGTCATAGGCATCACGCTCGGCTTTTTCCATGACTGCGAGCAGACGCCCGAATTGATAGTTTCTGTCTTTCTTGTCTTTTTCAAGGGCCATTTTCCATTCCTCCTTTTTAGTAACGGTCCTGTATGCATATATTACGGCACAGGCGGTGAACATTACTTTCTTATGATTGTGTGTCTTTGAATCATCATAAGCCAGCGGGTTTGATGCTCTGTGCATGAGAGCTTGCACGATATCAAGCGGTATGGGGCTTTGATCGATAATGCAGTGAAACAGTCTCTGCGTTTGTTCACGCATAACTCTGGTGTCAACGGTGAGTTTGCCGCCCTGTTCTGTACCGAAGGAGCATTTCACAATTTCCCATATCGACGGAGATTGGTAACCGAATATACCGTTTTGCCAGAAACAATGTTCCTGCCAAAAGACGAGTCTGTTAAGAAAATCGGAGCCTTTGAGTTCGTTGTAATAAACGATTGAAAGACGACCTTCGGTTGCCGAATCAAATGACGAAATGACGACATTTTCCTGATCAGGGAGATGCTGCCGCCAACCGCTCAGTGCTTTCTGTAGATCGGCCTTATAATCCGACGGAGTTGTAAATGTCTTGATCTCATGTTCCTCATCGTCCTCATAAGGCCTTTTTACAACTTTACTTTCAAGCAGCGGAACATGGCAGCCGCTCGGATCCCAGCATACAAAAGCGCGCCCGTCAATGAATATACCTTGGTTGGCAACCACCCATGTAAGCGCGTTGTGAGCTTTCTGGGTCGCTTCATAACCAATCGTGGCGGCTTGCTGGGCATCTGTAAATCTGCCTTTGTAGGTGAAGTTTACATTATCACTCGAAGATATCAGTTTTGAATTAAATGATGTCGCGAGAACACCTTTGGGAAAGTTTCGGACAACATAGTCGTCTTTTCCCAATATCATACATGTCTTCTTTGCGTTTCCGGATTTTTTAGAAAGGTAATAATTGCAGAAGGCGTCAAAAAGGCTTTTATCCTTATAGCATTCATCATTTTCTCCTGAACCGAAAACGCGCCAGCGAATTAGATTTTTGCTGTACTTTTCGAGTGGTACACCGTCTGCGCCGGTTTCGATTATTCCACAGTCAATAAGATCATTTACTATTGTGCCTTTGTGAATATATGCGGACACTGCGCAGACTTTCGGATGACTGAATTCTGAATTTGCCCAATCAGCGATTTGATCGGCATATTTTTGATACCGTTCTGGGTAGCATGGCGCGGTATAACATAGCTGATCACTTAGCGGGTGAGCAAAAAAAGTGGTGCCGCCTCTGCCTGCAGAATCTTCAGTAATCGGAATGATAGTTTTTTGACTCAAATCTGATTTATCCTTGCTTTTTAGAGAGGCTGCGTCAAGAAAATTGCCTTCTTGATCAAGAACGATTTCTATATCGGCGTCTTTGACTATGTGTGATATCGGAGCTAATGGAACTTTTCCAATTTCATAAACTCCCGCCAAACTGCTGTGACAGTCATATGTCTCAACGGCTCTTTGCCATATGCTCATTTATTCCACCTCCCCGAATTCTCTGAGCCCGATGAAATTGCCGAGGTCTTCGCCGAACGGCTTTATCGCCATGTTTTCGCGCACCGTTTTTGTTATCGTGCATTCCTCGGGTCGGGGGAATGTGATAACGCCCTTTTTCATCGTCGGGTACCAGAACCGGACGGTCATTCGGTTTTTTGTCTCGTCCGAATATGCTTCGTCCGCGTAGGTTATCCCGTGGTACATCAGCCCGAATGCGAGTTCGGGCGTCTCATCGTATGCGCCTTTGCCGCTCCCGAATTCGCATGGCTCAACATAGCCCTGACATTCGCGCGCGCCGAGGAAAATATCCCTGCGCCCGCCTTTTTCAATCATGCGCTTTGCTATGTTGTGATGCTTGTTCTCGTTGCGGTCGCCGATGAGCTCCGGGCGGTTCTCGTTCCACTCAAAATGTGCCTGTACCTGATAACGGCAGTCTTTGAGATAGGTGTAGAACGAGAGGTCGTTCCCGCCGTTATATTTTATCGGTCGGATGCCCTTGACCTCAGTTTGGATGGGGTTTATCACTCTGACCTTGTCGATATACCAGACAATAGTGGGCTTCCAGTAGATCGAGTGGAGAATACCCTTGAGAGCTTCGTATGTCGGGATTTGATAGCTTGCTTTTTCTCCGCCGACGCGCATTACCGGGTCGGAGAAAAGCGCGTAGTCTCCGAATACTTCAAATGTCACTATATTCGGATGTTCCATATGCTGCACACCTCCTGTGTTTATTTATAATGTGATTGCTTCGCGGCTTTCGCCGTCAAGATTGAGCCCGAAAGCTTCATTGTAGAATTCCTCGCTTAGCGCGAGCGCGATGCCGTCTGCTATGGGGTGGAGCGCGCCGCTGTCCGCAAGGGCTCTGCGCTGATTTTCATAGAGCGAGACGGTGTATGCCCGCGCTTTTTTGATGAGCTTTTTGAGATACTTTATGTCCTCTTCGGCCCGTTTTGAGCCAAGTTCGACGATTATCTCTTTTCCCTCGCCGTATGGCACGATAACATCGGTCGTGCTGCTACCGAAGACGGTGAACCTGCTCCCGGCGGTCTTGAACGCCTGAGTCAGCGCGTATTTTTCGCCGTTTGCTTTTAAATAAGGCGCGTTCGCGAATGTCCTGTCGAGCGAAAGAAGATCAAAGAGAGTGAACGGCGAACCGTCGATTTTTATCGGCATATCCTGCGCGCCGATGTCGGATTGAATATAGAGCTTCTTGTAGTAGGCGTATACCGCCTCGTCGGATGTAAGCCCCGACGGGTACTTCTCGGGATGATATTTGCAGTCGGACAGCAGGGACATGCACGCCATCTTGCCGTCTTTTATACTTCTGAGCATGCCGAGATCTTCGCCGCGGCAGTTTATTATGAACACATCTGCGGCTCCGTTAAGCTCGCCGTTGCGGTTGCATCTGCCCGCCGCCTGAATCACACTGTCGAGCCCCGCGCAGAGCCTTATCACGCAGCCGAAAGATACATCGACACCCGCTTCAATGACCTGCGTCGAGATGCAAACCACTTTTGGTGCGTCTGGATTTTTGCGCTTTCTTTCAAGCGCGCTGTTTATCTCGGATATGACCGCCATTCTGTGCGCCATGCACATTCCGGCGGAAAGATGAAAAATCACGGTGTTTCCCAAATTCATTTCAGTGAACAGATACGCCGCCTGCTTTTTGAGATTGCATATGACAAGCAGGCTGTCTGTTGTGCCGAGCTGTTCTGCAATAAATGCGGGGATTGCGTCAAGCCGCATGCCGCCCTTGTCGATTATCTGCGTGCGTTTGAATACGCGCCACAGCTCTTCGTCAAACGGCACAATGTCTTTTATGTTCTCTGTTATCGGGTGCGCCGTCTGTTCGAGGCACGGTTGAGTCGCCGAGCACAAGACTATAGTCGCGCCGCAGACCTCCGAGAGAAAGTTTACCGCTGTGTTGAAAAGCGACAGCATTTCGTTCGGCACGGTCTGAACCTCGTCTATGACTATCACGCTGTCGCACAGCGCGTGCATTCTGCGTATGCATGAGGTTTTCCCTGCAAACAAAGTGTCGAGCAGCTGCACAAGAGTGGTTATTATCACCGGTGACGACCAGTTTTCCGTTAACAGCTGGGCGCGTTTGAGCTCGTCCGCGTTGTCCTCGTCAAGAGCGACGTTTGAATGGTGCTCCGTTATGATGCTGTCGTCTCCGATGAATTCTCTTATTATCTTCGCATTCTGGTCGAGAATACTCAGCAGGGGAGAGGTGAAAATGATTCGCTTCTTTCGATATGCTTTTGCGTGAGCCACGGCGAATCTCAGCCCCGAGAGAGTCTTGCCTGCACCAGTCGGGACATTGAGCCTGAATATGCCGGGCTCTTCTTCTGCGGCGGCGCGGCAGATGTCGGATATTTGCTTTCTCGCCCCGTCTATCGGTCTTGTGTTTGAAAATTCGCCAAGCTTTTCTTCAATGTGCCCGAGGCACTCGTCCCAATCCGCTTCAACTTGCGGGAACTCCATGTTTTCCATGAATTCCGCCGTGTCGCGCCTGTCGCCCTCGATAACTGCCGAGAGCAGAAGCCGAGCCAGCAGGCTTATCTGAAATTCATATTCTTCAGCTTGTCGCGCGCTTCTCTTCGGATTGCGCTCTCTTATGCCTTCAATAATTTCAGTAATCTGTTCTGCGGCGCTGTTGAATTGCGATTTCAGTTCGGCGTCTGAGAAGCAGTATTTGTTGAAGTTTTTCTTCGCCTCGTCATAGTCAATGCCGTCTTTTGTCAGCCTGTGTTCAAAGCCGTTTTTGTGGTCGTCATTCACCGCGTCAAACTGTCCGTGATGCGCGCCGACCGCATAGGCGAGAAGCTCGCGCACTTCATTGTCAACGCCGTCGGACATCTCAAAAATATATCTGACCGCCGCGAATGTGTGGTTCACTTCGCCGCGCCGGAGCGTGTTGCCGGGCTGTATGTAGTCGAAGAACTTTTTTGTCGCCTTGCCTAAATCGTGAATGTTCCCGCAAAAGATTCCGACTTTGTCTAACTCGATACATCGGAGCGCCTCTGCGGCATATTTCCCGCTGTCTTCGTTGTGGGCTTTCAGTGTTTGTTCGTCATATTCCGGCGGTTCGGATCTTTCGACGAGCCGCAGGTGAGCTATAGGCTCCATTGTCTCACTTCCCGTATTTTGTTAGCTTCACCATACATTTTTTAGAGAAAATTGTCAACTTAACTGCAAAAACGATGCGATTTTTGTCGAAAGTGATGTAAAAATGGAAACTTTAGTTCTTCTTTATAACAAAACTTCCGACGCTGTCGTCACCGAGCGAGGCGATGACATTCATAAACGTGTTCTTCGACATAACTGCAAAATACCCGCTTGCTTCAAATTTTTCCGGGAAATGCTTCTCGATTTTTTCGAGCGCTGATTTCAGCGCGAAAACAGCCGCCACACCGTGCTTGCAGATGCCGCACGCCCAGCAGTCGCAGGTGATGTTTGCAATCATGCCGTTCTTGTAGTCAAATTCAACTTCGTGCAACTCGTCCGTGCCGACTATCGCGTGCCCCTTGCCGTCTTCAACGCTGAGATACAGAACCTCGCCGCAGTTGAAGTCGGATTTGCCTACCATTATCGTGTGCTCGTATGCTCCCATGCCCTCGAGATCGTCGAGGCTATAGAACTTGTTTTCCTTCGCGCTCACATATTCCTCATCGGGTTTTGCGGGAGCTTTGAAGTAGGGGAGTATCTTCCCAAACGGCACGGTATTTTTGTCAAAAGAGAACAGTTCGTCGCCGACATAGCAGAACTCGCCGGAGATATCCGTGTCGATTTTTGCGATTACTCTTTTGTAGTCGGACAGCTTTATCTTGAATGTGTACGACACATCGATGACCTTGCCGCGCTTGCCCTCGAGCTTGCCGTCAACATAGACGAGGTCGCCGACATGCAGGTCGAAAAGATTGTTGTAATATGTGCAGTCGAAGCCGCGCTGCGGGAAATAGACCCTCACGAGCGATTCCCTCGCGGGAGCCTCTTCGGGAGCTTTTGTCTCGGTCTCGGGAGCTTTCTTCTCTGTCTCTTTCTCAGCGGTAAAACCTATCTTGAATTTCATATGTATCTCTCCGTTCCTTATTTTCTGATTCTATTCTATCACGGCAGGTGTGTCAAAAAACGGACAGTAAATCTCAAAAGCCTTGTAATTGACGGCATTTGCGCCGACTTTGTCTCTTGGCGGTGACAAACGGAGTGCAAATCGGGGGGCTTATCACTTTAGCTGTAGCAAGGTAAAAGCAAGCGACCCAACCGGTCTTTATAATCAAGCTTTCAATAGCCGCGCCGCAGTATCCGAAATCTATCTGGGAAAGGCGGGCAGCATCACCGAAGCGCCGCCGACTGGGAGTCGCGAGTTATGTATTTCGAGGCCTCGTTGAGCGGCTTGTAGGGGTCGGCGACTCTGTCAAGCCCAGATAGTGAACAAAATGTTCGGGATGATTGTTAACACTTTAA
>OGWZ01003617.1_pt1 | contig 10201 bp, 10 predicted proteins | sample 1576141 | NCBI WGS metagenome assembly OGWZ01 (sample SAMEA3541512, study PRJEB24748) | human gut metagenome | biome: human gut; feature: human-associated habitat; material: faeces | place: China | collected 2012
GTGCAGTCCTGGGTCGTGGGGTCCGGCGTGCCCGAGGCTAGCGTCGAGGGCACCGACGGCGATATGCAGCGGGACACCATCGCCGCATTGCTCAAGCATTACGCGCTCGGCAGCGAGGATGAGAACAAGGACGCCTACGACATGCCGCCAATCGTGGTGGATGCCGGCGCACTCGACCTGCTGCCGGAGCGTGTGCCCGGCCAGGTGGTGATCACGCCACATGCCGGCGAGATGGCGAAACTGCTCAACCGGTTCGAAACCGCCGCCAGCACCGCGGAGCATGCCGATTCGCACGAGCCGTACACCGCCGACGACGTGCGGTTGAACCCGTTGGCCAGCGCGAAGCGTGCCCACGAGCTCACCGGCGCCACCGTATTGTTGAAGGGCGCGGTGACCATCGTGGTGGATGAGGACCACGTCTATGCGTCGGGTAGCGCACCGGCCTGGCTGGGCACCGCCGGCGCGGGCGACGTGCTGGCCGGTCTGACCGGCGCCCTGCTCGCCCAGCAGGATGACGTGGCCACCACGGGCGAGACCGTGGCCTCGGCCGCCTACCTGCATGGCCTGGCGGCGGCGATCGCCTCCGAATCCGAGCAACAAGGCTGGCAGGAGCCGGAACTGATCGGCCGCGAGCATCGCCAGCGCTTCATGACGCTCGGCCACCCGATTGTGGCCGGCGACGTGGCCCACGCCATCCCCGAAGCCATCGCCGACGTCATCGCATGATTCCGTACGTTGGCTCCCCTCAGAGAGGGGAGCCAACGTATGAAACCCCCTATACTAAATCGCAGACCCCACTCAACGGCCCCAACAACACAAGGAGCATCATGGCCAACTCCCCCATCACCGACGTGATTTTCGACTTCTGCGGCGTGCTGCTGGACTGGAACACCCGCGCATGCCTGGAAGGCCGATTCCCCGATGAGATCGTGGAACGCATCTGCGCCGACGACGACCCCTGCGGCTTCTTCCGCTACGAGGACCGCATGGACACCGGCGAGGATTTCGCGGACATCTACCCGGATGTGGTACGCGAACAAGGCCAGGAACTCGCCGACATCTTCAAGTTCTACATCGGCCACTACGCGGACGCGCTGCCCCGCACGCTTCCGGGCATGGTCGAGCTGCTGGCGGATTTGAAGGCCCACGGCTACGGCGTATGGGGTCTGACCAACTGGTCGCATGAGACCTTCCACCTGGCCTTCGAGAAGTACCCGCGCCTTGAACAGCTGTTGCAGGGCACCGTGGTCTCCGGCGTGGAGAAGATGCATAAGCCGAACGCCGACATCTACGAGCTGGCCCTGACCCGTTTCGGCCTCACGGCCGAGCGCTGCGTGTTCTTCGACGACACCGCCAAGAACATCGTCGGCGCCAACGAGGTCGGCATCCACGGCATCCTCTTCGAGAACGCGTTGCAGGCACGCGAATCGCTCGCAGAACTCGGCGTACGTCTGTAAGTCGCCAAACGTTGCATCGCGGCAGTTGAAGTCTATGGACCCGTCCTTGACGACGGTGACCGGCCGTGTGGCGACTATCCCTAGCGATATAAATAGACTTTATGACACTGCTGCAGCTGAAATACATCGTCAAAATCGTCGAGTGCGGCTCGATGAACGAGGCCTCCCATGCCCTGTACGTCTCCCAGCCGGCCCTGAGCTCGTCGGTCAAGGAATTGGAGAACGAGCTGGGCATCGAGATCTTCACCCGCTCCTCGCAGGGCATCGCCCTGACCGTGGACGGCGCGGAATTCCTGACCTACGCCCGCCAAGTGCTCGACCAGGCCGACCTGCTCGAAGAGCGCTATAAGCATGCCAAACCGCGCAAGCAGCTGTGCCAGGTCTCCACCCAGCACTACATGTTCGCCGTCGAGGCGTTCGTGGAGATGATCAACTCCATCAAGTCCGACGAATACGAGTTCACCATCCGCGAGACCCGCACGCGCGACATCATCAACCAGGTCGCCAACATGCAGTCCGAAATCGGCATCATCTACCTGTCCGATTTTAACAAGGACGTGATCGGCAAGCTCCTGCGCGAGAAGCACCTCGAATTCCACCCGCTCTTCCGCGCGCCGCTGCACGTGTTCATCTCGCGCAACAACCCGCTGGCCGCCAAGAAGGTCATCACCATGGAGGACCTGAAACCTTATCCGTTCATCCAGTACGAGCAGGGCGAGGAAGGCTCGTTCTACTTCTATGAGGAAGCGGTCTGGCCGGAGTACTCCCCCAAGCAGATCAACGTGACCGACCGCGCCACGATCCTGAACTTCATCATCGGCCTCAACGGCTACACGGTGTGCACCGGCATCGACAACGGCGATCTCAACAACGAGAAGATCGTCACCGTGCCGCTCGACACCGACGAAACGATGTTGGTCGGCTGGATCACGAACGAGCGTTCCAAGCTCTCCAAGGCCGCCGAAACCTATCTCGACAAGCTCAAGTCCGTAGTCTCCGACCACGGCTACAAGCTCATTGATTAGGAGTAAGTAAAACAGGCATGGTCAGCAGTGAGATATACTGCGATTAAGCCAACCCCGCTGGGGAAATGGAAGTAAGGGCCGGCTCCTGAGTATCTCAGGGGCCGGCTTTTGCGCTATTGAGACTGACTGGCAAAACCAGTTTGATGGCCTCCGACTACTTGGCCAAGATTACCGACGCGGCGGCTGTCGCGGCGAAGCCTTTGAGCACTTCAATCATCACGTCGCGATCTTCGACATCAATGTTGCGGGCCGCGGCGAGCATAATCGGCAGTGACTGTGTCAAATGCGAAGTGAGGTCGCCGAATGTGTCGTATCCGCCAGCCTCGAAGATGGCAAACAGGTTTTCGATGAACTTGCGGCGATGCTCGTCGTCGTATTTTGCCATCCATCCGTTGATCGTGCGTGCCAGGTATTGCGCGCTACTTGTCAGTCCATCAGCCTGTACGAATTGGCCATGATCGACTTGCCAGTGCAATGCGAAATGCTGCATGATGCTGGCACCGTCGCTGCTGACCACCGTATAGCCGTCTTCCACATGCTCACGAGTCTCAAACAGCATGCCGATGATCGACGAGCCCGGTACCGATTTATGAATCTTCGACGCAATGCGTACGTACCCGTCCTCATCGAAGAACGCCTTATCGAATCCAGGCCCATCGTGCGAATATACGACCGTGATACGTTCCTGAATCTCGCTAGGCACATTGGCCGCCGCATACACCGCCAGATTGCCGCCTTTGGAATGGCCGCCGACCATAATCGGCCCGGCCCAATGGCCAGCCAGCTCGGTCAGATAACGCGCGGCGGCCTCCTGCGAGGCGACCGGGCGGCGGAACGCCATCATGAAGTCCTCTTTCCACCCGACGATTGAGCTGTCGGTACCGCGAAAAGCCACATAGAGCGTGCCGTTACCCAGTTCGAACACGCAGGCCGAGAACTGCTTGGTGGTTTCGGCATCGAATTCGTCCACGTATGCGCCCACGCGTAGGTTCCTCCAACGTGGGCTCTCGCTCATCGCACGTAACAGATCGACATTCATCGAAGGCGACCACACCTTGCCGAACATGTCGTCATAGCATTCGGCACGCAGCAAATCGTGAATCGGAACCGTGGCGATCATGCCGTCGGCGGTCTCTGCATTCTCGTGATAGCGCGGCACGTTATCCGGCATGCGAGCATAGGCCAACTGGGACAAAGCGAGGCTATCCGCCTCGGTGAACGGCAGTTCGGCGAAAGTGTCGAAATGTTGCCGAATATCGTCGGTGATGCTCCCCATAGCGGCCTTCCTTGTTCGAATGCAACGAACCTACGGTAATTCTACGCCGAGCGGGTTTTCATCACAGGCGAGTCGGTCCCAGAGTTTAGAACCCTATCTCGCTTTCAAGGGAGCTGATTTGGCCTTCTGGAGACATTTATCTCCGTTTCAAGAGGCTGTTCATCCGTCATATCCCGAGTATGAGCGGCGTCACCCCAACGTCATTCCGCCATTTTCATGCTGCTTCTACTTGGGCATCAGCATCTCGGCGGTCTTCTTCATTACCTTGCGACAACTTGTTCGCTTTGCTGTCCAGATGATGCTCGATGCCGAAGTAACTGCATATCCCCACGAGCGCAAACAGCCCTATATCAACTAACCAGTTCATAGCACGCTCCTTGCCAAAGCTTTTGCCTTAATATGGTGCTGCTGTTCATGGAACGTAATAAAAAAAGCGAGCTCGCAAGCCCGCTTTTGGTTTTTAGATTGAAGACGATCAGGCGCCGTATTCCTCAAGGTAGGCGGCGGCGCGCTGCTGGATGTCGTGGCTGAGCAGCGGGGTGCCGTCGGGGTTCTTCATCTTGGCGGCGGCGTCGAAGATCTCGCGCACGTTGGCGATGGAGAGCACCGGGAAGCCGAATTCGGCTTCCACGGCCTTCACGGCGGACATGTCGGAGTCCTTGGTCTTCTCCATGCGGTCCACGGAGAGCACGAGACCCACGACCTCGACGTTCGCCTCGGCCTTGAGTTTGGGGATGACTTCGCGCACGGCGGTGCCGGCGGTCATCACGTCGTCCACGAGCAGCACCTTCATGCCGTCGGTCAGCGGGGTGCCAACCATCCAGCCGCCGTCGCCGTGGTCCTTCTTCTCCTTGCGGTCGAAGGTGTATCCGACGGTCATGTTGTGGCCGGCGGTCAGCGCGATCGCGGTGGACACGGCCAGCGGAATGCCCTTGTAGGCGGGGCCGAACACGGTGTCGATGTTGCGGGGAATCGTGTTGTGCACGATGGCCTGGCTAATCTTTTCGGCGTAGAACGCGCCGAGCGCGGCGATCTTCTTGCCGTCGTCGAAGGCGCCGGCGTTGATGAAGTACGGGCTCTTGCGGCCGGACTTCAGCGTGAAGTCGCCGAACTTCAGCGCGTTGGATTCCAACAGGAATTCAGTGAAGCGATGTGCGAGTGTTTCTGCCATGATGTTCCTTACCTCCAAGTCTGTCCTGCGGCCAGTTTAGCAGCGAGTTCGGGACGGCTGTCCAACAGGTCGTCGAGTTCGCGGGCGACGCGCAGCGGGGCCACCGGGTCGAAGAGCGCGGCCGCACCCACTTCGACGGCGTTCGCGCCGGCGTACAGGTATTCGAGCGCCTTCTCGCCGCTGTCGATGCCGCCGAGGCCGATGATCGGAATCTCCGGCAGTGCGGTGCGCACCCGATAGACGGCTGCCAGGCCGACCGGCAGCACGGCCGGGCCGGATACGCCGCCGGTGACGTTGGCGATGATCGGCTTGCCGGTGCGAATGTTAATGCGCATGCCTTTGAGCGTGTTGATCATGCTCAACGCGTCGGCGCCATGTTCCACGGCCGCGCGCGCCGGCACGGTGATGTCGGTGACGTTCGGCGTGAGTTTGACGATCATCGGCTTGTCGGTCATCGGGCGCAGCCGGTCCATAAGATTGGCGAGGGCCACCGGGTCGGTGCCCACGCTCATGCCGCCGGCGGAAACGTTCGGGCAGCTGACGTTGATTTCCAGCATGTCCGCGTCGGAGTCGGCGAGCTTTTCCACGACCGCCGCGTAATCGTCATCGCAATGTCCGGCGACATTGGAGATGACGAACGCGCCCGCGGCCTTGAGCTTGGGCAGGTCCTCGGCCAAGTAATGGTCGATGCCGGGATTCTGCAGGCCCACGGCGTTGATGTTCGCGGCCGGCGATTCGGCGGTGCGCGGCGAGGGATTGCCTTCCCACGGTACGGGCGAGGCGCCCTTGGTGCATACGGCGCCGAGCTGGCTGACGTCGTAGAACCAGCGGACGGCGGCGTACTGGAAGGTGCCGGAGGCGGTGCCGACCGGATTCTTCCATTCCAGACCGGCCACCTTGGTGTGGTGCTTCCACACGTGGGGCTCGTACAGGTTGATGTGGTTGTCGCCGCCCTGCGCGGACTGGTTGTTTGCGCTCATCGTCACTTCCCCCATCCGAGCTGTTCGCGGGTGAACACGGGTCCGTCGGAGCAGACCTTGAGGCGGCCGTCCACGGTGTCGATGGTGCACAGCACGCAGGTGCCATAGCCGCAGCCCATGCGCTGTTCCATGCTCAGCTGCGCGGGGATGCCGCGTTCGGCGGCCCAGTCGGCCACGGCCTTCATCATAGGCAGCGGTCCGCAGGACAGAATGATCGGCTTGCGATCGTAGGCCTTCAGGTCGTCGCCTTGTTCCAGTTTGTTGAGCAGGTCGACCACGTTGCCTTCGGCGTCGTCGATGCTCCACGACCAGTCCGCGTACCGGGAGACGTATTCCTCGGCGAAGTGGTCGTTGCGGTAACCGAATACGGCGGTGGCAAAGGAGGCGTCGTGTTCGGCGAGCTTTTGCGCGGCGTAGATTAGCGGGGGCACGCCGAGTCCGCCGCCGACAAGAATGTAGTTGGCGTCTTCCTTGAGGTTGAAGCCGCGGCCGAGCGGGCCGAGCACGTCGACGGTGTCGCCGGCCTGCAGTCCTGCCAACTGTTCGGTGCCGTGTCCCACGACGGCGAAGATCACGCTGACTTCGTCGCCGTCGACTTCGCTGACGCCGAACGGACGCGGCATGAGCATGAAGTCGTCGTGCGTGAACAGGTTGACGAACTGGGCGGGCTTGGCATGGGAGGCGATGAACGGGTCGCGGAACGTCAGTCGCATCACGCGGTCGGTCAGTTCCGTAACCTGCGTGATTTCGACGTTGTGGCGCGGCGGGAAGAATCCGGCCGCAGTCGCTTCCGTAACCACATCATGGGTGGGGGTGAAAGTTGTCATTTCATTCCTATTCAGCACATCAAGCTCCCCCTATCAGGGGAGCGGTCAACCGCAGGTTGACTGAGAGGTAGTTAAACACACTCGGCTCCGGTTTCCAGCCCACACTCACGTATAGCCCACAGCCGGACAATCTACCTACCTATATACGGCAACCCGCAGATTATCGCGCATGTCGAGCGCCGCCTGGCGCGCGCTGCTCGCCACAAGGTCCAGCGCCTCGTCGGCGGTCATGGATTCGGAGTACTTGCCGCTCTTCTTCCATGCGCCGATAATGCCGCGCGACGAGTTGACGATGGCGCCGCTGCCCTGCTTGTCGAACATGCCTGCCACGTCCGCGGCCGTGCCGCCCTGCGCACCGTAGCCCGGCACGAGGAAGAACGTGTGCGGCATACGTTCACGCAACGCCTTGCCTTCCTCGGGGTGGGTGGCGCCGACCACCGCGCCCACGCGGGAGTAGCCGTGGCTGCCGATGGTCTCGGCGCCCCATCCTTCCACAAGATCGGCCACGTGCTCGTAGACCTTCGTGCCGTCGGCCAGGTCGAGCATCTGCAGTTCGCTGGAGGACGGGTTGGAGGTGCGCACGAGCACGAAGATGTCCTTGTCGGCTTCGGCGGCGGCCTCGACGAACGGGGTGATGCCGTCGGTGCCGAGATACGGGTTGACGGTCACCGCATCCTCATGCCACGGGTCGAAGTCGCCCACGCCGTTCAGGTGGTGGGCGTAGGCGGCTGCGGTGGAGCCGATGTCGCCACGCTTGATGTCGCCGAGCACGTAGAGGCCCTGCTGGGCCGCGTATTCGCAGGTCATCGTGTAGATGTCCACGCCGGCGGGGCCGAGCGCCTCGTACATGGCGATCTGCGGTTTGACGGCGGGCACGATGTCGGCGATGGCGTCAATGATCGTGCGGTTGTATTCGAAGTAGGCGACGGCCAGCTGCGCGGATTCGACTTCCTCCGGGGATTCGACCGAGTCACGCACCTCGTCGGCAAAGCTCGCCACGACCTGCGGCGGCACCAGCGCCTCAGTGGGGTCAAGGCCCACGACGCTGGGGTTCTGAGTGTTGTCAATCGCTTCGATCAGGCGATCCATGCTGCTCCTTGTGTTATCTACAGACGGCTGAACATCAGCTGGGAGCCGATGATTGTGGCGAGGGGGCGTCCGGTGACCTGCCAGCCGCCGAACGGGGTGTTACGAGCCTTGGAGTGGAACTGTTCGGGGTCCACGGTCCATTCCTCGGCGGCGTTGAGCACCACGAGGTCGACATTGTCGGCGTCATCCACGCGGCTCAAGTCGAGCAGTCGGTTGACGCCTTCACGCTGCGGCTGAGCGTCGCTCTCCCCCGCAATCACGCCATCCGGATCATCCCCGGTGGGCGCGGGTTCGGCGTAGTCCTCGACCAGCGCGGCTACGTCGGTTGGCACATGCCCCATGAGTTCGGCAGGTCCAACGGACATGAGCTCGATCAGACGCTCATCGGAAATGAAGCCGCCGTCGACGAGCACCTTGTGGCACACGCCGTACGCGCATTCCAGTCCGATGATGCCGTTGGGCGCCTCAAGGAAGCCGAGTTCCTTCTCTGCCAACGTGTGCGGCGCATGGTCGGTGGCCAGCAGATCCACGGTGCCGTCGGCGATGGCCGCGATGGTGGCTTTGCGGTCCGCTTCGGAGCGCAGTGGCGGATTCATCTTGGCGAGCGTGCCGTACTTGAGCAGCGCCTCGTCGCTCAACGCCAGATAGTGCGGCGCGGTCTCGCAGGTAATCGGCAGTCCTTCGGCCTTGGCCCTGCGAATCGCCTCGAACGAGATGGCAGTGCTCACATGCTGGAAGTGCACGTGGACACCGGTGCGGCGGGCCGCTTCGATATCGCGGGCCACGATCTTGAGCTCGGTGTCTTCCGGAATGCCGGGCACGCCAAGCTCGCGGGAAACGGGGCCTTCGTTCACGGCACCTGTATCGTGATGCTCGCAATGCTCGATCAGGTACAGGTCGGAGGCCTTGACGTTCTCCAGCACCTGGTCCAGGATCTCCGGCGTCACAGCGGAACCGTCGTCGCTGATTGCGGTGATGGGGTGCGTGAGCATGGCCGGCGTCTTGGCGTCGTCCTCGAATCCGGGCACGTACTTGAGCCAATCGGCAACGTCGCTTGCCTCATGACCGGCGCGATCCTTGGACGCGCACACGCACAGATCGTAACGAACCGGCAATTGAACGTCATGCGCAGTATCGTACTGCTGCAGGAAGTCGATGACGTTGTCGAAGCCGGCATCCAGAACCTCTTTTGCACCGGTCGCTTCCGGGCCAGACACGGTCTGCCCATCCAGTGCCGGCAACGTGTTCGGCATGATGAGCACGTTCGTGTATCCGCCGGATGCGGACGCACGGCAGCCGGAGACCATCGATTCCTTGTAGGTCTGGCCGGGATCGCGGAAGTGGACGTGTGGGTCTTCGAAACCGGGGGCCACGGTCAGGCCGGTGGCGTCGATGTCGGCGCCGTCAGCCACGGCGGAGGTGTCGGCGAAGTAGGCGGCAGCGGTCCCGGGCACCACGAGGTCGATGACCTCGCCGGTGTTCCAGACCTTGATGTTGCGTAGGGTGATGCTCACAGTTTGGCTTCCTCGTCGCAGTAGTCGCAGCGGTATTCGAGCCGCTCGGAGTGCACGAGGTGGAACATCTGCTTGATGCCGGGCTCGGCGGTGGTCACGCAGCGCGGGTTCACGCAGGAGATCACGCCGACGATGTGCTCGGGCAGGTTCGGCTGCTTCTTTTCGACGATCTTGCCGCCGCGCACCACGTCCACGGTGGCTTGGCGGGCCACGAAGCCGAGCACGTCGAGGTCGATGTCCTTGTCATCTTCGATTTTGATGATGTCCTTGGAGCCGTAACGCTTGGAGTCGGCGTTCATGATGAGCGCAAGCTTGGTTTTGGCCGGGTCGATTTTCAGGTATTCGAGAACCTTCAGCGAGGTTCCGGCCGGCACATGGTCGATAATGATGCCGTTCTGAATGCTGGTGACTTCCATCAGGCCTGAACCTCCTTGGGGTTGAGCGGTTCGTATCCGGGCAGTTCGTCGCCCACCACGGTGCTTTCGAGGGCCATGCGCACGAGCATGCCGTTCTTGACCTGTTCGAAGTAGGCGGCACGCGGGTCGTCGTCCACGTCCACGGCGATTTCGTTGACGCGCGGCAGCGGGTGAAGCACGGCCATGGACGGCTTGGCGAGCTGCAGCTTCTCTTCGTCGAGAATGTAGGTGTCGCGCAGGCGCAGGTAGTCGTCTTCGTTGAAGAAGCGTTCCTTCTGTACGCGGGTCATGTACAGCACGTCGAGGTCGCCGATCACGGAGGCCAGGTCGCGCACTTCCACGTAGGAGCAGCTGTCGGTGGCGTTGATGCGGTCGATCACGTACTGCGGGGTCTTGAGCTCGTCGGGGCTGATGAGCACGAAGCGCACGTTGCCGAAGCGGCACAG
>OGWZ01003631.1_pt1 | contig 10168 bp, 6 predicted proteins | sample 1576141 | NCBI WGS metagenome assembly OGWZ01 (sample SAMEA3541512, study PRJEB24748) | human gut metagenome | biome: human gut; feature: human-associated habitat; material: faeces | place: China | collected 2012
CTTGGGGGATTTAAAGGGGGATATTCTCTTTTGTGAAAGAGAATATCCCCCTTTGACTGCACGCCGCAGAGACTGCGGCATTCCTCCGTGAACCACGGAATTGTTACTGAAATGATCAGTGAATATTCAAAACGCCGTCTTCGTTTTGGAAGAGGACAAAATAATCCTGCACGCGCTCGAACGGTGCGTTGTAGAGGAGGGGCCTGTTGACGTTGAAGTCCTGATAATCGCGCGCGGTCTTCACGGGGTACTGGAAGCGGCCGTTCTGGTGGACATAATAGAATAGTCCCTCGAATTTGGTGAACTCGTCGATGTTGTTGGAGAGGGCGCAGGCGACGTAGCCGCGCTGGTTCGTGCCATCGTTCGGGAAAGAGGCGTCGGCGCAGTAGAGCTGCCGGAAGCAGTTCTCGTACCAGCTGCCAAGGTTGACCTGATCGGTGCCAGGATCGATGTAGGGGGCGGTGTAGGTCGCGCCGTCCGGACCGTCATAGAGCACCCGGCCGGAGAACTCTTTGGCAAACCAGGAGTTGCTGTCGTGGTGTGGCTCAAAGGCAAGGCTCTCTGTGCCGTAAAAGCGCACGCCATCGTCCCAGCGAAAATGACAGGCGACGAATAGCCGGTCAAAGGGCCGTTGGACGGCAACGATGGTCAGGTGGAAGGCGTCATTCGTCTGCGGCTTATTGGAGTAGTTGATATAAGCGCTGCCTGTGCACTCTTTGATGACCACGCGCTCGGCGCGGAGACAGGTGAGAAGGTCCTCGTCGGAGAGGTCGTTGAGCTCGGATTCGGGATAGCCGAGGGCGAGGAGCCTTTCATGGGCTTCGATCACCTGTGCGTCGGTGCTGGCCTCTTTGGGCGTCCAGTCCATGCGGTAGGAGCCGAAAAACAGGAAGCCACAGGCAATGACGACAGCGAGGACGGTGAGCAGCGAGCCGACGAGCTTGTGATTTGAGAAGCGCTCCTTGATCGGCTTGATGGCGCAGCCCTGCGCGGCCATCGACTTCGAGAGCTTTTTGAGGCGGACGACCAGGTAGAAATACCAGACGACGTAAGCGCTGAGCAACAGCGAAAGCGAGGCAAACAATGCCGCTGCGACATAGAGCAGAATGTACCAGAGCAATAGAGCGCCCGCGGCGGGGGCGGCAGGCGGCGTTATGCCTGTGTCGCGCTGCATATCGAGCAGGCCCTGCCAAAGGCAGAAGAGCAGCACGAGCTGCACGGCGGCGGCAACGACGGTGAAAAATGCCGCCAGGCCGGTGTCCGCACGGTAGATCACGGCATCCTGCCCAAGCTCAACAAAAAGGAGCAGCATGTGCAGGCAGGCGCAGACATAGCCCGCGCGCAGGAAGCCGTTGACCCGCCGCAGGGTACGGAAGCCGACGAGCAGGCAGAATGTGCCGACCAGCGGCAGCAGCACGTCGAGGTTCCAGAAATTCAGCGTCACACCGGTGACAGCGAGGCCGCCGGCGATCAAGCCCATCGCGCGGCAGAAGGGCGAATCGCTCACATCGGGTGTCTCTACTTCGGGCGCGGAGAGCGCGTCGGCCATCTGCTGCGCGGGCGTGAGGGCCTCGGCCGGTTCCTTCTGCGCGAGAGCGTCGGTGGGCGGTTCGGGCGGGGGAGTTTGCGGCAGATCAGGAAAGACTTGGTCGGTCATGCGAATTCCTCCTTGGCGTTATGTGAACAGAATCATAAGATCGAGACAACGAGCCGCCAGACAGGCTCGGCCAGATAATAGCCGAGAACAGCGGAAGCCAGATTGGCCGTGATCGCATAGGCCGCGGCGCGGCCCTTGCTGTGGCCGGTGAGAAGGCCGCAGCCGGCATAGAGATACAGCTCGACGAGCAAAATGATGAGTTCCGCCGGAAGCAGGAAGAAAAAGAAATACCAAGCGCTCACGCCGCTGTGTGCGGCGACAGATACAGATGCAACGGCTAAAAAGCCCTGTGTCAGAACGTTGACAAGTAAAAACGCTTCCCAGTTTTTCTTCCACGAATAGCGGAACAGAAGCAGCAGCGCGCCCTCGATGAGAAACGTCGGCACGAGCGTTGCGACAAATTGCAGCAAGTAGCCGGGGATGGTTGAGGGAACGGAAACGATGACTGCCGACGTATCGTCCGACCAGTTGACCGTGACGGACGATTGCAGAACGCGGCGATTGAGTATATCGGAGACCCAGACCTTGCCGGATTCGGTGACGAGGATGATGCGGTAGGTGCTCGGCACACCGACGTAGCCGAACCGGTGCAGTGCATTGCCAGAGGCGTCTGTCCCTCTGGAAAAGAGATGGCTGAAGATCGGTGCGCCGAAGGTCCCCTGTGCCGTGCAGGCGTGCCATCCGGCGGGAATATTGTCGAGCAGCAGGGCGAGGAGATCTTCGTTGAGCGGGACGGTAGTCTCGCTGCCGTCACTGTTCGTGATGACGGTGCTCTGTTTCAGGCGGCTGTTACCCTCACTTGCGTTCCAGTTACCCTCGGCGAGCAAGTCGAGATAGTAGGGTTCCTGCGGCGCGTCGTTGACGCGCACGATGAGTAGGGGCTTTGGCCCGCTGTCGGCAAAGGCAAAGGTTGTGAGCGCAAGAGATGCGAGGAGCGCGCAAACAAGCGTGCGAAGAGATTTTCGTTTCATCCAAATTTCCTCCTTTTGTGTGTGGGGTGTTCCATCTTCCAATCGTATAGACGCAAAAGATAACAAAAAAGTTCACGCTTTTACAAATTTTATCATAAAATACCGCGCTGCGGGAAAAAGTTCTGGCGGGGCGTTGTACTTTTTTCATATTCTGCTACAATGGGGGAGAGAAAGAAGCGCATTGGGGGAACGGGTATGAAATGGTATGCGATCGGCAAGACGCTGACGCCGCTGGACCGCGCGCCGGAGAGCGGCGCGGCGGTGGTGCTGCTGAATTCGGACGAGTTGGCGCACGAAACGGCGCTGCCGGGACTCGAAGCGGTGCTGCACCATACGCCGAGCGCGCGGGACGCGCACGTCTGCAAGGCGGAGGTGCGCTCCAACTGTCTGAGCGGAACGCTCGCACTGCCGCGCGGCCGCAGGGACGGCACGCGCCTTTGCTGCGGCTATCTCGTGATGAAGGACCGCGTGGTGCTGGTGGACGACGGAGAGATGGCCGAGCCTTATTTGAAGCACATCGTCAAGGAAAAACGCCTGATAGAAAACAGCGTCGGACGATTTCTCTACGACTTCTTCGAGCTGCTGATCGCCAGGGATCTGCACCGCCTCGAGGAGATCGAAGACCGCGCGACGGCGCTGGAAGAACGCGTGCTCGCGGGCGAGCTGGAGGAATTCAGCACCCCGATGAGCGAGCTGCGCAAGGAGACGATGGCCTGGTACCGCTACTACTCCCAGCTCGACGACGTGGCGTGCGAGCTGCGGGAAAATGAGAACGGCTACTTTTCGGATGAGGAGTGCGGACTGTTCCGATTATTTGAAGAGCGCGTCATCCGCCTGCGCGAGGAATCGCAGCTGCTGCGCGAATACTGCACGCAGATCCAGTCGCTGTTTCAGTCGGAGATCGACATCCGTCAGAACCGCATCATGCAGATCCTGACCATCGTGACGACGATCTTTCTGCCGCTGACACTGCTTGCCGGCTGGTACGGCATGAACTTTTCCGGCATGCCGGAGCTGCACTGGAAATACGGCTACCCCACGATCATTCTTGTGAGTGTCGCCGTGGTGGTGCTGAGCCTGTGGGTGTGCAAAAAGAAAAAATTCTGGTAAGAAAAAGGAACGGCACGAGCCGTTCCTTTTTCTTTTGACAGGAGTCACTTTTTATCGAAGTAGTAGTCGCGGAAGTTGTGGTATTGCGCGGCGTAGTAGCGCAGCAGGCGATAGAGTCGAGAGAGCGGCAGATCGCCCTTGCAGAAGAGCGTGTGCGTGCCCTTGAACTGCTTGAGCTCGTCGGAGAGCTCCTGATCCTTGACATAGCGGCGCAGAATGCCGGTCGGCACGTTCTGCCAGAGGGCGACGGTGTGGTTGTAGACGCAGTCCTCGCGCTTGCCGTAGACGACATCGTTCGTCAGGAGCTTCATCATGTTCAGCCCCGCGGCACGGCAGAAATAGCTGCTGCGGCCAAGGCGCGGGTTGATCTCGAAGAGCACGTAGCGGCCCGTGCGGGAATCGTACTTCATGTCGATGTTCGAAAAACCGACGTAGCCGAGCTTTTCGAGAAACTCCTGCATTTTGTCATACAACGCCTGATCGCCGCGCGAGATGATGGCGGCATAGTTGCCGACAGACTTGGGGTCGTAGTATTCGAGCACCGGCTGGCCGAGGCACATCGCGCGCACATGGCCGTCAAGGTCCGAATAGCTGTTGAGCACGCGCATCGCGTCGTCGCCGCCGGGGATAAACTCCTGCAAAATGAGCTTGCCGCGGTAGTCCGACTGGTTCATGCTGTGGACCATCGTGAGGTACTGCTCGCGCGTGTCGAAGAAGAAGACCTTTTTCTGCCCCTCAAAATGGCAGCGGAGATAGTCGAGTGCATTGGAATTCTCGGGCTTGACGACGATGGGAAAGTCGAACGGAAGGCGGTCGACGACGCTCTCGCGCTCCTCAGGAGAGGCGACGACGGTCTTGGGATAGTCCATGCCGTACTGCTCGCAGAGGGCGTAGAACTTGTCCTTCGTGTCGAAGGTCTCAAGAAGCTCCTCGGAGATGAAGCGGTTGGCGATGAGCCCCTCGAAATGGTCGTAGTGGCGGCAGAGAAGACCCGTGTAATAGTCCGAGCAGGGGATGACGAGCAGCTTTTCATAGTCCTGTGCGCACTGCTTCAGCACGCCGAGCAGCGCGCCGGGGAAGACCTCCTCGCGCTCAAAATCCGGGATAATGCGGCAGAGAAACAGGTGTGAGCTGCGCGTGGGCACGAGCTGCTGCGTGCACAGCAGCAGCGGTGTGACGTGATAGGCCTCCTGGAAGAGACGCGCCGTGCCGTAGGCATTTTCGTCGCTGCCGAGGATGATGGGCAAAAAGTCCTTTTTTGCCTTTTTGGCGCTGCTCGCCGGCGCGGCGGGATGGACCTTGTCGTATTCGGCGAGGTATTTGAGTGTGAGCTCGACGTCGCTCGGGTAGGGGACGAAGACGCTGCCGCGTTTCATCGTTGTCTCTTCTCCCTTGCCGGTCAGCAGAATGACGCGCGCGTCCTTGCCGTCCAGAATTGCGCGGCGGATGCACTCGGCGCGGTCCTCGAGCACAAGGTGCGGACAGGCAACGTGCTTTTCAATGTCGGCGGCGATCTGCGCGAACGGCTCTTCGCCGGAGTCCTCCTCGGTGATGAAGACGAAGTCACAGTTCTGCCCGCTCAGCTCGCCGAGGTCTTTTCTGCGCTGGAGCGCGTGGGAGCCGGGGCAGCCGAAGACGGAGATCATCTGGCGGCCGGGGTATTCGATCTTCGTCGAGCGGTAGAGAGCGTCAAAGCTCATGCGGTTGTGCGCGTAGTCGACGATGACGGTGACGTTCTTGTCGCGGCTCTCGTAGATCTGCATGCGGCCCGCGGCGCGCGCCTTGCGAAGGCCCGAGCGCACATACTCCTCCGGCACGTCGAGCACCATACAGATGGCCATGGCAGCGAGGGCGTTGGAGATGTTGAAAAGGCCGGGCATCGTGATGGAAAATTCACCGTTGTACTTGGGCGAGGAAACCGTGAAGTAGAGCCCGTCGCTGCGCTTTTCCACATGCTGGCAGGAGACAGTGTCGCTTTCGTGTGAGCCAAACGTGATGAGGTTGCAGCGGTCCTTGGCGTATTCGATGACGCGATCCGAGTACTTGGCGTCGGTATTGACGCAGCCGAAGCGGCAGGAGTCGAAAATTTTGAGCTTGGAGTTGAAGTAATCCTCGAAGTCCGGGTGCTCGATGGGGCTGATGTGGTCGCTGCCGATGTTCAAAAATGCAGCGACGTCGTACGTGATACCGCGCACGCGGCCGTATTTGAGCGCCTGGGACGAGGTCTCCATCACAAGATGCGAAATGCCGCTTTCATAGGCGTTTTCAAAGTGCTGGTAGAGCTCAAGCACCTCGGGCGTGGTGATGTGGGACTCCTCGGTGCTCTTGCCGTCGTAGTTGTCGATAGAGGAGAGAATGGCGCACTTGGGCATCGACTGCGCGCGCAGCCAGTCATTTAAGATGTAGCGCACGTAGTAGGCTGTGGTGCTCTTGCCCTTTGTGCCCGTGATGCCGACGCTTGTGAGCTTGTCCGTCACATGGTTATAAAAGAGCTGACCGAGCACGACGAGGGAATAGCGAATGTCGTTGACAAGAAGACAGGGTGCGTCCACATTGTGCTTTTTCTCGGCGACGTAGGCGATCGCGCCGCGCGAGAGTGCGTCGCACAGGTACTCTTCCTTGAAGTGTGCGCCCTTGCAGATGAAAAGCGCGTCCTCGCTCAGTGCGCGCGTATCGTAGGTGAGGCAGTGGATCTCACGCGCGGCGAGCTCGTCGCTCACGGTGCTTTCGACCAGAATGCCCGCGTCGCGCAGCGCATCGACATATTCTTTCAGTGTGTGAACGGTATTCATAAATAGCTCCTTTGGGTCTTGCTTTTTCGGCAGGACGGGATAAAATATAGGCGATATCGCGTCGGATCGACACGATATTGGCAAGCAAACTCATTTCCGAAGGGGGAACCAACATGACTTATCAGCAAGTGCTGGAAAACGCAAGGACCTGCATCGGCCCTTACTGCAAGGCGTGCAATGACTGCAACGGCAAGGTCTGCCGCAACACGATGCCCGGCCCCGGCGCCAAGGGCGAGGGCACGGGCTTTATCCGCAACGCAGAAAAGTGGCGTGAGATCTGCGTCAACATGGACACCATCTGCGAAAATTCACAGGTGGACACCTCATTCACGCTCTTTGGCCGGACGTTTGAGATTCCGGCGTTCGCCGCGCCGGTGGGCGCGATGCGTCTTCACTACGGGGACAAGTACGACGATCTTACTTATAATAATATCCTTGTGCGCGCGTGCGCAAACGCTGGCATTCTCGCTTTTACCGGCGACGGCACCGACCCGAAGGTGGTCGAGGGCGCGGCTGAGGCGCTCAAGGCGAACGGCGGCTGCGGCGTGCCGACCATCAAGCCGTGGGATATGGACACGATCCGCGAAAAATTCGCGCTCGTGCAGGAATCCGAGCCCTTCGCCATCGCAATGGACATCGACGCGGCGGGCCTGCCGTTTTTGCAGGGCTTGACGCCGCCGGCGGGCAGCAAAAGCGTTGAGGAGTTAAAGCAGATCGTCTCCTGGGCGCAGCGTCCGTTCATTTTAAAGGGCATTATGACCGCCCGCGGCGCGGAAAAGGCGCTGGAGGCGGGCGCGAGTGGCATCGTGGTCTCGAACCACGGCGGCCGTGTGCTCGACCATTGCCCCGCGACGGCGGAGGTGCTTCCGGACATCGTCGATGCCGTCGGCGGCAAGATGACGATTTTGGTCGACGGCGCGATCCGCAGCGGCATGGACATGTTCAAGGCGCTGGCGCTCGGTGCGGACGCGGTGCTCATCGGCCGCCCGTTTGTTACCACCGTCTATGGCGGCGGGGAGGAGGGCGTGCAGCTCTACGTCCAGAAGCTCAAAGCCGAGCTTGCCGACACGATGCGCATGTGCGGCGCGCACTCGCTCGCGGACATTGATCGCAGCATGCTATATGGTTTTTGATCATATAACATATAGTATAGCACCGCAAAAAAAAACTGACAAGTGAAAATCGGGAGAAGAGGACGGCGAGGCTAAGTCGTCCTCTTTTTTGTCGGCTGCATACTATATAAAATAAAATATAAAAAACGGGAACAAAATCGCCGCGACGAACGTCTGAGAAGATAGAGCGACCCTTCTGAACCACATTGATTTTGGAGGAAAGTGCAATGAAAAAGACAACGAGCCGTATTCTGCTCTCCGCGCTGACGGTGCTGGCGCTGCTCTCTCTTAGCGGCTGCGCGCAGGAAAAAGAGGAGAATACCAAGCAAAGCGACCCGCAGGCACGGGAGGCGATCCTGCAATGCTGCGAGACGATCTTCGGCAGCACGGAGGAGACAGGCGCCTATCACATCCGCGTGACGGATGAGCGAGACGGCGGGCGCGTGGATGAATACGACTGCCCACGCGGTGCAGACGAGCAGGGCTATGGCAATTCGCCTGTATATGCGCTGAGTGAACCGTCGATGTACGGCGACGAGCCGTGGTATGCGGCAACGGAGCAGGACTGGGACGATTGCCGCAACGGGGTCGTTGCGGAGATTTCTTATGGGAAAGATGCGATCGCGTTCATTCCGCCCTGGGGAGCAATGAAACCGGATGCAGAGTACGAGCATCCGGGCGGCAATGTGCTGCGGCTGACGCGAAACGGCGGGACTACCTATTATAAAAGCAATACGGCGCACGCGGCACAGCTCCTGTTCGTCTATGCGCAGGAAGCGGTGATGGAAAAGCTGTACGACCTGCATGTTCCCGGCACAGAGACGGACTACGAGAATATCGCGAACGAGTTCTGCGCGCAGTTCGCCGCCGGTCTGAACGCCGCGCCGCGCTGGTTCAGCGGGAAACCGGATGACGCGGCATCGCCGGTGAAGGAGCGCGTGTTCGACGCGTATTATGGAACGGACTACCCGAACTTCTGCTTTGGCTTTGGCGTGATGATGCGCTTTGATGACCCGGAGTCCTCACAGCGCTATCAATGGGAGGCCGGCAGCGGCATGATCGAGCCGACGGGCGAAGGCGAGTACGGCGATTATTATGGCTGGGGTATGGCTGCGGACGCATGCCGGGATGAAGCGGGAAACTGGTACATTGACGGCACATGGACGGGCGGCGGTGGAATCTGGCTGCCGTACATCGGCAGGAGTTGGGACTCCGAGCAGCAGACGGTGACGGCATCGCAGCTTGCGGAGTGCTGGTTCCTGTCGGCGGGCGAGTCGCACGAGTGGCGGCTTCCCAATATGATCTATGCCCGCCCGAGCGCCGAGCTGCGCGAGGCGCTTGCCAGTCTTGCACCCGAACAGGCGGCGGAATTGGAAAAGGGTCTGCGCGCGGTGTGGGATGATCCGCTGTGTGCCGATATGTTTCCGGGCGGCTATGACGCCAAGCTCAGCGCGGACTGAGCACGCTGGCAATCATTGCATTTGCAATCCGGCGGCAAAAACGGTAGAATACCGCCTGTCTTGATCGAGGCGCATTCCAGAATCGAGGAGGACTTGACGCCATGTTTAACTGCGGCAATTTTGATTGCGGCACGCTCTTTACGATGCTGTGCCAGCTGTTTAGCGGCTGCTTCAACTGATAGCAGTGCAAATGCACGGTGGGGAGGGTGCTTTGCGCCCTCTCCGCCTGTCTATTTTGCACAGTCTAACAAACAAATTGTGGAAAAATCAAAAAGTTTGAAAAAAGGTGTTGACAAAAGGGCGGGTAGGTGCTAAGATAACACCTGTTCCGCAAATGGAGCGTGCACCTTGTAAATTAAACAACGAAACTTTGACAAGCACCAGATGAAAAACTGTGCGAAATGCACAGAGCTTGCGGAGGACCGGTTAAGTCAATTACGGTCTGAAGTAAGGATAAAAAGTTTTAAGCTATGACAAATAGCTCGATAAAGATTAGCTCAGACTTAGGTCTGTGTTGATACCATTTTATTGAGAGTTTGATCCTGGCTCAGGACGAACGCTGGCGGCGTGCTTAACACATGCAAGTCGAACGAGAATCTGCTGAAGGAGGATTCGTCCAACGGAAGCAGAGGAAAGTGGCGGACGGGTGAGTAACGCGTGAGGAACCTGCCTTGAAGAGGGGGACAACAGTTGGAAACGACTGCTAATACCGCATGATGCATAGGGATCGCATGATTCTTATGCCAAAGATTTATCGCTTCAAGATGGCCTCGCGTCTGATTAGCTGGTTGGCGGGGTAACGGCCCACCAAGGCGACGATCAGTAGCCGGACTGAGAGGTTGAACGGCCACATTGGGACTGAGATACGGCCCAGACTCCTACGGGAGGCAGCAGTGGGGAATATTGGGCAATGGGCGCAAGCCTGACCCAGCAACGCCGCGTGAAGGAAGAAGGCTTTCGGGTTGTAAACTTCTTTTAAGAGGGAAGAGCAGAAGACGGTACCTCTAGAATAAGCCACGGCTAACTACGTGCCAGCAGCCGCGGTAATACGTAGGTGGCAAGCGTT
>OGWZ01003645.1_pt1 | contig 10121 bp, 7 predicted proteins | sample 1576141 | NCBI WGS metagenome assembly OGWZ01 (sample SAMEA3541512, study PRJEB24748) | human gut metagenome | biome: human gut; feature: human-associated habitat; material: faeces | place: China | collected 2012
ATAAAACAGTCAGGCCTTATTCCGTGATGTTGATAATTAGATAGGAACAAGCCGGTAATGTTCCTGTTGCAAACAAAATACTCCGGTTCCCGCGGGAACCGGAGCACCATTAACAAACCAAAATTCTATCTTCACAGACAGCGTCCTGCCCTCGTCTTGCAATCAGAACAGGATTAAGGGGTATTATGTAGCTTCGCATGAAGCGGCAGTGTCTTTGTGTTACTACAATTCGGCGCGAACGTTCTAAGTAGAGTGCGTTTGTTGCTTTTAGAATTGTTTTATGAACTCGTCCAGGGTCATGTTTTCTATTTTCATTTTCTCTTTAAGGCGCATTTTCTTTCTTGAAATGCTCCCTTTGGCTATGTGGTATATTTCTGAAAGCAATGAGAGCGAGAACTCCATTTTCAACAGGCAGGCAAAGCGTATTTCCTCGACGGTCAGTTCGGGGTAAGCATTTTTCAGTCGCATGGTGAAATCGTTGAAGCAGGCGTCGGTGTTTTGTACGATTATATCCCATTCCTCTTTTTTCAGGTGCATTGCCCCTTGTGAGTTCTGGCTTTTCATAAGAATTGGAACCGTCAGGGCGTTCAGTCGTCTGTAGTATTCTACGCTTTGGTTGAGCGATTCTATTTCAATGGCTTCGCGGTCCCGTTTCTCTTTCAGGTATTTTACTTCTGTTTTTTTCTTTTTCTGGTTTATATGGAAAAAGCCGGTTATTCCCAAAAGCAAAATAAAGGAAAGGAGAATGGCGAGCCTGTAGTAGGAGAGTTCTTGTTCAGAAAGCTCCGCATTCATTTGAGCTATCCTTTTTTGCTGGCGTTCGTGTTCCTGAAAGGCGTTCAGGTTGCTGATATATCCGGCCTTGTTGTTTGCTTCAAGTGAATCCCTGGTACGTATGCTTTTTTCGGCGTACTTGCATGCCGATTGGAAATCCCCCTGTTCTTTTTTAAGGAGCGACATTTTATAATAAATGTCGTGCCTTTCGTTTAAAGGAAGTTTCCCGATGTATTTCATGAAGAGTTGCTCCGCGTCTTCAAGGCGATGCATTTTAAGGTAGATGTTCCCTTTGAGTATATTGCACGCCGGTTCGTCGAGGTATCCGTTTTGCAATGCTACATTGGTGTAGAGCAGTGCAGAGTCAAGTTTGTTCATGGCCAGGTAAACCCTTCCCAGGTCTTTGTTGTATTCGGCCCGGGCAAGAGAGTTGTTTTGCGACACAAGGCTTAGCGCTTTGCGCAAATTGCTGCCAGCCAGCACGTATTTCTTTTCTGAAATACGCAGCTCCGCAAACTCGTGCAGGGCTTCGGCCATAAGAGCGGAGTCGTTTAACCCGTTGGCAATGTAAAGGGCGCGCTCCAGGCATGTTTCCTCCATGTTGTGCATCATCTTGAACCGGTAGATATGCGCTTCTCCTATTTTAATGGCAAACAGCATTCTGATGTTTTGCCCTGCATACTTTTCGGCCTGGTTGTATGAGGCATTGGCCCTGAGAAAGGCATATCGGTTAAAGTATATACGGCCCAAGTAAAAATATGTCTGGCATAAACGCACTGAATCCTTATTTTCCTTGAAATAGGAGATGACCAAATCCGGATTGCTTGCTAAAACATCCGGCGCGCTTGGTATAAGCTGCTTGGATTTTATTAGCAGGAAATGGTATAGTATGTTGTCGTGCTTGCTTAATGAGGAGGTGTCTATGTCAAGTATCTGGTTCAAGGCCTCCTGTGGATTTGCGTCCAGGGAATCTTCCAGCGCAAGCAGTGACGGACTGTAAGCCTTATGTCCCTGATGGCTACACGAAAATAGAGCTGTTACTATTATTGTTGCAATAAAAAATATTTTCAACCGCATTTCTTGTTCTTTTGTTATACTGCTTTTGTATTTGCCGCAGAATTCCCGGAAAAGTTTCGGAGCATTGTGCCTTGCAGAATATCCGGCTTTGCAATAAGAAAAAGCTACAGGCAAAAGTTATTTAAAAACAGTGCTTGGTAATACGTTGTGATACAATACACATCGTGTAGGAAATAATCTGTTTCGGCAAGATTAATCGTTACGTATCCGTGTTGTTGTTTGATGATGCAAATTAAGTGGTATTAGAGCAGAAAAGCAATTTTTTGTATGTACATTAATAATGTTTATAATGCTGTTTTATTGCTGTTTAAGTATTTTTAATGATGTACACGTGTATATTTGTGCTGTAAAGGCGGAAGTATTTAATGCGTTTTATGTGTGATTCGTATTTTGTCTGTCGCATTTGCATTATTAATAAGGTAAGAAGGAAAGATTTTCCTGTTTACTCCCGATTACGTGCGGTTTGTTGGATATACAGTATGTATGCACCGATTATGCATATACGGCTGTCTTTGTTTTGGTGTTTTTCTTATGCCGGATTTACGTTGGTGGGAGAAGAAAAAAATATGTCTGAGATATTTTAAAATATGTCTGACATAATTCGAAATATGTCTGACCTATTTTTTGCTCCTTGATTAAGGCCTTTCGTTCATACCCCCGACAAACTTAAAAACGAAGCCGAATTTTTATACAATAAAGCGGGAGGCGTGTGACTTTATTTTGGTCGTTTGATATTGGACGAATAAAAGTATTATAATTTCACTTTTTTTGCGGCAATAAGGGGCTGTCTTGTTTATTTGTACATTTATGTTTTGTGTAATTTATTCGCATACAGTAAGGTAGCGAATATAAGTGTACATTTGTTTTTGCTGCCGGCGTGATATGTTCTGTCTAATTTTGCACAAAACTAAAGCCGGCCTGTTGCTCTTTCTTGGCGAATGGCGCAGGCGGCGGTTTAAGTGATACGCAAGGCAATATTTATTAAATACAAGCACCGTATGATAAATAGAATTTCAATGCTTTTCATATATCGTGTACTCGCGCCCGTGATATTATGCTGTGTATGCTTGCCTGCAGTCCGTGCGCAGAAGCTGGCGGTAAAGACGAACCTGCTTTATGACGCAACGACTACTCCTAATATAGGAGCCGAGTTGCAGACGGGAAGGCACACTTCGTTGCAGGTGGTGTACGGTCTCAATCCCTGGAAGTCGGTAGGAAACGACCGGATTTTGCGCCACTGGGTGGTCAATCCCGAGTTCCGCTACTGGTTCTGCCGCCCGATGATGGGGCATTTTGTAGGAGTTGACGCATTGGGCGGGGAATATCGTTTGCGAGGAATCCACTTGCCTTTCGGCCTGTTCCCTTCTTTGAAACGCAATCGTTATGTGGGCTGGTATGTCGGTGGCGGCATTGCTTACGGGTATGCCTTCCCCTTGAGCAAGCATTGGAATGTGGAAGCTGCAGTCGGAGTGGGGTATGTTTATACGCGCTACAGGAAATATGAGTGTGAACGTTGCGGCGCGCTGCTCGATAGATGGCACAAGAATTACATTGGTCCGACAAAGGCTGCCGTAAACCTGGTGTATGTTTTTTAACTCCATGCCATTAACCGTTATGAAAACCAAGAATATTATTCTCATCCTCATCCTTACTATGACATGCCTGCCATTGGTGGCAGACACATCTCGCGTGGATATACGTAAACTTACAGCACGCTCCAACTCCGGAAAGCTGGTGGTGTCGATGGAGTTTGTGTTCGATGAATTGAAACTGAAGGCCGACCAGCTTATGGCATTCCAGCCTGTCATTACTTCTGCCGACGGGCAACAGAACGTTCCGTTGACCCCGCTGCTGCTTACAGGTCGCCGGGCACACATTTACCACGAACGTGCCGGAAATGACAATTATCCCGACGCCATAGAGCTGCGCCGCATGAACGGCACCGAACAGACGTATGCCTATACGGATGTTATTGCTTACCAACCGTGGATGAAAGGTGCAACGCTTGCCGTAATGCAAGACCTCTGTGCCTGTGGCGACAAGCTGGAACAGGCAACCGCCCAAACAATTCGCGTAGACTATGAACCTTTCGACGAAGTGCAGTATGCGTTTGTTACACCGCCTGCAGAAACGCGCAAATTACGCGAGGTAAGCGGGAGCGCTTTACTCAATTATCGTGTCAATGCCACCGAGATTGACGCAAGTTATATGGAGAATACGGCTGAATTGGACAAAATACGAAGTACTATCAATAAGGTTAAGGAAGACCCCAACGTGAACATTACGGCTGTTTCCATTCACGGCTACGCTTCGCCTGAAGGGTCTTATGAGAATAATGAGAGGCTGGCGCGTGAACGTATGCAGTCGCTGTTGGGATATGTGAAAGGATTACATCGCTTTGACGGTGTTCGCTTCGACGTTGCTTCCACGCCTGAAGATTGGGAAGGCCTCCGCCGCATGGTATCGGAATCGTCGCTCACACACCGCGATGAGATTTTGAAACTTATCGACAGCAACGAAGATCCCGACAGGAAAGAACACGGTATCCGTGCTGCTTATCCCGACGATTACCGCATTATGCTGGCTTCGGTATATCCGCTTTTGCGCCATGCCGACTACACGGTGCAGTACGTGGTTCGTCCGTTCACATCCGAAGAAGCTGCGGAAATATTCCGCACCAAGCCCAGTCAGCTATCCCTGGAAGAACTCTACCTGCTGGCTCAAACATATCCTGCGGGTAGCGAGGAATATAATAAGGTGTTCATGACGGCTGCCTATATGTATCCAAACGACGAGGTTGCCAACATCAATGCGGCTAACGTGGCACTGCGGAGCCGTGATGACAAGGCGGCCGAGCGTTTCCTTACGCACGCAGGAGATACGGCTGAAGCCGAGAATGCCCGCGGTATCCTGCATTTGTTGCGCGGCGAGACAGAAGCGGCGGCAGCCAGCTTTGCCCGCGCTGCACAAGAAGGATTGCAACAAGCAGACTACAATTTGAATTTGCTGAAATAATAAACAGAAAACGAGTATTAACAGTAAAACCAATTATGTGTATGAGAACTAAATTTTTTGTTGCTGCCGCAGCTCTTTGCTTGGCTGCGTTTACAGCATGTAGTGACAATGATGTCCTCGATCCCAATCCCGGAGGAAATTCCTTTTTCAATAAAGAAGGCAAAGGGTATATCCGTCTGTCGTTGGATGTACCGGTAACTGGTGCAACTCGTGCAACGACCGACAATAATGACGGCAATCTGAACGAATATAAAGTAAACAATGCTTACCTGTTGCTCTTTACAGGTAATTCGGAAGAAAACGCTAAGTTCAGTGCCGCTTACGACATGACTTCCAACTTTGCGCTGGTGAGTCGCGACGAAATTACTTCTACAGCCCAGATTATTCAGGAAATAAACGGGGCAGGCATAGAAGGAGCTACAGATGGTTCCATGGCTTATGTTATGCTGAACAAGCCGGAGGCTATCACATTTGAGAATAATACGATAAAGTTGACAACGGCTGTAAAGACATACGATAAAGCCAGTGGTTCGTCTGCCGACGCTGCTTCTAACACGGCTATGACTTATGCAGATTTTACAAAGTTGGTTGCAGCAGCACAAACAAATGAGAAAATCTTTACTTCCAACGGCTTTTTCATGGGCAACTCACCACTTAGTGATAAAGACGATGCTCTAACAAATGCTGCGTCGGCCAAAGCCACTACTTTGGTCAAGATTGCAGCCAATAGCATTTATCCTTCTCGCCAAGCCGCCGAGCAGGGTACGGTAAGTACTGAAGTATATGTAGAACGTGCCGTAGCTAAGGTAGAATTGAAAGATTTGACTCAGGCAGAAGATACCTTTAGAGTAGGCAGTACGAAATTCAGGTATGTAATAAAAGGCTGGGCACTTGACAATACAGCCAAGAATGAGTACATCACTCGCAATGTAAGTGGTTTTGCCACATATCGTGATTACGTATCTACCCGTAAAGGCGAAGCCGGCTACAATATCCCTAAAACATCTCGTTTCATCGAGAGCCGCAAAATGGATGGCGCTGCAGATTTGTATCGTATCAACTTTGCAGAAGCTCCTACCTATAGTTATAGCATTCCCGTTAATGCAGCTAACAACTATTTCAACCGTGCAGCAGCTCCGGAAGCAATTGCAAAATGGAATACGGCAGGTAACGATGTTGCTTACTGCTTTGAGAATACTTTTGATGTGGCTCATATGAAAGACTATCAGACAACACGCGTTATCGTTAAGGTAGAACTGCAGAAAGAAAATAACGGAAACTATGCAGCTGCCGATTTTTACATGCGTAATGATAAGGGAAGTAACATCTATGCCGATGAAGCTACTGTTAAGACAGACCTGTTGGCAGAAGTAGCCGGGTGGGACTTAGTAAAAGTTTGGATAAAAAATCACAACCAGGCCGAAACTCCGTTGACAGCAGCGAATTTTGCAACGATAAAAGACTTTGTCTACACGAACGGCAAGGTTGTTCCCGAATTGACGTTGGCTAAATCCGGCTGGGAAGCTCCTAAAGGAACAGCCAATGCGGAAGGTCTTGAAGATTTGGAGAATGAAATCAATGCCCGTCTTGCTAAGATAACTGTCAGCAAGTACACCGGCGGCGTGTCTTATTATCCTGTAATGATTCGTCACTTCAATGATAATGAGACGCCTTGGAAGAGTGAGTGGGTGCCTCTTAATGGAAAAGCTTATGAGGTGCAGGAGAACCACAATGCTGCAAAAGACTATCTTGGCCGTTATGGCGTGGTTCGTAATACGTGGTACGAAATCAACGTGAACAGCATCAGCAAGATTGGTTCTGCCGGTATTCCTGAAATACCTAATGGTGACGACGGCAATTGGGATGACTCCGTAGAACGTTACCTTAGCGTTAAAATTCATACCGTAAAGTGGCAGAAACGTTCGCAGAATGTTGATCTGTAAGGTTAAAAAAATACCCCTTGCGAAAGGGCTATGAAAGGATGTCATGGAACGCAGAGACACAAAATCACAAAGGACGTTGGCGACGCAACCACCTTTGTGTCCCTGTGACTCTGTGTTCCGCTCCTTTTCATGTAGACTAAACCCTTTACCTGAAAGCTGCTTATGAAACGAATGATTAACTATCCGTCTATCGGTCTGCTGGTATGCCTGCTGACTTCTCTTTTGTTCTCTTCGTGTACAATGATGGATGAAGACCGCAGCGACTGTGAAGAAGGCCTCAATGTGAGTTTCCGTTACGATTATAACATGCATGGCGACCTGTTTAATGACCAGGTAGGGGCAATCACGCTATATGTACTCGATACCAATAACAAAGTTGTGCGTGTTGAGACGGCGGAAAACGATGTAAGCAATGCCCCGTTGGCTGTGCCCGGTTACAGGATGCACATAGAAGGGCTTTCTCCAGGTAAATATCGCTTGGTTGCTTTGGCTATGCAAGCAGGTGAGGCCAAACGCCGGGAACGGCAAGGCGCGAAGTTTATCATTCCTCATCTTCAGATCGGAGATTCGCTCGACAAGTTGCAGATAGAATTGGAGCATAGCAAAGATCCTCGCAGTTTGTCCTTAGGTGGGCACGATGAAAAAGACTTGTTGGTACATACTGTAGACAATGGAGGAGTGGCACTTGATACGCTGTGGCATACGCTGGAGGTTCAGGATTGTGAGGTTCGCTTTATGAAGCCCACTTATGCGACGGTGCCTTTGATACGCGATACAAAGCTCATTAATCTTACCATTCGACAGACTGAAGATGCTACGGATTTAAAAGACACGGACTATGATGTTTTTATCACGGCAGATAACGGACATTTGAATGAAAAGAACGATGTTGTTCCTGAGGAGCCGTTGCTTTATACTCCGTTTGCACAGTGGACTATAGACGAAGTCTCAAGTGCCGTTACGACTCCCGATGAAGGAGAAATAGTCCATGCAAATTCGTTGCACTATGATTTTTCGGTTTCTCGTCTGGTGGTTTATCCAAAGGAGGAATCCAAGCATGCGGCAAAACTTTATATAGTTAATAACAAGGACAACAAAAGATTAGTTGCCGTACTCAACTTGCCCGAATTCCTCAGTTACGGACGCGAAGCTTATGCGCGTCGTTACTCGTCGCAGGAATACTTAGACCGGGAGAACCAGTATGACATAGACCTTCTTATTGCCGGAAACCGTCTTCGTGCCATAACCATACGAATTGGGATATTGAGATGGCAGAAACGTATTCAGATTGAAGATATTTAGAGAAACAGATAAAGATTCTTGATTTGAGTTACGGTCGGGTAACGTACTTTTTCAATAGTTCAATTCCCTATTAATTAAATCCGCAATGTGCGCGAGCCAAAGTACGTACAAATTTTAGGAATATGTAAAACGTTGGTCAATCGAAATTATGAAGACAATACAAAGTACTACTTGACCAAAATAAGATAGTGCTCAACGTAGTGTACGAATTTTATTTTTTAGTTTGTGAATTGATGAGTTAGTAAGTGTATGAGTTGGCGCGTGAATTAATTTTCTCTTGTTGCTCGTCTTCTTGTTAACTAAAACCCCTGTCTAACGCAGATGAAACTTAAAATAATACATACTATAGAGATTGCGCTCCTTTGCCTAGGAATGCAGACGGCTTGTTCTGACGGGACGTTGCGTAAAGAGCCGCGTCACACGGGGATAGAACATGTTTTTAATGCCGCAGGAGAGGCTTATATGCAATTCCGTCTGCAAGTACCTATGGGGAATTTTATCCGTAGTGTTTCTCCGCAGAATGGAACTTCGGCAGAGTATGCAGTAGATCTTTCACATTCCTATTTGATATTGTTTTCAGGTGTTGATGAGAACAATGCCGTTGCACGTTCTGTTTACAAGCTCGACAGTTCGTTTATTAAAGAAGATGGTCAAAACGTTACTGCAAGTTCTTCGTTCGTGACTCAAATCGTGCGTAACAACATCGGTGACAACGATAAACTTTATGCCTTCGTTATATTAAACGCCTCAGAGTCCCTTTTTAATTTTACAGCCGGGGCGAATGCTGCTGATAATATGTTGCGTTGTGATTCAGTGATTATTGTTGGAAAAACCGATATAGGGAGAAACGATAATATCCGGTTTTCTGACTTTCTTGCGTTAAAGGCGGGTTTTAACTCCGGAGTAAGGATGTTGCCACGGCTTATTCCCGGGAGCAACGATAAGTCCACGCATCCTTTTGCCGATTTTAACGGAGTGAATTACCTGCTTATGACAAATGCAGTTCTTTCTACCGCAAAAGGTGGAACATTGTTATCTGCACCAAATGTTTCGACTCAGATTCTTGCTCCTGTCGCTATAGACCGCCTTTCTGGTTCTGCGAAAGACGCAATAAATCATGAGCCTGCTGCAACTATCTATGTAGAACGTGCTGTAGCGAAGGTAAATGTAGTTAAGACGGGCAGTGCTGCCATTGGCAAGGATGATAATGGTGAATTATTTACCTACGATATAACAGGATGGACCTTACTTAATGTTGCAAGTAGTTCATATATTACAAAGAATATAAACCTTGTAGGTTCTCAACAGGGACTGTTTGCCAACTATGCCGGTTATAAATCTTCCGGTTCATCAAATAACTATCGTTTCCTTGGTACAGTCTCGTTGTCAACTACTGCAGCTGAGACTCCATTTTATCTAATCAATTGGGCCGTGTCTCCTTATTATAACGTCGTATATAACTCTAACAATTATCTTAATGCAACCGTCCCCGATCGTGCTATGTGGCACAATTCACTTAATGAAGTGGACTATCCCATGGAGAACACCAAAGATGTGGATCATATGCGTCAACAGAGTACTACTGCTGTCGAACTGGAAGTGACTATTGGTTCGACGAAGAATGGACAGGAAATTACGAACTATGGCGTAATTACTTCCAGTGAATTGCCAGATGAGGTTTTTACCGTGCAAGGCTTGAATAATCTTGTAACGCATAAACTAATAGCAGACCAAAATCTTAAACTGCTCGCTGATTTGTTTGCCATAGACTCCATTTATCAGTATCCAAAAGGTTATTCTGATACAGAAGCACAGCTGACAGCATGGCGTATTAATTGGTTAATCTTGTTTCGAAAACTGCTTAATCAGCCGACTGCACAGCAATTTTATGCTGCCGGTGGCGACATGTTCAACGCCTCGTTTACAGCAGATGATAAGACAGTGTATTTTTCTGATCTTTACGATATGAATGGTGACACTCCATTGCTAGCTCCGAAGGAGAATCCCGCA
>OGWZ01003650.1_pt1 | contig 10110 bp, 12 predicted proteins | sample 1576141 | NCBI WGS metagenome assembly OGWZ01 (sample SAMEA3541512, study PRJEB24748) | human gut metagenome | biome: human gut; feature: human-associated habitat; material: faeces | place: China | collected 2012
AATTCTTATTTTTTCCCTCTAGCGGAGATGGCTTCTGAGGCCAAAATGTGAACCAACAGTTCACATTTTGAGCAACAAGTGAACTGCTGGTTCACAGAAAAAAACACCTGACAGGAGTATAATAAAAGCATGAAATTAAATAGCAATAATAAGGTGGTAGGAACAACGTGGAGCAATTACTGACGCTGTACAGCGAAGTTCAGTCAACGGATGTACGGTGGCTGTGGTATCCCTTTATTGCAATCGGGAAAATCACACTGCTACAGGGTGATCCCGGCGATGGAAAATCTACCCTGATGATGAATCTGATTGCGGAACTTTCAACAGGAGGTAAGACCCCGGATGGCTGTAAGATCGGCGTGCCGCAAAAAGTGATTTATCAGTGCTCCGAGGATGGCGTTTCGGATACGATAAAGCCCCGATTGGAACGCTGCGGGGCAGACTGCAGGAAGATTGCTTTCATCAATGAAGAGGTTTATAACGGCCTCACATTGGACGATGAGCGCATCCGTCAGGCAATCATTGAATTCCGGCCACGTTTGGTCGTGATCGACCCGATTCAGGCTTATCTTGGCAGTGATTCCGATTTGCAGATCGCAGGCAGGGCACGGAAACTTATGCGCCGCCTTGGAATGTGGGCTGCGGGCTATGACTGCGCCATCGTTCTGATTGGCCACCTCAACAAAAAAGAAGGCTCCAAAGGGCTGTACCGCAGCCTTGGCAGCATTGATGTTGTGGCAGCAGCACGAAGCGTCCTGCAGGTGGAGCGAGATACAGAGAACCCTGATATAAGAATCGTACATCAAATCAAAAACAGTCTTGCGCCTAGGGCAGAAGACATCCGTTTTTCCATTTCCGCCGACAAGGGCTTTCAGTGGCTGGAATGCAGGCCGCAATCTTTTGAAAATCAGAAACCAGATAGAAAACCCGAATTTGAATCGGAACAGCAAAAAGCGGTCTATTGGATTAAGCATTTTCTTGAAAAAGGTGATATGAGCGCGAATGAAATTTATTGCCGTCTGGACAATGAGGGTGTAAGCAAACGAGTGGCACGAATGGTAAAAACAGAAATGGGAATCCACTGCTATCAGAAAAAGCGGAAATGGTATTGGAGCGTTCAGCCGGAAGAAGGTGCTATGAATGGATCGCAAGTATAAGGTTGGCGGCTATGTGAAACTTGCAAAACAGTGGGAACGCTCTAAGGATGCAGCAGTGGCCTATCATAGTTCCTATTATGCTGAAAAGTTCAGGGATGATGCGGATAAAAGGCTGGTTGGTGTTTACATCGACATTACAGGGAATAAGGAAATCTATAAACGCCCGGAAATGGTGCATCTGCTCAAAGATTGCAAAAAGGGTGTCGTCAATCTGATTTTTTCACAGACAAGGGCCTACCTTGCAGCGAATACCTGTGATTTCTGTTTTCTGCTGAAATATCTGTTTGATTTGCCGATGCGGGTGGACATTGTTACAGACGATGACGACCAGAGAATTGACACTATTCTTGATGTTGATAGCCAGCGGCAGAGTCTGAAAGAATTGGCTGGAAAATATACATCAATCCGAAGGAAAGATTATCTTGAGTGGAGAATCCGACTGGAACATGAAATGACAAAGGCTGAAGAAAAATGAACGTGGAAGGACAGCATAATCCAAAAGACGTAGAGTGTATTCCGGTAGAAAGCCTTGAAGTGTTGCCGAGTGGAGCGGATTGGCAGAGCCGACACTTAGAATCGGAAAGGCGAAAAGCAGAGATTCGTGACAGAATCCATAAGCAGGCAGAACAGGGCCAGAAAACGGCAAAAGACTACTTTCGTCCGGCGAAACCGACACCGTCAATTTACGACAGTGACCTGAAGCGTGTAGCTGTTTATGCCCGTGTCAGCACTTCCAGCGAAGAACAGATTTCTTCCATTGAAAACCAGACTCTATACTACACCAAAAAGATTGCAGAAACGGAAAACTGGAATTTGCAGGATATTTACAGCGATGAAGGAAAATCGGGTACTTCACTGCGGAAACGGGATGCGTTTAAGCGAATGATGCGAGATGCCAAAGACCAGAAGATGGATTTGATTATCTGCGCCAGCATTTCACGTTTCGCTCGGAATTTTTCGGATTGCATGACGCAGATCTCAGCACTGAAAACCATGCACCCGGCACATCCAATCGGTGTGTACTTTGAAACCGAGAACATCTACACACTCAACCCGAATAGCCAGTACAACCTCGATATACAGGCACTTCTGGCGGATTGGGAATCGGGCAACAAGAGCCGCCGGATGATCCTTTCGTATGATCAGCGCATTATGACAGGACAGTACCCGATAGCTGATTTGATGGGGTATCGGCATACCAAAGATGGACAGTTGGTAATTGAGCCGGAAGAAGCGAAGACGGTGCGGTTTATCTTTCTGGCGTTTATTCAAGGGTATAACTACGATCAGATTGCAACGATCCTGACGCAGAAGAAGCGCAGCACCCTGCGCGGCAGGCAGGAGTGGAATGGCGTGATGGTGGCAAACATCATGAAAAATGAACGCCGCTGGGGTGATCTGGAAGCCCGGAAGAGCATCGTGGTGGACTACAAGCTGGGCAAGGTTACAAAGAATAATGGGAATCGCTGCTCTGCCTATGTTCCGGAACACCATGAAGCAATCGTTTCGCCGGAAATTGCACGGGCTGCACATCTGGTGGCATCCAGCAGGAAGAAGTGCGGTGTGCAGGATATTGTGGTGATCCAGCAGGGAACATTGAAAGGCTTTGTTGGCATCCATCCGAATTGGAGCGGCATCAGTGTTGAAAGCATCCGCTGCCTTTGTCTGAGCACCTATCTGCCGGAAGAGGTGGCGAAACTGAACGATATAGCAGAGATGAGGACTGGGACAACGCTGGGAAAGGTTCTTCAATCTGAATATCTGACGGTTTCAGGCACTTGCTTTATCAATCAAAGCAGCCCGGTTATGACGATTTCTAAAAATGGAATCCGTTTCAGCAAAGCTTGCCACACCCGGCTGGACAACTGCGAATATGTGGAACTGCTCTATCATCCGATTCTACAGGTCGTGATTTTGCGAAAGAGCGATCATAGCTCTTCAACGGCGATGCACTGGCAAGATGACAATGACGTTCATAGTGCCTTTTCAGCCAGAGCGTTTTCTGGCCTGATTCTTCAAACGTTGAACTGGAAAATGAATTGCCGTTACCAGTGCCGTGGTATCTGCCGGGGTCAGGGAAATGCAAAATTTCTGATTTTTGAATTGGATGAGTCCCGGATTTTGATTGGAAAAAATCAGTATGAACAGATTGAAGGTCGTTCGATGGATCTGAAATGCCGGCTGTATCGGCATAAGTGGGTTCAGAGCATTACGGTCCGTGATGTGATGGAATCCGGCCAAGTCGTAGAAAATCCCATGATTGGCGCGATTCCGAGCAGAAATGAAGTTCAGCGTGAACTGGATGACCTTTTAATGTCGATGCAGGAGGATTTGAGAAATGGAAGAAAAAAGCAGGGAGCAGGAAATGAGTGCTCGGGAGATCTCGCTAATTCGTGAGTTGGCACAGATACGAAAAGAGTATAAAAGAGAGCTGGAGTACGAAAAATTTGATGGCTATGAGTTGCCGCCGCGCACACAGTTTTCTATGCTGAATAAGCCAGCAGTAAGCATAAAATATGGCGTTATGAAATTCAATATGGCCTGTATCCGGCTTTTTGAAGGAATTAAGTATGTTCTTCCAATTCTGCATCCAAACAAGAAGCGGCTTGCGTTGATCATGTGCCCGGAAGAGGACAGTGCATCTGTTGAATGGGCAAGACAGAAGGACGAAAACTGGGTGAATAAGGATATTACCTCTTTGGAATTTGTGGAAAATATCTTCAAGCTCATGAACTGGAACCGAGAATGCCGCTATAAAGTGCTTGGACGGGTGGCTAATTCAGATCAGGGTCTTTGTATGTTGTTTGATTTGGAAGAAGCAATCATGTTCACCCCGAAGCCACAGGAATATACGGATCCGCTTACTGGTGAAATGAAGAAAAAGCAGATGAAATTCTTCCCGGATGCCTATAAGAACCGTATCGGAAAATCTTATAATGACTACATTGCAGATCATCAGATGAACATGTTTGAGGACTTCATTGGGTATCAGAGTTCTACTGTATTGGATGAGCCCGAACGGGAAGCAGGCACTACTTCAATACCGATTCCGCAACGTGAAGAATCTGAAAATATACCTTCGCCAGATTTACCGGAACAGCTTGAAAACGTACAACAATCAGGCAATGAGATTGCTGAGAGAGGAATGCAGACATGAATTCTGGGCGAGTTATGAACCTGCGAGTGACAATTCCGGCGGAAAGCCGGAGAATGAATGTTGGGAAAGATGTTATCCGTATTCTTGGAAGTCCGGCCTATATCTGCGTTTTGCAGAGGAAAGATCGGAAGTCTATTGCAATCACGCCGTGTGCTGCGGAGCATCCCATGTCCTTTAAGGTTCCAGACAGGCTGTTGACCGATGGACAGTGCCGAATGATGATTAACGGAATACAGTTCATTCAGGCGTTGCTGGAGGCAAATGGTCTGGCAGCAGGAAAAGACCATCAATTTAAGGGGCGGTATGATGCTGAGAAAAATGCAGTTATCATTTCGCTCAAAAATGGTGAATAAAGTACTTTCTCGCCTAAAAGATGTACAACTTGACATCACGTCCATTTGGTCGTATAATACGTCCAAATGGACGTGATGAAGGGAGCCAATATTATGAGTGCCGGAATTTTAGATGGCTTTCAAACGATAATTCCAACAGCGGCAGCCGTCTTATTGAAAAAACGACAAATGTTAAGGCTGACGCAACAAGAGATTGCTGATCGCGCAAAAATAACTTTGCGTCAATATCAAAGGTTGGAATCTGGGGAAAGAAGTATTTTGACCTGTTCTTTTGGCTTGGCGTGTCGAGTAATTGAAGCTCTTGATATGGATGTTTCTAAATTCTATCATGGTGACTATTACCTTGAAGAATTGAAAACTATTGAAGGCAAATGATTTGGTGACAGGGGAAAACATCAATTTAAATGACGGCATGATGCCGAAAAAGAGCAATATGGACAAATCTATGCCGAAAAGTTTACATCTGCAAGCTTGATATGCAAAGCGTTTTATGGTAAGATGGAAGCACAATAGGGAGAGTGTACACTCCCGTTGAACCTGTTGCTGAGAAGTGAATGCTGATGGAAAACCAGCTTGCTCACGCGATAACTCAGACGAAGTATAATTCGAGTGATGATAAGGCTGCTAAGAACAGCTGGTCACTAAAACTATATCGAATAAGCAGATAGGCTATACGAGGCTCAATTAATTGAAAACCGATAAGATAAGAATCCTAATAAGCAGTGGGGCATCTCTATGAATGAGCAATTGCTGAAAATGAATGGCTTATCGGTGGGAATTTTAGATGCACTATCATTTGAGTCGCATTTGGGAATTCTGTTGAAGAAGAACTTGCATTATTTTGATAAGGATTTGTTAATTGCTGAACTGATTTCGATGACTGAGTGGTTGGATGAACAGGAAATCCTTTCTAATATTGCGCTAGACTACAGGGTTAAGAGCTTGGATTCTATACTTTTGAAGTATGATCGTTACTATCCGGATCATCAGACACGAAAAGTGTTTAATGATATTCTGGGCTTCCGGGCTTTTTGTGATAGCTACGATCAAATATTAGAAGAAGAGTTTTCACCGTTCCGGATTGCTGATATGGCAAAAGGAAAGGCAGTGGATGATGGTTACAGGGGTGTCCATGTGTACTATCAGAAAAGTGGAAGACATTACCCCATAGAAATCCAATTTAATACGTTGTTTGATAGGCAATTAAATAACTGGCTTCACGATTATCTGTATAAAAAGAGTTATCCCGTGGAAACAGGGAAGATAATGCGTGAAAAGTATGAAAATGGATTGATTCGGAATGAACATGAATTTAAGGAGGTGCTGAATAATGTGCTATTTGGTAGCAAAAGATCGTAATGCACATGGTTGTTTTGCTCTAAAAACGACGCATGGGAAGCATCTGGTGGAATTAAAAAGAAAATTGAACAGAGAGGTTGGATATAAGGGAGTACAGCTTGTAACAATCAGCAGACCAACAGCGTATGGTGAGTATGCGCCTTACCACTTTGTGGATACAGAACAGGAATTTCAGACTCTTGTAAAGGGTCTTCGTCCATAAAAATTAAGAGATAAGCCCTACAAGGATCAAATTGGTTCAAAACCGATTTGAAAACCTTGTAGGGCTTATTTATTTACAAAAATTTTTGTTCCTTACTTGACAACCGCATATGGGCAACCAGACAAAAGCCTGATTTCATGCGGGTTTACGCGGCTTGACCTTTTCACCTCAACCTGTTTCTGCCTGTCATGGTGCGTTGCGGCCAGCGTGATTTTGGGTGCTAATGGCTTCTGGTTGCGCTCTATACTTAACCCACCACAGCGAAAGCTGATACGTCTTATTATCAATGTAGAAGCGCAGACCGCTTTTAATCCGGGGTACCCTTTGACGAAGCGTGCAATCTATTATTGCAGCAGAATGATCTCTGCACAGCACGGCCCGATATTCACGAACTCAGAGTATGGGAAAATCCGAAAAGTGTACTCTATCTGGGTTTGTACACATCCAACTAAAGAGTTTCAGAATACTCTGATTCGTTATTCCATTCGGCCAGAGCAGTTGATTGGAAATGCTGTTGAAAAATCAGAAAACTATGATTTGATGAGCGTTGTAACGATTTGTCTGGGAGAGTCGGGTACAGAAAACTATACAGGTATTGTGAAATTTATGGATGTGCTGCTCTCTTCATCCAGAGCAGCTACTGAGAAAAAGAAAATTCTTGAAGAAGAATTTGGCGTTGCAATGAACGAAGATCTGGAAAGAGAGGTGCTTGTTATGTGCAACCTTAGTCAGGGCGTAAAGGCCGAAGGCAGAGAAGAAGGCATTAGCATTGGGGAGATGCGGATGCTGGTGCAGCTTGTTCGAGACGGCGATTTAAAAATGGAACGTGCCGCTGAAAAGGCAAAAATGACAGTGGAGCAGTTTAAGAAAGTGATGGAAAACACTCCACTGCAGGCAGTCTAAGATAAAATCATATAGAGAAAACAGTTAAGCCCTACAAGGCTCAGATCGGTTCGGAACCGACTGAAAACCTTGTAGGGCTTATTTTTTTGCGATTTTTCAAATTTATTTGTGAAAAAAGTTGTCCAAGACTTGACATCGGGCGGCCTGCTGGGTGTCTGGGGCAAATGGGTAAAACACGCTAAGTACATTCAAGTGTGAAACCATTATCCGGTCTGGTAAAACCTGGTGCGAAATATCTTAATTTTAATTACACAGAGTTTGCAGAAACACTCTATTCCAGCAAGGCCGACTTGTCCGCTTGGGTAGAAACACTCAACCTTTAACCTTCACATTCCTGCGGAATGAAATGCCCGCCTAGTCGAGAAGATTTACGAATCCTCTCACCCAGACGGGCATTACCTTTATCATTCGGCCTTATTCCATAGTGAAAACCAGAGTACATCCATGTCAGAAAGACCATCAAAGAAGCTTTCATGTTCTTTTATTATCTGTCTGCTGTTTTTTGTTGTTGCTTGATCATACCAGCCGGCGTGAACCATAGCATCATCAAAGGTAGCATTCACCATTCCCCGTTTGAAGCCGTCTTTGAATCTCGGCATTTTGACGCTGACATTCCAAAGGGCGCGGAAGTGATTGATGTGTGCAAAGCTGTTGAGGAAATGATGAACGAAAGCGAAGAACGAGGCGAACTCAGGATGCTCATCAAGAACATCATCAACGCATCCTACAGCCGGGACCTTTCCACTAAAATCGCAGCAGCAGACCATTTGAAGATGTGCTGGCAGGCTATGCAGAATGAGCCGTAGCCAGAATCAATGTGGTAAGCGGAAATTTTCTTGTAAGAACATGAGATTCATGGTATCATAGAAGCAATGAAAAGTCTGTGCATGGCTACGCGAAAGGAGCAGCAGAGATGAAAGAAATGAATATTCCCGTTGGAGTTTCGGATTTTGAAGAAATTCGTAAAAATGGGTATTACTATATGGAGAAGGCCGAAGTGATGTGGTCGTTTACGATTCCATCAATGCCCGCGTTGCAATCTTTGAAGCAAAGTACACGAAGGCTTTGGAAAATCTGGAGAGTGAGTGCGATACGGCTTTGCAGCAAATTGATGATAGGATGTACGCAAAGGAGTATGAGGACGACTATGATCAGATTCTTTGCTATGGCATTTCGTTCTTTAAGAAACGCTGCATGGTAAAGAAAAAGTGATTCACAGTAAATCTTAACTTGAATTTTGTATTATAACTTAAAATAAGTTAAAACGCAGAAAAAGGGTTATAAAGCGAAGCCTGCATGTTCGGTGCATCAGTCTGGTGTCAGTATCTAACACGCACCGAAATGACAGAGCTGATGCTAATAGCGAGGACTTTTAAGTCCTCGCTATTACAACGATGGTCAGCTCATTTGTGGCAGAATGGTATGGCGAAGTGCGGAGCGGCATCATGAATGAAGGGTGATGTCGCTCGAAATTATACGCAATGAAATAAGCGCGGTTCAGCAGGAATTGCTATTGAAGTTGGAAATAAAATCAATCGCCATGCTAGAATATGCACCAAAACAAGATTCCGAGGCCTGCTGAAAACAGGATCATCAGAATTGGCGATGGAGCTGTTTTTCTGATTTTTTTACAAATCAGATGCGTTGCTCCGAGCATGGCAAATACTGCGATAGAGCGCAAATCGGGCGCAAATCCGGTCTGTAAATCCGTGAGGCCAAGCAGCGTAGACAGCGCCATGCTGAGCGCGGTCGCAAGGATCATCGCTACAACGCACGGACGAACTCCCGATAAAAAGGCGTTGACGGGTGCATATTTCATCAGATTCTTTAGTGCGGATGCAATTAAGAGAATAATCAAAAATGACGGCAACACCACGCCCAGCGTTGCAACAAATGAACCGAGGATTCCGCCCAGTGTTGAGCCGATAAAGGTTGCCATATTCACGGCAAGGGGTCCCGGTGTGGATTCAGATACGGCAATAAAATTCAGAAACTCGTTCTCTGTCAGCCAGCCGTTGGAAAGCACCGTTTCGCGTACCAGCGAAACCATTCCATAGCCGCCGCCGAAAGACAAGGCACCGATCATCAAAAAGTTCAGAAAGAGACGCAGGTATATCATGACGTTTTCCCATCTCCTTTCCGGATTTTTCGCAGAAAGAAAACAACAAGCCCGACCGCGCCGCAGATCAGGATGTAAAACACAGAGGAAAACGAAACTGCTGTGATCGAGCAGCAGAGCATGGAAGCCACGACCAACGTGAGAAGCGTCAAGTTTAGTGTATTTTTGTCAATACTTTTAAGCATTTTCAGCCCTGCGGTAAGGATCAGATAGATCACACATACCTGAATCCCGCGGAATGCGCAGGAAACCCAGCGCAAACTGAGAAACTGATCAAAGAACAGCGAGATACCATAAATTACAAAGAAAGATGGAATGCTGACAGCAAGTGTGGACATGGTTGCACCCGCAAATCCTGCAATTTTGTAACCAATGTAAGTCGCACTGTTGATGGCGACTGGTCCTGGCGTGGATTCGGCTACCGCAACCATGTCCAGAAACTCGCTTTTTTCAAGCCATTTTTTCTTTTCAACGAACTCATTTTCAAGCAGCGCAATCATAGCGTATCCGCCGCCAAAGGTGAACGCACCGATTTTTAAGAATGTGATAAATAAAGAGCAAATTAGTTTCATACCTGTATATCCTGCCTTCTTCGAATAATACCTACGAGTAAAACGCCCAATAGAATCAGGCAGCCAGACAACACCTGCGACACGCGGACACCTGGCATCAGATAGAGACTGTCAGTACGAAGTCCCTCTACAAAGCAGTGTATCACACCATAGCCGATCATGTAAAACGGAAGCAGATGAATGATGGCTTGGCAGAGCGCAAGCCCAAGACTTCGGCGGCTGTCGCCAATCGGATGCGTTCATTGGATGGAGACGAGGACAGGCACACAAGAATATGCTCTTTTGGCA
>OGWZ01003654.1_pt1 | contig 10101 bp, 9 predicted proteins | sample 1576141 | NCBI WGS metagenome assembly OGWZ01 (sample SAMEA3541512, study PRJEB24748) | human gut metagenome | biome: human gut; feature: human-associated habitat; material: faeces | place: China | collected 2012
AAATTTAAAGAATTAAGTGACCTAAAATTTCACATAGATCACATTTTTTAATCAATGTATATTACAAATGTTCAGCGATCGCTGTGCAAGTGTAAACAAACTTGTATAAATACCCTGAACTATTAGTATACAAGTATTGATATTTGGCTGAAAATTCAGCTTTTTTTGAAATTAAGAAAAATTACCTGAAATAAGTTTCAGCAAAAGCAGAAAGTGTCAAAATTTTAAATCTAATATTTTCAATAAGTTAGCATTAAATTTTACGCAACGTTAATAAAAACAGCTAAATTCTTATGAAATTTTAGAAAATCAAATTTTAAAAAGGCTTAAAAATGCCATTTTAGATTTTTGATTTTTACAAATGTATTTTTACATGGTGAGAAATATTTAAAAGCAAATCGATAGATAAAAAGTCGCAGGAGAAATTTTTATAATATTTACAAAATATTAAATCTTCTCCCCATTATGCTTTTAGGGTATCTTTTATAAGATAAAAGCTCTTAACTATCAGAAGTTAAGCTAATGAGCTTTTGCCAAAATAGTGCTAATAATAGTTAACTCATACTTAAAAAAGACTTCAAAACTTTAAAAAAAATTGTCTAAAACCGCCCTAAATCACGGAAAAGATTGATCATTCTGCACAAAGTTTTTCAATATGCTAGAATTTAGAAATTATTGAGAAGAAATAGGCTTTTTGATCCATGACCACGAATATTACCTCTGGTGACGGCAAACCCCTTGCGGTTAACGGTGGCTTGATGCGCACTGGTTATTCCTTTAATACCATTGTCATCAAAGATCTAGATCCCGAGCACTTAGAGCAACTATTAAATGTAAAGATCACTCCTAATCGTGATTTTTACGCCTACTCTCCCTTAGTTTTAGAGGCCTCTGAAATTAAATCCTTTGAGGACCTTGATTATCCTAAGCTTGTGGAGATCTGTAGCAAATTTGATACCTATCTTTTAGGCATCTCCGGTATTACCTCAGAAGAGAATGTTAAATGCCTTAAAGAGAAAAAAGTCCCTATTGTCAATTCCAATCGCTTTGTCAGAATCCGAGAGGAAAGCCTGCAACCGCGTATCGTCACTAAGACCTTTACTATTGAAGTTCCAGTTAAAGTCAATGTGCCCTATGAGGTCAAAATTGCAGAGCCTTTAATGGTCATCAGCCGTAATGTTAGAGCTGGTGAAATCATTTCAGCTAAAGACAATAGCGTCGTCATCTTTGGCAATGTGGCCGCTACTGCCCGAGTCATTGCCTCCCACAGCATCATTATCTTCGGTTCCCTCTTTGGTGAGGCTTATGCCGGAAGTCCTAAGAGTGCTGACAGTGAAGGCTATGATAAAAGTTTCATCTATGTCTCCGGCTCTTTTAAACCAACTCTCTGCGCTGTATGCGGCAATTATCAAACTGCCGACGATATGGAGCAAGATGACCGGGTCATTCCTTTTTATGGCAAAAAACAGGAGCTTTTAGTCTATCTGTCAAAAGATGGCAAGAGCTTACACTATTCACACCCGACTGAATTAAACAAATCTAACTCCAAGTTCTAAGCAGGATGGAAATATGTCAGATAAAGAACTTAAAGAAAAAGAATCTAAACAGGCCGAGCTTGATACTAAAAAAGAGCAGACTGTAGAAGCTAAGGAAACTGAGGTCAAAGAAGCTCCTGAGACTAAGGATAGCGAAAACAAAGAAGAGAGCAAGGAAGCACCTGTCGATCTTAAGGCTAAGAAAAAAGCTGAAATTGAAGCGCAAAACGATCCGAGCAAATTAAGCCGTGAGCCGTTTAAGATGCACGTTATCGTTGTTACCTCAGGTAAGGGCGGTGTCGGTAAGACCACCTCAGCTGCCGCTATTGCGACTGGCTTAGCTATGAAGGGCCACAAGACTGCCGTTTTAGATTTTGATGTAGGTTTACGTAACTTAGATCTCATCATGGGCTGTGAGCGTCGTGTTGTTTATGACTTCATCAATGTCATCAATGAAGAGGCTAAATTAAGCCAAGCTCTCATTAAAGATCGCCACGTTGATAATCTCTATGTACTCCCTGCTTCTCAAACTAAGGATAAGGATGCTTTAACCTTATTAGGTGTAGAGCGTGTCTTCCGTGAGCTTGACTCCATGAACTTTGAGTACATTATCTGCGATAGCCCCGCTGGTATTGAAACTGGTGCTTTATTATCTCTGTACTTTGCAGATGAGGCCATCGTTACAACCAACCCTGAGGTTTCCTCCGTACGTGATAGTGATCGTATCATCGGTATCCTCAATGCCAAATCCCGCCGTGCCGAGCTCGATATGGAGCCAGTTGCCGCTAAGCTCTTATTAACCCGTTACTTACCTAACCGTGTTAAGAAGAACGAGATGCTCTCTGTTGAGGATGTACAGGAACTGTTAACCATTCCGCTTTTAGGTGTAATTCCTGAGTCAGCTGATGTCTTAAGAGCCTCTAACTCCGGTAATCCGATTATTTTAGATAAGAGCTCCGATGCTGGTAAGGCTTATGAGGATGCTGTTGAGCGTTTATTAGGTAATGAAGTACCTTTACGCTTTATTAATGCTAAAAAGGGTATTTTAAGTTTCTTATTCTCTAAAGACTGATAGAGGTGTCTATGTCATTACTTAAGATTATCTCTGAAGCTATTTTCAAAAGTAGCAAGACCACTAACGCCCGTGATGATGCTAAACAGCGTCTGCACTTAGTTTTAATTAACGATCGTGCCGGCCGAGACACCCCGGATTTCATGCCGAAATTACGTCAGGAGATCATTGAGGTCTTAAAGAAATATATCCCTATTGCCTCAGAGCAAGATGTGGAGATCAGCATTGCTAATAAGGAAAACACTTCCATTATGGAGATGTCGGTTGCCTTAGATGGCCACGGTGCTAATGACGACGCCGATGATGATAAGGATGCTGATAAAGACGAGAGTAAGTAAACTCTAGTTAGCTTTTAGGCTCACAAGCTGTGGGCCTAATTTACTTTTCCCAAAATTTCCCCTACTTTTCCCCCTTTAAAGCTTTTTTATAGCTTAGATCTACTCTCTTTATATGAGCGTTAAAGCATAATGGTGCATTCACATTTAAATTATTGATGCTTATCTAGTTTTTTGCTTTTTAAGCATAGATATTTTATAAAATCAGGCTATAGAGAGATTTTGCGTAAAAGTAAAATTTTGGTGGATTGTCACAGTTTTATTTGTTTGTAAAGTGTTAACTAGTTCACGATCTTTAATAGTGCAAAATGCTATATTACCGCGCAGACAATGAAACTAAGCTGAGAGCTTAAAATCCAAACACAAGGAATAGATATATAAAAGCTCGATAAAATATCATCGAGCGAATAATCAAACAAACACACCTAAAGCTCTCAGTATTAGTGTTTACAGCCTTTAGTAACTCTATCGTTACCGCCTAAATCCTTCACCGTTTCCACATTCACAAAACCGTTAGCTTTTAAAATGGCGCGGACCCTTTCGCCTTGATCGTAACCATGCTCAAACATTAAATAGCCACCATGTTCTAAATACTTAGGGGCAGTCTTTGCAATCAGGCGGATATCATCTAAGCCATCAACACCTGAGACTAAAGCTGTCTGTGGCTCATAATTGAGACCATTGAGCTGTAGATGCGGATCGTTTGCTTCAATATATGGCGGGTTTGAAACTATGAGATCAAATTGCTGTGGCGGAATATTGGTAAACCAAGAGCTTTCATAAAAATGCACCTCTAAATTGAGATTATGGGCATTTTCACAAGCTACTTCTAAAGCCCCTTTAGAAAAATCGCAGGCATGCGCCTCTAAATCTTTAAGCTCAGATTTTAAAGCTAAGATGATAGCGCCACTACCTGTACCTAGATCTAAAGCTTTATGTGGTTTTAGCTTAAGAGCTTCCTCAACTAAAGTCTCAGTATCAGGACGCGGAATTAAAGTATATGCATTGACCTTTAAGCTCAGGCCCCAAAAGTCCTTATAACCTAGAAGGTAAGCACAAGGCATACCTAAAATACGCTTATCGATAAGCTCTTGATATTGCGTGATGACTTCAGAGGAGAGAATTTCGTCATCGTGAGCGATAAGACGGCTACGCTTGTAGCCTGTGAGATGAGTTAAGAATAAAGAGGCCTCTAAGGAGGCACTCTCTATATTAGCTTTACTAAGGCGCTCCCGCCCTGCTAGCAACAGCGCCCTGATGTCCATCTTAGAGGCTACCTTCAGAGGTCATCTGTACTAACTGCTCAGCCTTGTACTCTTCGATTACCGGCTTTAAGAGCAGATCTAAATCGCCGCTTAAGACCTCATCTAAACGGTATAAGGTAAGGTTGATACGGTGATCGGTAACACGACTTTGTGGATAATTGTAAGTACGGATACGATCGGATCTATCACCAGAGCTTAAAATACTCTGACGCATAGAGGCGGCCTCAGCATTACGCTTATCCTCTTCCATCTGGGATAATCTTGAAATCAAGACTTCCATAGCACGGGCACGGTTTTGATGCTGTGAACGCTGATCCTGACACTCAACAACTAAACCTGTAGGTAAGTGAGTAATACGAATGGCAGAGTCAGTCTTGTTAATGTGCTGACCACCGGCACCTGAGGCTCTGAAGGTATCAATACGTAAATCAGCCGGATTGATTTCCGGAGCTTCTGCAGGCGGAATCTCAGGTAAAACCATAACGGTACAAGCTGAGGTATGAACACGGCCCTGAGTTTCAGTTACCGGGACACGCTGTACGCGGTGACCACCTGACTCAAACTTCATATAACCATAAGCACCCTCACCTGAGAGCTTAGAAATAATTTCCTTATAGCCACCCATTTCGCCTTCGCTTTCGGAGACTACTTCTAAAGACCAGCCCTTGCTTTCAACATACTTGGTATACATACGGAAGAGCTCGCCTGCAAATAGGCAAGCCTCATCACCACCAGTACCGGCACGGATTTCTAAGAAGCAGTTGCAATCGTCACGCTTATCATGAGGCAGTAAAAGTAGCTGTAACTCATGCTCTAAAGTAGCCACTCTTTCCTCAGTCGGAGCTAACTCTTCCTGAGCCATAGCTACCATATCCGGATCGTCGCTTTGCAACATAGACTGCATCTCTTTGACATCCTCAGAGGCAGTGGTGTACTCACGGAAGGTAGTGACAGTGGTTTGTAACTGTGAATACTCGCGATTGAGTTCACGGAACTTATCTTGATCGGCAATCACCTCAGGCTGGCTTAATAACTGCTCAACTTCTTGATGACGCTCAACTAATGCTTGTAATTTACGGAGAATTGAATCTTGCATGGCTTAAAAATATACTCAAAAAAATTTGGCTGTATTTTAACAGATTTGCACGTGCTTAAGGCTATAGAGTTTTAAGAAAATCAGGCCCTAAAGCCGCAATTCCATCCTTAATACGCAGGGCTAAATCCATCATGGTCGGATCTAAAGATGGCTCCTTTTGTAACTTTTTACAAAGTTCAACATAAAAAAGCCCGAGCTTCTTATTGAGCTTAGTCTGCGCCCTTTTGCCCAACCAATAATAGCCCTGAAGGGGCATCAGTAAAATAAATAACACACACATCAAGGTCATAGGCCAGGTGTTTTTCATTGCAAACATGAACTCCACCCCTTGAAAGCCACCACCACGATAATAGGCCCACACTAAAATCAGCACTATAAAGGGCGGTAAGACCTTTTGACCTAAAAGCATAGCTCTCTTGACACGATTTTCAGCGAAAACCGGAGTCAATAAAGGATGTGAAGGCCACACCTCTAAATAACGCATGCCCAAAGATATGGTCTTTATAAAACTCATCTATTTCCACCTCGGCGTTATTTTAACATTACAAGCCTCGTTTAAATAGCATTAAAGCTCAAAGCTTATTAAAAATACTTAATTAAGTACATAAAATAACATCTAAAAAATTTTGCAAGTTTTAAAGTTACAAATGAAACTTTTTTTAGGCTAAAAAGATCATATTTCTCAGGAATAAGCTCTTTTTTCTTGTAATTTTGCGACTTTTGCTGAACAAAAAAGACGTAGAATAGAAAATAATGTACGGTAAAGTCCTTGAATTATCGGCCTTGAAAGCCGAAAATTGTAAACATTCATGGATATGCAATCGACATTTGTCGAAATGCTTCTTTTTAGGTTATTCATTATCAACAAATTTTGGAGATCCTCGTGACACATAACGTTATGCTCGTCCCCGCCGGAAAAACCCGGGGCATCTTCCCTGTAAGCTTAGGCTTAGTCAAGGCTTTAAACGATAAGGGCACTAAGGCTGTATTATTTACTCCTTTCACCTTCTGCTCTAAGTCTGCCTGCACCATGAACGCTGTAGACGCTCGTTCTGCTTTTGAGCAGATTGCTGCTGGCAATAAGGCTGACGTTTTACAGACCGTTGTCTCCAACTACCACAAGATCGTTGATGCTCTCAATCCTGATGTTGTAGTTATCGAAGGCTTCGCTGATGGCCAGTTTGACAATGACGAACTCAATGCCGACGTCTGCCACGCTTTTGATGCTGACATCGTTGCTGTAATCGACGGCGCCTGCGAGAAGAGCAAGAAAGCTTTAGATAATACTTTATTAGCCTTTGGTAATGCCGGTAAGAACCGTGTCTTAGGTAGCATTCTCTTAAACCGTGATGCTCCTAAGGATGCAGCTCACAACAAGAAGTTAGTCCTCTCTGGCTGCCAGAAGTGCTGCAAGGGCTCTTGTGCCTGCGCTAACAAGCCTGGTGCTATTGAGAACGTCTTAGCTACTGTTGCCTACAACAAGGACTTCTATGCTCCGCGTGCTGCTGAATTAGCTATGTTCTTACGCTCTGAGGTTAAGGGCGACGCTAATGTTCGCGCCTACATGGTCAGCATGTGTGCTAAGAGTGCTAAGGAAGGCATGGTTTTAGTAACTCCGGTTGTTCCTGAGAGCACTGAGGCTAAGTTAGTCATTTTAACCGACGGCGCTCAGGGTGAAGTTGCTGGTGCTACCGTCATTGAGACTGAGAAGTCTGCTTGGGCTGTTTGCGAAGCTTTAGCTAACTTCCCGGCTGTTTTACCTGCCGATGATGCTACTCGTGCAGCTGTTTGCGCCGAGGAAGTTGCTAAGTTATTCGACGAGAAGGCTTTAGCTACCATCACCGCTTTTGACGCTAACCGTGTTCCTTTAATGAGCCCGGCTGCTTTCCGTTATAAGCTCACCGATTTAGCCCGTAAGGCTCACAAGCGCATCGCTTTACCTGAGGGTGAAGAGCCGCGTACCATTTGCGCTGCAGCTAAGGTTGCTGAGGAAAATATCGCCGTTCCTGTTCTCTTTGGTAACAAGGATAAGATCCTCGAAGTTGCCGCCGCTCAAGGCGTAACCTTAGGTGAGGGTGTTGAGTTTGTCGATCCGACCTCTATGCGTGCTAACTACGTTGATCGCTTAGTTGAGTTACGTAAGAAGAAGGGTATGACCCCGGAGCAGGCTTTAGACATGCTTCAGGACAATGTTGCCTTAGCTACCATGATGATTGAGCGTGGTGAGCTCGACGGTTTAGTCTCTGGTGCCATCCACACCACCGCTAACACCATTCGTCCGCCGCTTCAGATCATCAAGACTGCCCCTGGTGCTAAGCTCGTATCCGCTATTTTCTTCATGTTAATGCCGGAGCAGGTTTACGTTTATGGTGACTGCGCTCTTAACATCAATCCAAGTGCCGAGGAATTATCCGAAATCGCCATTCAGTCTGCTGACACTGCTAAGGCCTTCGGTATCGATCCGCGTGTTGCTATGGTTACCTACTCCACCATGAACTCCGGTAAGGGTGCTGACGTTGATCTCATGCGTGAGGCTACTGAACTTGTTCATCAGAAGCGTCCTGACATCGCCTGTGACGGTCCGTTACAGTACGATGCCTCTGTAATGCCTGATGTTGCCGCTCAGAAGGCCCCTTCCTCCCCTGTTGCCGGTAAAGCTACCGTCTTCATCTTCCCGAGCCTCTCTACTGGTAACACCGTTTACAAGGCTGTTCAGCGTTCTGCTAACCTCGTATCCATTGGACCTATGTTACAGGGTATGAGAAAGCCGGTTAACGATCTCTCCCGCGGTGCTTTAGTTGATGATATTATCTATACCATCGCTGTAACCGCCATTCAGTGCACTCAGACTAACGACTAATTCGTAAGTCGCAACTGAATAAAAAAAGGTAGCTACGGCTACCTTTTTTATTGCCCCTTTGTTTTGCAAGGATTTCTATGCGTATCTTAATTCCAGGAGGCTCGGGCCTTGTAGGTTCTGCCGCAATTCCCTATTTACTAAGTCAAGGCCATGACATCATGGTCTTAACCCATAGAAAAACTGTCAAAAACAATCTCAATTTTCCCTCTAACATCAAGGTTTTTAAATTAGGTGAGCCCCTACCTACAACAGATGCCATCATCAATTTATCCGGAGCTAGAATTTCATCCTTACCTTTAACTAAAGGCCGTATCAACACGCTCTTAAACTCCCGCCTTCAGATCATAAATTACCTTAAGGAAGCATATACAGAGAGTTGCAATAAGATTTTCTTTTTGCAGGCAAGTGCTAGCGGTATTTACGCTAATGGTGACAATAAAACTATCGCAAATAGTATCTACAGTAAGCTCTGTCAGCGTATTGAAAGTGAAGCTTTTACAAACTTTAAACACTGTGCCTCCCTGCGCTTAGGTGTGGTTGTAGGTTCTAATGGTGGCTTAGTGTCACTTTTGCGCTTTTTACCTAAAATACAGTTTATAGGTGCCCAAAATTACGTGCCCTATATTAAAAATGAAGATTTAGCCCGAGCTTTAAATTTCATCTTAACACACGCACTTACAGGGAATATCGATCTGGTATCTGACAAATTCCTGCAAGTAAATGAACTTTTATCTCTATGCCAAAAGGATCATTTTGGCCCTAAATTCTATATACCCAAATTTGTCCTAAAGCTTGATAAACGTGGGGCTTTACTTTTAGCTAATCAGAAAATCCTTCCACAAAGGCTTTTAGATAAAGGCTTTAACTTTACTTAAAAACGCAAAGCACATGCGTTTTCACACATAGTAGATTTTTTATAAATTGCCATTAACTATAGCTATAAAGCGGCTTTACATACCGATTTTGTGAGCTTATCAACAAAGTTACACTTTTATCTTAAAATTTTTCGTAAACGTTTACGATTAGATCTAAAATAGCGACATCAAATTTATTGCAACTGCCATATAGATAGAGGATTGCTATGTTAGAAGAACTCAAAAAGGAAGTATTCAAGGCTAATCTCGAATTACCTAAACGCGGCTTAGTCACCTATACTTGGGGTAACGTTTCTGGTATCGACCGTGATGCTGGTTTAATGGTAATCAAACCCTCTGGAGTTGAATACGATGAGATGACCGCTGAGGATATGGTAGTTGTCGATCTGAAAACCGGTGAAAAGGTTGAGGGTAAATTAAATCCGTCTTCTGATACCGATACTCACTTAGAGCTCTATCGTGCCTCTCCCGATATCATGGGTGTTGTTCATACCCACTCCCGTTATGCCGCCTCCTTTGCTCAGGCAGGCCGTGACATCGTTGCCTTAGGTACCACCGGTGCTGACTATTTCTATGGTCCTATTCCTTGCACCCGTCCTATGACCGATGAGGAAATCAAGGGTCAGTATGAGCTTGAAACCGGTAAGGTTATTGTTGAGACCTTCAAACAGCGTGGCTATGAGTTCAAAGACATCCCTGCATGCTTAGTTTACTCTCACGGTCCTTTCACCTGGGGTAAGTCTCCGGCTAATGCTGTTTACAATGCCGTAGTCTTAGAGGAATTAGCCTTTATGGCCTTCCACACCATGATGTTAAGAGTAGCTGGCGACATCTATCCGATGCAGCAGACTCTGCTTGATAAGCACTATTTAAGAAAGCATGGTAAGAATGCTTACTACGGTCAGGGCAATATCTCTAAAGTCCACACCCTCTAATTAAAAACTTAAAACAAAAAAGGAGATCTCACGATCTCCTTTTTTGTTTTAAGTCCTCAAAGCTTATACTTTACTACGCGGATTTTGTAAGTTTTTTATGACACGGCAATCCGCTAATATTAAAAGTC
>OGWZ01003658.1_pt1 | contig 10098 bp, 9 predicted proteins | sample 1576141 | NCBI WGS metagenome assembly OGWZ01 (sample SAMEA3541512, study PRJEB24748) | human gut metagenome | biome: human gut; feature: human-associated habitat; material: faeces | place: China | collected 2012
CGCCAAGTCTCGCGGCTGCTCGACTTGAATATAAGTTAGTATAAATTATCTTTTATACGTTTAGACTAATATCACTATCTTTATACTATTTTATGTTAGTTTTAACTTACTCAAATGTCAATACTTTTTTCTAAACTTCTCCCTTTATTCAAACAACTTTTTATCCCTTAAAAAACAAAAAACCTGAAAATTATAATATACAAAACTATAGTGCGGAGCCGATGAATGTGATAAAACATTCTTCATAAAGCTCTGTCATACACTTTTATATATTATAATTTTCAGGTTTTCTATTATTTATCTGTTTTTCAATCTACGAGAGAAGATTCCTTTCTTTATTTGTTAAGCAAACAAAAATCAAAGATTCTTCAATACTTCCATTACTCCATTTTCATCGTTTGTCTTTTCTGTTACATACTTTGCCAATGATTTCAAAGTCGGATGTCCATTCTTCATACAGTAACTTTCACCACAGCTTTCTAACAAAGACATATCGTTTAAATAATCACCAAATGCCATTGCCTCTTCATGTGCGATACTATATTTTTCACAGATTGCTTTTACTGCATTTCCTTTTCCTTCTGTCTTGTTTGCAATGTCTATCCAGCTTGCACCGGATAAAACCGTATTCAGATTTTTACCGACATTTTCAAAATATTTCATGGATTCTTCTGCTTTTTCTTTCTTAAAATAAACAGCTACTTTTACGATTGCATCATTTTTCACAGCTTCCCTTAAGTCCTTCACAATTGTGTTACGCTCATAATACATTTCTACGTTATAACGAATCTCCTCGTCCGGTTCTGTGACATATGCTGACTTCGCCCCACAGACAACTGCTGTTGCATAAGGAACTTTTTCAATTAGGTCAATACAGTTTAATACATCCTGCTTATCCATTTCATCTTTAAAAATGACCTCACCTTTTTCAAATACAAGACCACCATTTTCTGCAATGAAAGTAAGCTTGTCTCTGATTTCCATAAAGTCTTTTTCTAAAGTATAATACTGTCTTCCACTAGCAATCACTACTTTTATTTCCGGATGCTTTTCTACCCATGGAATAAATTCTGCAGGTTTTTCCTTTTTACTGTTAAGTAATGTTCCATCCATGTCCAGTGCAACTAATTTTATGTTCATCCTGTTCTCCTTAAATCAAACCATGTTCTATACAATAATAATAAATTCCCTCTTCCGTAACATCCCCGCAAATGACATCTGCCGCTGCCTTCACATCTTCTGTCGCATTGCCCATCGCAACACCAATCCCTACTGCCTGCAGCATTTCGATATCGTTCGAACCATCACCAAAGGCAATCGCATTCTCTTTTTTCAAGTGATAATATTCTAAAACTTTTTCTACGCCAACGCCTTTATTTCCTTTTGCCGGTGTAATATCTGCTGCTCGTGGCCACCAGGCAGTAATTCTTGCACCATCTACATCTTTTAACAGTGCTTCATACTCTTCCTTACCACAGCCAACCATGAGCTGATATACCTTCCCATTCATGATTTTTTCAAAATCATCCGCTACCTTTACCTTTTGCTTTCCGATAGCAAAGTAATCCGCCAGGTCTTTATCACAGCCGTTCGCAGCACATCCTTCTACGTTTGCAACAGAAATCGGACGGTTAATTGCAGCTGCATTTGCAACAATTTTCCTCACATCTTCAATTAATATGGGATTTTCAAAAATAACTTCATCTTTTGTATAACAATAAGATGCATTAAAAGCTAAAAAGACATCAAAATCAATTCCCGGAAAAGTCGGAACCATATATGGACCTCGTCCTGTCGCAATACATAAAATAATTCCATTCTTTTTTAATCGCTTTAATGTCTCGATCATCTTAGGAGAAATTATCTTCTTCTCCATATCAACTAAAGTTCCATCCACATCAAAAAAGGCTATTTTTATATCTTTTGCAGCATCTTTTTTCATATATTTCTCCTGGTATATTCTTCTGATTTTTTACGCAACACTCCTATTATTTTACAGCTTTTTGTTTTCCTGTCAAGTAGAAATTATCCTATGAGTAATTTCCGCAACTCTCTCCTCTTCTCTATGTCCAGTTTTAAAAAAATGCGTGTAATCACATTTTTGATATATCCATAGGAATAATTCATCTGCTCGGCAATCTCCTTATTTTCCATTCCCTGTGCAACAGCCAGGGCAACTTTCCATTCAACTGGTGTTAGTTTTTCCTGTATTCTCTTTCTGTTTTCCTGAATTTGCGTATCTATAACAGTCTTTCGTGAATTTTGCGCACTTCTTGCAAGATGCATCTCTACTCTCGCAAGAAGAACCTCTTTGGCAAAAGGCTTCACAATATAGTCTGTTGCCCCTGCTTTTAACCCTTTTACTTCATAATCCGATTCTGAAAATCCTGTAAGAAAAATAACCGGTACTTCTTCACATCCTGGAATTCCTTTTATCTTTTCTAACGTCATATATCCATCCATTTCCGGCATAGCAATATCAAGCAATATCAGATTGGGAATAATTTCCTTTTTTAATAACGCAATTCCCTGCTTTCCTCCTTTTGCCACACTGACACTGTATAAATCAGAAAGTATTTCTTCGGCAGTTTTTAATAAAATAATATCATCGTCTATAATCAATATGCTTTTTTTAATCATAGCCTTTCTCCCATTCTTCCATAAGCTGTTCCGCTTCATCAAACTCTAAATTCCGAACGGATTTCTGTATCTTTTCCAATTGTTTTCTTTGGTCTGCATCCTTTTCTAAAGATAATAATATTTCTATCTGTTCTTCTGCGTATTTTCCCTGATATCTTCCAATCGCACAAAGAAGCTTTTTCTTTGCTTCTTTATATTTTTTCTCAAAACCTTCATTGCAACCATCTCCTTCAGCCTGCTTTGGACTATCCTTTGCGCTATTTTTTAAAAGAAACGGTTCTGTATATTTGATAAAAAAGCATATGCCCTGTACCACCCGCTCCCACTCAAAAAATAAAAGGGGGATTGCTTTATGCGCCTTTCCGGACTGCGGATTAAAGACAAAGAGCATTTTTTTCTCCATTGTAAAAGATAATTCATAAAGTTCTATTGCACCTATAGCCCTGGCATTACTTTTTAAAGTATGAAGCAATCCTGTCATATTTTTTATTTCATTTTGCGTCTGCTGCAATCTCTCGAAACTCTGAATTAACTGTTCTTTATTGGGCACATAGTATTCCACAAACAGTTCTGCTAACCTTCTATATTGCGAAATACTCCCACTTAGCAAACGTAATCCTTCTGAAAGTTCAATATCCCATTGTTTCATCTTCTGTTTCAATTCTAAAATCTGTTTTTCCTCTATTTGCCATTCCTCCCTTGCATCCTTTTCTCTTGAAATCAAATTTGCAGGAATGAATTGCAGCAATATCTCCTCTAGTCTATCCCACATAACCGGTTTTGAAAGATAATCCGCAAAATCTTCTGAAAGAAATTTCTGTCGAATACCTGTAGAAACATCAGCAGTAATAGCGATTATCGGCACTTCCTCTCCATTTTCCTCCTCTCTCAACTTGTGAAATGTTTCCATTCCATCCATCTCTGGCATCATATAATCAAGAAAAATCAAGTGATATTTTTTGCTTCTAACTTTTTCGATACATTCTAATCCACTGCCTGCTTTATCTAACTGCATACTCGTTCTTTGCAAAAGAGATGCAAGCACCTGAAGATTCTGCTGGCTGTCATCCACGATCAAAACCTTCGCTTTCGGTGCAAAAAATCGTTTTCGGTCTTCCGATACCTTTTTACTTTCTTCGAAATTCCACTTCCCGATTTTCTCTTCTCCTGTACTTTTTAGCGGCAGACATACTGTAAATCGGCTTCCTTTCCCGTAGATACTCTCTGCATAAATCTGTCCTCCCATCTGTTCACAAAGTTCTTTTGCTATCGTAAGTCCTAAACCGCTTCCCTCAATATTTCTGTGCCGCTTCATATCCACACGTGTAAACATATCAAATAGTGTGTCCATATCCTCTTTTCGAATCCCGATTCCTGTATCTTTTACTGAAAAAATGATTTGGTCTCCGCTTGCATTAATTTCTAATGTAACCCTTCCTTCTTCCGTATATTTTACAGCATTGCTTATTAAATTTAAGATAACTTGCTTCGTATGTAACACATCTCCTGTCAAATACTTCGGCAGTTCTTCTTCCGCTTCAATAACAAAATCTATTTTTTTTGCCTCTGCCTGCTTCGTTCCAATCATCCATATTTCCTGTATAAGCTGTCTTAACTCAAACTTTTCTTCTGTAATATCCAGCTTTCCTGATTCAATTCTGGTAATATCCAATATGTTATTGATAAGTGATAATAAATATCAGCCTGCCTTCTCCACACTTTCTGCATACTGAACAATTTCTTTTGAGGCAGATTCCCTTAAAATCATTTCATTCATCCCAAGCATTACATTGATTGGTGTTCGGATCTCATGACTCATATTTGCAAGAAAGATACTTTTCGCCTGGTTTGCTTCCATCGCTTCTTCCCTTGCCTGCGTAAGAAAGATCTGCTGTTTTCTATAAATACGAAAATGGAAATACATTGCAGCGCCTAAAGATACACTCGCTACAACAACACCGGTCAATACATCCGCTACAATTTCTTTTTCTGAATGAAACCAGCTAACACAGACAGGGTAATAATAGGCGATTCCCATCGTAGCAATATAAATAACCAGCTCCAGTAAAACACTGAAAAACATCAGCCAGCCTTCTAACATAAAAACAGTAAATAAAACTCCGAAAATATAAAAGGACGGCATTCCTCCTTTATATCCCCCACTCTTAAAAAACATAAACGGAAATAAAATCATAAAAATTACAACTATCGTTATAAAATAACATCTTTGATATTTCTTTCTGTAATATGCGTAAAAAAGAAGCATGAGCGAAAGAACTGCAATTCCTGCATTTATAATAAGTATCCGCTTATCTCCATTGTTTAAATACGAAAAAACTCCATTACAAAGGCTGATGATACACCCAAGCGATGCCAATACATTAAATAACCTCACTCGAAAGGGCAGATTAGACTGATAAAGTACTTTTCCAATTTCAAATAATCTTTTTCTATCCATAATCTATTCCTTTTTTATATTTTTATAGTTCTATATCTATCTTTATAATTATATGATGTCACGAATTACTACGTAAATCTCTGCTTTCTCATATTTCGTGAATTCCAACGTCAAACACCTTATTGCGAACGCACGAACGAAGCTTTGATCTTTTAACCCTGATATCAATCATATTTTACCATAAAAAATGTATTTGCACTGATAAGATTATGGACAGTCTTGGCATTTCTACAAAAAAAGAAATTCTTATAAGCAGCAAAATCAAACTTATAAGAATTTCCTTTCTTTATATTCTATTCTCCTGGATGACTTGAAATTACCTTTCCGGCATTCCATAACATTACTGTCTTTTTAGCGGCTTCTAGTCGTTCTTCTTCTGAGTGGAAGTCAATGGTCACAGAATGGCATCCACAATCCAGACACATTACATAATATCCACAGCCACTTTCTTCTTCTAACAATGATCCACCATCACATAATGGACAGTCATGAATCTCTAACATTTCTTCAATATCCATAATTAGCCTCTTTCTGTTGTTCTTTTTATTTTTTCAAACACATTATAACACTGTTTTTTTCAGTTGTCATGTGATTCGCATAATGAATTTTTTTTTAAACAAACAGTATGTAGATGAGATATTAGCTTTACGTTATGCGTTTGTATTATTTATTTGCACTATCTGCATCTACTACAGACTGAATCTGTTTCATAAGTGCATCATAGTTATCCTGATTATCAATTCCTCCAACCATTGGCTCACCTACAACATTCCCTTTTCTGTCTACAAGAATTGTTGTCGGAAATGCCATAATCTCAGAGGCATATTTGCCTGCGTCTGAATTAGCATCCAGTGCGAAATTACGATATTTTACACCTTGGCTTTCAAGAATTTTCTTCGCTTCTTTTATTGTAGATTCCTTTCCGTCAAAAGTATCGGTATTCACTCCTACAACTTCCCCTCCCATTGACTTGATCGCATCATTTAATTCATTAAGCTTTGACAATTCTGCTACACAAGGCTTACATCCTGTAAACCAGAAATTCATAACCGTTACTGCATTTTTAGAAAAAAGACTTTCATCAACATCATTTCCATCAAAATCTTTTCCTGAAATATTATTGAATGCGATTATATCATCATCTTCGGATTCGGAAGCACCTGATGCATCCAGTTTGTTTTCAACTTCCGTTATCTGTTCTTCCATTCCCCGGATTGTCTCTATATCTTCTTTTAATGTTTTCAGTTCATCCTCCGTAAAAGACTTTTTGTTTGCTTCCACCGTAGAAGCAAGATAATCGGCATAGTCACCTGAACCAGCATCTGTTTTGGACATCTTGCTAAATACTTTTTCCCAGACATCTTTGTGTTTTTCAAAAATCTGATTTTCCTGTTGATATAAATCATCCAGTTTTGCCTGCAGGTCTTCTGTCTTATCTGTCCCTTCTGACACAGATGCAGAATCTGCTTTTCCCGAATCCCCCTTTCCTGTACATGCAGTAAATGATAACGCTACACAAAGTGTAAGGATCATAATGATAGTTTTTCTTGTTTTCATGGTAAAAAACCTCCTTTTTATTTAATGTACTCTCGGAATTTTTTTGTGCTTGATTTCGTGAGAAGATTTTTTGTCAGTTGTGCCCAAATTTTTGAGGCGTACGCGGTGCGTACGTTGATGAAATTCGGGTGCGACTGGCGGAAAATCAGCCACAAAAGCAAGTGCAAGAAAGACTCCGAGAGTACATCAATAACTAGAGTACATCAATAACTATGGAGGTATTTATCATGGCAAAGAAACTTAATCTGAACGACTACTTAGGACACAACATGAATTGCACTTGTGGAGAAGAACATAAAACAAATCTTAAAATTGTAGACATTGACAAAAATGCCGTAGCCCGCCTTCCAAAGCATATCGAAACACTTGGATATAAAAATCCTTTCCTTGTTGCTGACGTAAATACATGGGATGCCGCCGGCACACAAGTTACAAAAGAATTAGAGACTGCTAATATTTCCTATAAAAAATATATTTTCAAGGACAAGGAACTTGTTCCTGACGAAAAAACGCTCGGTTCTTTAATGATGGCATTTCCAAGAGACTGTGATGTTATCATCGCAATTGGCTCTGGAACTCTGAATGATCTATGCAAATTTTCCAGTTTTCAGCTTGGTCTTGATTATATGGTTTTTGCTACGGCACCTTCCATGGATGGCTTTGTATCCATTGGAGCTGCCCTTATTACCGATTATGTAAAAACAACGTATCAGGCGCACGTCCCTCTGGCTGTGATCGGAGATACCGATATTCTCGCTGCGGCTCCGATGGAGATGATTACTGCCGGTCTTGGAGATATCCTTGGAAAATACACCTGCCTCTTAGATTGGAAAATGGCGCATATTATCACTGGGGAATACTACTGCAAGACCATTGCGGATATGGTAAAAGAAGCCGTTGAAATCGTTGTGGAAGAAAGTACAAGAATCAAAGACCGTAATCCAGAAGCAATAAAGGCAGTTACCGAAGCTCTTGTGTTAAGCGGAATCGCTATGAGTTTTGTCGGTAATTCCCGTCCGGCTTCCGGAAGTGAGCATCACCTTTCCCACTATTGGGAAATGAAATTTCAGGCAGAAGGCAAAAAACCCGTCTTACATGGCATCAAAGTTGGTATTGGCATGATTATTGTTACAAAAATGTATGAAATGCTTGAACAGGAACATTTTGACTTTACTTCTTTAAAAGAACGTTCCTTTGACTATGCCGCATGGGAGAAAAAAGTCAACGATTGCTATCAGGATGCAGCCCCTGGTATCATTGCTTTAGAAGAAAAAACACAGAAAAATAATCTTTCCGAAAGAAATAAACGTCTTACTATCCTTGAGGAAAAATGGTCAGAAATCGTGCAGACAATACGAGAAAGCCTTCCTTCTTCCGCAGAAATGGAATCTTTACTTTCCTGCCTTGGAGCACCGACGAAACCTGCACAAATTGGCATATCTCCTCAGCTTGTAGAAGATGCGATTTTACTTGCAAAAGAAGTAAGAAACCGCTTTACTTTATTACAGATTCTGTGGGATACCGGATTATCAGAAAGTTATGCAAAAACAATAGCAAATCTACATTAATTTTTACTGACCAATTAAATTCGACATAAAAATCATTTACTATTGTAAATAACTTTTTACTCTGATATCATAATATCAGGGTCACAAAAGTCAACTTATAAAAATATAAAACAAAACAACACGAAGGGAGAACGTACAAAATGAGTAAATATGCAATTGGGGTAGACTACGGAACACTTTCCGTACGTGCATTACTTGTAAACATTGAAACTGGAGAGGAAGCTGCAACAAGTGTTTATGAATATCCACATGGGGTTATGGAAGAACATCTTCCAACAGGAGAAAGACTTCCTTCCGGCTGGGCTTTACAGGAACCGCAAGACTATGTAGAAGGCTTAATTCTTACGATTCGTAATGTCCTCGCTGAGAAAAAAGTGCTTCCGGAAGAAATAATCGGTATTGGCGTTGACTTTACCTCCTCTACTGTTATTTCTGTAAAGTCTGACCGTACACCACTTTGCCACCTTGAAAAATTTGCAAGAAATCCTCATGCCTATGTAAAACTGTGGAAACATCATGGTGCAGAAGAAGAGGCACTTCAGATTGACCGCATTGCAAAAGAACGCGGTGAAAAGTGGCTTCCACTTTACGGCGGAAAAGTATCCAGCGAATGGATGATTCCTAAAATCTTAGAAACATTACATCATGCTCCAGATGTTTATAAAGAAGCTGACCGCTTCATGGAAGCGCTCGACTGGATCATCTGGCAGATGACTGGCGAAGAAACAAGAAGTGCCTGCGGTGCAGGATACAAAGCCTTCTATCGTCACGATAGCGGCTACCCAACAAAGGACTTCTTTAAGGCACTTGATCCTGCTATGGAAAATATCGTTGAAGAAAAACTGGATGCTCCGATCAAATCTATTGGAGAAACTGCTGGATATTTAACAGATTCTATGGCAAGAGAACTTGGGCTTTTAGCTGGTACCCCTGTTGGAACAGGTATCATTGATGCACACTCTTCTCTTCCTGGATGCGGAATTGGAAAGCCTGGTACAATGATGATTATCGTAGGAACCTCTTCCTGTCATATGATGCTTTCTGAAACAGAAGCAGGAATCGCCGGTGTTGGTGGACTTGTAAAAGATGGTATCATGCCAGGCTACTTCGGATATGAAGCTGGACAGTGCTGTGTAGGCGATCATTTCGCCTGGTTCACAGATAACTGCGTACCGGAAAGCTATGAGCAGGAAGCCCGCTCCCGTGGCATCTCCATCCATCAGCTTCTCACAGAGAAATTATCTGGTTACAAGGCCGGACAGAGTGGATTATTAGCACTCGACTGGTTCAACGGTGTTCGTTCCCCATTAATGGACTTTAACTTAAATGGTCTGATCATGGGTATGAACCTCCTTACAAAACCAGAGGAAATTTACCTTTCTTTAATCGAAGCAACTGCTTACGGTACCCGTATGATCATCGAACAGTTTGAAAATGCAGGCGTTCCGGTAAACGCACTTGTATTAAGTGGCGGTATTCCAGCTAAAAACAAGATGCTTGTTCAGGTTTATGCAGATGTATGTAACAAAGAAATCCGCATTTCCGGAACAGATCAGGCAAGCGCTCTCGGTGCTGCAATCCTTGGTATCGCTGCTGCTCCTGAACGCATTACCGGCTTTAAAAATGCAAACGAAGCCGCTGAAAAACTTGGAAAAGTCCGCGATGAAGTATACAAACCAAATCCGGACAACGTAGCAGTTTATGATAAACTGTATCAGGAATACGAAACATTACATAAGTACTTCGGAACAGGAGAAAACGATGTAATGAAGAGACTGAACAAAATCCGCGAAGACAGATTAAGTGAATAAGTTCTAATCTGTAGATTTCGTATAGACGAAAAAAGAAAAAATGATATATCCCATCTGCTCTGTA
>OGWZ01003659.1_pt1 | contig 10095 bp, 6 predicted proteins | sample 1576141 | NCBI WGS metagenome assembly OGWZ01 (sample SAMEA3541512, study PRJEB24748) | human gut metagenome | biome: human gut; feature: human-associated habitat; material: faeces | place: China | collected 2012
GCAAAATAAACGTAGAAAGATTTTCAAGATTTCGTCTGAACGATTCCGAATGAACAACTGGCAGATTACTTTGTCTAAAGAGTTGGCAGTTCGTTTAGACGAACTGATTGACTTATTTGATTCACAGGCGTTTCGATTGATAGATTTAATTACAATTATAGGTAACAAGCGGTACAAGCAAGATATGACGGATTTAATGCTTGCTGTGGAGATTTCCTCAATGAATGACTATGACAAGGTTACTTCTAAAACTGGCGTGATTTTAAACGGTAAAAGGTTTTTGTGGGCTGTTGGAACTACCGGCGGTCTTAAAAATAATACTTTGTTATTTGTGAGAGAAGATATTTTACCAGAGTTAATTAAAAGGACTGATTGCGGTAGGAAGAAAGATTACAAGGCTATACCGGCTAAATTAGAAGCTTATATTGCTCTGACCTATTCAGCGTCCATTGAGATACCAGAACCACGTTCTGTATTGGTTGTACGAGATTGTATCACTAAATTTAAGGGCGATGTGATTAAAATTGATGGTAATGAAGCAGAAGAACCTATCGTTGAGGAAAAATTTGGTGTAGATTTGGAAAATAACGGTAGTGACGGCATGAATCTTTGTACACCAGAATATATGCAGAGAGTTGCTGATAAATTAGGTCTTGACTATCTGCCTAGTGGTATTTGTTTAAGAAATGCTTATATGAAAGGTATGTTGAATGTCTTTGAGATTATAAAATTTGCTGAGGAAGTTGGTAAGGGATATAAAGTAAAAGATATTTGGGGTACTGAAAGAGATATTCGAGATGTGGATATGATTATCACTGAATCCAGTCTTAAGCTATGGGATAATTATTCTAGTTGGGAAGAATATCACAAATGTTATTATGAAAACGGATATAGGTTTTCTGCCACAAAAGTAACGCCTAAAAAATTAGAGGATACAAGAGAAACAAATTATCAGTATTTGCAAAGTTATGAATTAACAGATGAACAGATTGTAGAATTATGTAAACCTACTGTTGATTGGTTGAAAATGGCGTTTGGCGGTGATTATCAGAAAACAAAAGAATTTTTGGGAGTTAGTGAAAAAACTAAAACCAAAGATTATGCACAAGCGTTGTATTTAGACGAAAGAATGATGAACGACCCTTATGTGATTGACAGAATTAATAAAATGATTAAGAAAAAGATTAATCAAGCTAAAATAGGTAAATTGAAAGTTGAAGGGAATTATCAGATTATTTTAAGTGACCCTTATGCTTTAATGCAGTATATATATGGGTTAGAGGTTACTGGTTTACTTAAAGCTAATGAAATATATTCGCAATATTGGGTTGATAAAGGTGTAAATGAGGTTGTTTGTTTTCGTTCTCCTATGACTTCACATAATAATATTAGGAAAATGAAAGTAAATAACGATAAAAAATGCCAAGAATGGTATAAATATTCTAATACAATGATGATATTAAATGACTGGGACACAATATATATGGCGTTGAACGGTTGCGACACAGATGGGGATTCTATATATTCTACTAATAATAATGTACTTTTAAGTGCTTATAAATATACAAATGCTATTGACTGTGTACAACGTAAAGGTGAGAAAAGAATTGTTAAGAGAAGTGATATTAGAAAAAGTAATAAAAAAGGACTTGGCAATGAAGTTGCAATAATTACTAATAGAGTATCAGCACAAATAGATAAATTACCTTTGTTGCAAAAAAATTCTAAAGAATATATAGAATTAAATAAAAGAATATTATGTGGACAGTTATATCAACAACTGAGTTTAGATAAACTAAAAGGAATTATTTGCAAAGAAATGCCTAAGTATTGGTATGTTTCAAAATTATGTACCACTACATTAGATAAAATAATCGTAACAGATAAAAAGCCTTATTACTTTATTTATAATTATTCTTCTTTAAAAAAAGATTATGATAGTTATATAAAAAATTGTGACCTTAAATGTGTTATGCTTTATGGTTGCAAAGTAAACGAATTAAGAAAAAAACAAAATCTTACAGAAGAACAGCAAAAATTTTTAGAATGGTATGATATAAAAATGCCTGTAAATATTTCTAATTCTACTATGAACCGAATTTGCCGTTATGTGGAAAGTGAATTTGATGGCAGAGTGGTAGAACTTAAATCCAAGGGTTTTAATTATGAATTTCTTAAATCTCCTATTCAAAGAAGTTCACCTAAAACAAGAGAAGATATTGAAAATCTTGAAAAAGAATACATTAAACGTATTAAACAGTTTAAGAAAATTGTGATTGAGAAAAATTTAAGTACGGAAGAAGCAAATACAAGAGTTATGAGCATACAACATGAATTTAGAGAAAGAGCAGAAGAAATTTGTCCGAACAAAGATAGACTTGTTAATATTATGCTTGATTTATGTTATGGGCAGAATAAGAATAAATACTTTTGTTGGGCTGTTGTCGGTGATTTAATAATAGAAAACTTAAAGAAATTACATGAAAACGGTTGACAAATCAATTAAAATGTAATAGAATAGGGGTATAAGATATGAAAAACAAAATCATTCTTAATGAAAATCAGTATATAAGAGATATTTTAACAAATATTTATTTTGACAAAACAGAGGAAATTGTTAAACCAGATATAGGTTTTTTTAAATTTCTCTTATGGCTGATTAAATACTATTCTGATAAAGAGTTTGATTATGCGTTGCATCATGTGGAAGATTTGGTAAGAAACACAATGATTAAAATTTACCAAAAAGAATACGTACATGAAAAATGGCGTAAAATGATTATGAATGTATATGATAATCTAAGGAATGGTATTATTAAACCTTTAAGTCATATACATTATATAGACGTTTACGCATGGGATATGACACAAGTATTCAAAGGAGAAACCGACAGAGAGCGTAAGCTGATGTTCTCTGCATATGTTATGGCTCATTATAAAGCGGCTAACGGTTGGTTAAACCTTAAAACCATAAAAGATATTGGTGATTGGTTTGAACTGTCAAACGTAGCTTGTACTGCTTTTGAACGTATGAAACTGATTGGTGAGTTGAAAAACAAAGGTTTAGTTGAGGTTACAAATTCTTGTGATAACTTGAACATTAAAGTAAAAATGTTAGATGATTACGAGGGAATGGAACCAGTTTTCAGAATCAGCGAAATGGAGAACTTGGGGAACCTTTTAATTGCGACTTACAAAGAGGGGTATGCAATGTGTCCAAAATGTGGTAAACTTATTAAGGTTGACAACACTTTATTTGCAGTTTGTAAAAAATGTTCAAAAACAGTCTAATTTTTTCAATAAGGTGAAATAAGGGTGTAAAATAGGCGTTTTCAAAAATAAAATTATTTTGTATAAAAAGTATTGAAGATTAAATCACTTTTTGAAAGAGCAAAATCGTTTTCTATTAATGGATAGAGAACGTCCAAAAATAAAAAATCAAAGGGGTATGGGAGTGACCTATAAGGCACTCACCAATTCCCCTAAGAAATAAAAATGAATAAAACGAATAAAAAGAAAGAAATGAGGTAATTTATCATGGCAAAGAAAGCAATTAAGGTATCTAAGGTTAGCACCGCAGAGTTAGTAAAGATGGTAGCATACAAGGCACAGGCTACTCAGAAGGACACAAAGGCTGTTCTGACTGCATTTTATGAGATTGCCGCTACTTGCATTGCTTCTGGTAAGAAGTTTGATATGAACGGTTTTGGAAAGATTGATTTCACCACTATTAAGGGTAGACCAGAAAGAACTGGTATTATCAATCCTGCTACTGGCGAAGTTGGACAGTTAAGCGCAACCCCAGATTATACTAAGCCAGTATTTAAGATGTCTAAGAAGTTAAGAGAAACTGTTAAGGAAAAGACACAGGATGCACCTTTTGTAGAGTAATCATAAAGGAGTAACAAGTTATGGCAAGACCTAATAAAGATGGTGTCATTGTTAAGTCTTTAAGTCCTAACGAACTTGCAGAACTGATAGCCATTTCAGTTAAGAAAACTAAACCAAGTTTCACAACTGAAATGGCTAAGTTATGTATGAAAACTTTTATTGAAATTATGGCAGATGAAATAAAAAATAACGGTTATTTCAATATTCCTAATATTGGTACTTTTAAGATTTCAACTTGCGGTGGTGCAATCAAGAGAGTATATAATATTCAAACGAAACAGAAAAATAACGTTATGATACCATTGACGTATATGGTTAGATTTAAAACCTCTGAATATCTCAAAGGATATTTAAACAACCTTGAACCGTCATTAAAGGTAAAAAATAAGTCTGCGGCTAAAGTAAAAGAAGCTGTAAAGCCAGAATTTCAAAGAGAAGTAATGATAGAAAAGCAAAAAAGAGTAAGAAAGCAAAAAAGATTAGCTGAAATGCTTGAACCAGATTATGTCGAGTTCGTAGAGAAAAAGAAAGGCAAATAATATTGTCTTTCTTTTTTTGATGGAAACGAGGGAATGTTATGGCAACCATTATAAGAAAAGAAAGACCCATAACAGAATCGTTTTGTATTCGTTGCAACAGACCTTATGATATTAAGAAATTCTATAAATCTGACAATCCAAACCATGCAAATAAAGTAGTTCCTTATTGTACCACTTGCTGTAAGACAATTTATCAAAATTATTACAATAAATATGGAGATATTAAGTTAGCTTTATGGTCAACATGTGCTGAGATAGGAATACCGTTTATACAAAAAGTATATGATGGTCTGATGGAAAAAGTTGAAAAAGAAAAAGAAGAGGGTACTTTGTCTAGTACATATAACTACTGGGGACAGTATTATGTAACTTTTTTAGCTTTAAAGAAAAAATCAGACAAATGGGATTGTTTTGGACAAACAGATGTAGATAGAAGTTCTATGACTTCCAATGACGAAGAAACGCAACGTAAATTAAATATACAAGATTTAATTCTGGATTGGGGTGAGCAATCAGATGAAGATTATGCCTATCTTGAATATAGATGGGGATTCTACACTGATGATATTAAGTTGACACCTGCACAAGAGAGTTTGTATCGTAAACTTTGTATTGCTGAATTGAGATATAAAAAAGAAGTGGATATGGGTAATTCTGGTAAAGAAGAACAAGATATGGTTTTAAAATTAATGAAAACCTTAAAACTTGATAATTTTACCCAGAAGAAAGAAAAGACTTTAACTGAACAAATGCTTGAACATCAGATTTGGGAAATAGAGAATACTGAACCTTGTGAATGTGAAGATTTAGAGAAATATAAAGATTTCTGTAACATTGAAGCAGATTGGTTTAAGTATGTAGTTTCTGCTGTAAAGAATCTGATAGCAGGTACAAAGGAGTATCCTTTAATTCCACGAAAGAAAGATTAGGGTGATGTCTATGTTAGAAGAAAACAAAGATATAGATATTATTAGTCTTGTGAAAAAAAGAAAGAAAAAACAAGAAGAAAAGAAAAAAACTGACAGAAGATTACCATGGGAACAAAGAAAGAAAAATATTAAGGAATGGACAACATTCTATAGACGTAATTGGAATATATATGCTGAAAGAAGATTAAAGATTAAATTATATCCGTTTCAGCATGTTATGTTATATTTAGTCGGAATATCACAAGTCTGGTATGGAATTTGCAGTAGGGGCGGAAGTAAAACTTTTTTAATTTCAATAGCCGCAATGACGCATGCGTTATTATTCCCGTATGCAGAAATTGTTATCACTTCTTCCACAATTCCCCAAGCTACTAAAATGGTTAAAAAGAAAATGGAAGATGAATTGTGCAAAAAACTTTCATCTGTCTTAAAATATTATTATGATAATGGAGATATTGTCTTTCGTTATAATAATGATGCTATAGAAGTAGACTTGAAAAAGATTAACGGAAGTATGATAACTGTGTTGCCTTGTTTGGAATCAAGTAGAGGTAAAAATTTTAAAGTATCTTTTATTATATAAATAAATTTCTAAAAAAAGAAAGGAACGTATAATATGAGTAATAAAAAATGGTCTGAAAAAGAGATTGAATTTTTAAAAGCGAATTATAAAAATTATACTTATGAAGAATTAGCTGAATTAATGAATAGAACCAGACACGCTGTTCAATTAAAAATATCTAAATTAGGAATGATAAAATCAAAATACAACTATAATAAAGATTATTTTGAAAAAATAGATAGCAGAGATAAAGCGTATTGGCTTGGTTTCATTTGGGCTGATGGTTATATTATGAGTAATACTGAATATAGAAATTATGAATTAGGTATTGAATTACAAAAATCTGATGCCGTATATTTAAGAAAGTTTAATAAAGCTATTTCCGGCAATATTCCTTTAGGATTTAGAAAAAGAGAAGCTTTTATTGAAACAGGACGGAAAATTTTTTGTGAAACGTGCCAAATAAGAATTTATTGCAAAAAAATGGTTGAAGATTTGATTAATAAAGGATTGTTTCAAAATAAATCTTTGTCAATAGGTTATCCTAAACATTTAGACGATAAATATTTTTTTGATTTTTTGAGAGGATATTTTGATGGAAATGGCAGTGTTCTTTTAGCAAAAGATAGAAAATCTTTGAGAGGGTGCTTTAGTTCTGGTTCCAAAGAAATTTTAGAAAGAATTAAAGAAAAACTTTATGATTATTCTATAAATTCTTACATTTCTATAGAAGAAAAAAGACCAACGGAATTAAAATTGTTTGTAGGTGGTTTAAATAATTCTTTAAAGTTTTTTGAATTATTGTACAAAGACACTAACGAAGAAATTCGCTTAGAAAGAAAATATTCTAAATTTATAAAAATAAAAGAGGAATATTACACAGAAAATTGTAGACTATTTTAACAAAAGCACGTTGTTTGCCTCTCTAATTAGTGATAATTAGTAATAATAAAAAGGGGAAGAAAACTGGAAAGCTGAAACGCTAATCAGACTGGAAGTTTATACTTAAAAATATAAACACAGGCAGAGCGTAGGAATTGAAACTATATGTATAATATAGAATATAATATTCCCAAGAGTCCCCTTCTCTTAATATAAAATTAAGAAGAAAAGTTACGCCGAACTTATAGGAATTACAACTATAAGAATTAGAAGATAAAAAACTTCTAAGATAACATATTGGAACGTGCGACTTTCCTTATATATGAAGAATGTCGATTACTTAAAAAGACAATACTTGATTCTGTATTTTCTAAAATGGCACACCCAAGACAAGCTAAATATACTTTATTAGATGAATATAAAGACAGTCAAGGAAAAACATTGCCACGTTGGGTTGAGCAATGCAAGACTGTATATATTACATCAGCACGTTTTAAATCAGAATGGTTTTGGAAAGAATTTAAACTTGTGGTTCAAAAGTGTATGACACAAACTAAACATACATATAATTTCTTTGCATCTAATATTTTTCTTGCAATTTTATTTAACCTTAAAACATGGGCTGATTACTGGCATGATAAAGAATTTGATTCAGATATTGACTTTGTAACAGAAGATTTGAATGAAATGTATGGTGAAACAGAGGGTGCTTTCTTCTTACTTGAAGATTTCAGAAAGAATCAAGTGATAAAAAAAGCCTATAAACCACCTACGCCTATGGATTTATTTATGTCAACTGATTTTTTTAACAGACCTAAAAGTGAATTTGAAAAACGTTTACTTTTCATTGATTATGCTTTTGTAAACAGCAATACAAACGATAACGATAATAGTGTTATTGGTTGTATGTCTGTCATTATGAAAGATGGTAAGACAAGACGAAAAGTAGAATATATTGGAACACACCCCGCTAGTGATAGTGAGGGATTTCAACAAAAGATTAGGGAGTTCTTTTGGGACTATGAAGCTGATTATATCGTAATGGATGAAAGAAGTGGCGGTACTCTTTATTACACAGAGCTATCCAAGCCTTTTGAACACCCAACACGAAGTAACTGGAATCCACATGGATTTACAGTTTGTTATGAATCTGCTTTACAGATAGTTCCAGATGCTAAAATTCAAGAACTTAAAGGCAAAACGGTTGATACAGAAGCCATTCCTTGTATTATACCTATTGTTGGTACAAGTGAGAGAAATAGTTTAATGTGGCTTGACCTAAAGAAAGCACTGGATAATGAAATGATTGAATTTTTGGTGGACGAATTAACGATTGAAACAGAGCTTGAAGAAGATGTAAATTATCTTACTATGAGTTCTGAGGAAAAGGTAAATATTAAGCTACCATATGTTCAAACTGCACTGATGATGTCGGAAGCTATCAGTTTAACTCAAACATGGAGTAATGGTATTCTGAAATTATCAGAGCCTAACAGAAACAGTGCAACAAAGGACAAGATTGTAGCTTTAAGTTATGGAAACCATATTGCAACCTTAATAGGTGATAAATATGCCGTAGACGAACAAAGAGATACAAATTTAGACGAGTTAGACCAACTTGTGTTCTAAGTGTATATGGGTGGTCTTATCAACTGCTATGTTAGGACTGCCCTTTACATAAAAAATATTTGAAGAAAGGAGATGAGAACTACGAAAAATAGTCCAAGATTAACTCCTAGAGTAGAAGAACCTGTTATGTTATCAGAGCAACAGGTTTATGATGTAGTAAGTTTTGCTCAAAGTTTATATGGATTGGATAGTTTTGGGGTATATAGCCCATGGTTAAGTAATCAAAATTTGGTTAATCTTAACAATAATGCTAAAGTTCCAAAATATGACGATATTATAAAAGCTTTAAGTGAGTATAAAACAGGTGCTACAAACTTACAGGCTTATAGTGAGTTTATGGAAGTATTCGATATGATTTATAACAGAACTATTGAATACTACACTAATCTCCTTTCTTTTGATTTACAGATTACATGTAAAAATGCTAAGAAAGAAGATTATAAGTCTGATAATTATAAAGCAGATAAAGCAAGAATTTATAAATTCCTTGATAATTTTGATTATAAGGGTGAATTTAAAAAAGTTGTAAAACAGCTTTTAAGGCATGAAGTACATTATACAAGTTTCAGAACAAACATGGATAGAAATAATCCTAAATATGCTCTGCAAACATTACCACAAGATAGATGTATTTTAACTGGGTATTTTGAAAGTGGTTTATTATTCGACTTCGACATGATGTACTTCATTGGTATGCAAGGTGTAGACATAGATTGTTATGCTCCTGTGTTTAAGAAATATCTTAGAGAAGTATGGGATGGTAAAGATTTTAAAGATTATATTCCGTCAAATGGTTTAAGTAATCGTGACGGCACTTTTACTCTTTATCACCAGACAAGTCCTAATGACGGTTTCTGGGCTTTCAAGTTTGACACGAGTAATTTTGCAAGCGTTCCTTTTATGGCTCCGTATTTAAAGAATGTTTTCAATAATACAGAGATTGCAAAATTGCAGAAAAATAAGGATATTGCCAGTGCTTTTGGTATACTTTATGGTGAAATGAAGATGCAAGATTCTGCAAAATCTGGCGAGGTTGCTGATAGATTTGCGGTTAAACCAAGCACTTTAGGACGATTAATGAAACTTGTTGCTAGTGGGTTAAAAAACTCTATGACACAAGACAAAATTGTTCGTTCTATTGCTTTACCTCTTGAAGAAGTTGAATTTAAACAGTTTGAAGATAAAAACACAGATATGGCTACTACTGCTGCTAAAGATACAGTGGGATATGGTAGTTCTGCAAGCCGTTTAATTTACGCTACGGATAGAATGTCAAATGAGGAACTTCAAGCGGCTATTACTGCTGATTATGAAATTGTGGCTAAATTATATACTCAATTTAACAATTTCTTAGAGTTCTATGCTAATCAGAAAACTAAACAATTTAAGTTTAAGTTTACGTTTGATGGGTGTACACAACCATTTTGGCGTAAAAAGAAACAAGATGCTATTATGAAACTAGCAGATGTAGGTATGGTACTTAATTCAAGTGCTTATGCTTCTGCTTTTGGATATAAGCCTATGGATTTTGAGAGAATGTTGGAAGAAGCGCATAATAGTGATTTCTTAGATAACTTATCACAACTTTTATCCATTCATACCATGAGTGGTGGTAGTGGACAAGTTGGTAGACCTCAAAGTGAAGAAGCCATTTCTGATTCTG
>OGWZ01003662.1_pt1 | contig 10086 bp, 10 predicted proteins | sample 1576141 | NCBI WGS metagenome assembly OGWZ01 (sample SAMEA3541512, study PRJEB24748) | human gut metagenome | biome: human gut; feature: human-associated habitat; material: faeces | place: China | collected 2012
TCAGCTTTTTCTGAGAAACAACCGTCAACCAAACCGTCAACCAAACCGTCAACCAAACCGTCAACCAGTTTACAGTTAGGAACAGTAAATGACGCAGTTGTTGATGTGCTTTTGAATCAATCTGAAATGCTAAAAAATGAGTTGAAAATAAAAAACAAACAGATTGAAGAATTAAATAAAAGACTTGAAGAAAACCATAAACTATTAGACCAGCAACAGAAACTACATGCTATGGCAGAACAAAAGATACAATTATTAGAACACAGAGAACCAACAGAAACAGAAAATACATCGGAACAAATGAATATACTTAAAGAACAACTGGAGCGAGAAAAAAAAGAGCAATTAAATGAGATAGAAAAGTTAAAAAATGAATTAGAAAAAGAAAAAAATAAAGGTTTCTTTGCACGTTTATTTGGGAAATAAAATGACAAAAATAAAATTTTTAAGTACTCATTTTGAAAAAATTAGCATTTAATAAATGCAAAAAAATTTTTTTAGATCAACATTTTAAAATATAAAATGTACTTTAAAAATGAATTTTAGACACAATAAAAAGATACAAAAATCGTAAAAATGCCATTTTATTCTGATTAACTCAATTAATAGAAGTACGACAAGAGTTTGTATAGAAATAGTCAGAGACAATATTTCGTAAGAACTCATGCGATCACTTCCATTACGGTCAATGGACCGTATTTATATTAACGAGGTTCACGTTCCTCGGTCTAAGCGACCAAGACTACCTGAATAATCTGTCCGTTAATGGTATACCAAAAAAAATACTTCTGATTCGAAAAAAAATAATGAGCATATAAATAAAGATTTACGAAAATAAAAAGCAATAATTATTTATTTTTATTAGCTAATTGTTTTTTTTTACAATGTAATAAAAATGTAAAAAAATGAAAAATATCTTGAAAGCAAATGAAAACTGTACTATTATTTATGCATTGAAAGAAATGGATGAATGTAGATATGAATAAACAAGATTATATTTATTATAAAAATAAAAAAGGAATTGTTATATATCATGTTCCTTCAAAGCGTAGAATTATACTAGATGAAAAGTATACAGAAAGAGTAATAGATTATCTTGATAAAAATAAAGAAGATATGGAATTTTATGAATTTCTAGTAAATACTTTTGATGAAGAAAAAAAGAATAAAGATAATATTGTTAATATTGAATTAATGACTGCTAATACTTGTAATTTATCTTGTAAATATTGTTATGCTAATGGAGGAACATACGGGAAAAATAGAAGTATTATGCAAGAGGATACAGTTATTGATATTTTAAATTATGTATCTAAAATATCAAATAATATAAAAATTGTTAATTTTTTTGGAGGCGAACCATTTTTAGGATATAAAGCAATTATAAAAACATGCGAATGGTTTGAAAAAAATTATGATAAATTACCAATATTTAAGGTTGTAACTAATTTTACATACCTTCCTGATGAATTATTGGATGCCATCATAAAATATAAGATAATTATTACGGTAAGTTTAGATGGACCTAAAGAAATTAATGACAAGCAAAGGGTATTTTCTTATCAGCACTTAAGTGTATATGATGCAGTAACTCAAAATCTTTGTAGGTTAGAGAAAAGAAATTATAAAATTCAGGCAATAGAGTGCACTTATACCGAACAGCATAAAATAATGGGTTATTCAAAGAGTGATTTAGAAAAATATTTAAAAACTAATTTTAACGTAAATCAAATAATGATTTGTGATGAAATGATAAGAGATAATTCAAAATGTATTGACTGCGGACAATTAGAAAAATCAGTAAATTCTAACATAGAGGAATTGAAAACAAATGATATTTTGATAAATAGGTGTTTAAACAAAGAATATTCTGGTGATGGGTTATGCGCGGCAGGAAGATTTTCAATATCTATTGATCCGGAAGGGAATATTTATCCATGTCATTTATTTAGGTTAAATGATAGTTTTAAAATGGGAAATATATATGATAAAGAAAAGAATGTTTTTGATTCCTTGTCATATAAAAAATTAAAAAATCAAAGAAAAGTACTTGGATGTGACGAATGTAGTGCTAGAAATATTTGTTCACAATGCTTCGAAAAAATGATATATACGAATGACGTATTGAAGTTTAATTGTGATAAAATACGTCAATTTAATCGATATTATATTGCCAGTATTGACAATATTAATATAAATGAACTGTCTAAATTGAAAACAAGAAATTAAAACTAGGAGGTAATTAATATGGAAAAAATTAAATTTGAGGAAATTGAATTAACTGAAGCAGAAATTAAGGAATTAGAAAATTTACAAAAAAACATGGCTGGAGGAGGTTCTAGTGGCTCAGCTGCAATTTGTATTTGTATTCACTAAAAAAAGATAAATAATAGACAGTTCAATAGTACAAGATTTTATACTCTTGTACTTTATTTTATGATGGAGGTAAGTATGTTAATTAATTCAATATATATTCCAAATAATGTAATACTTGATGTATTAAATAATAGTAAAGTTCATGAGAAAGAATTATTGTATGTAGGAACATTAAAAAAAAAAGATGATAAATTTATATTAGAAAATATTGTCTATATGGATGTATATGGTGATGAAAATATGGTTATTTTTAATCCTGATAAACAAATAAAATTTATGAAATATTGTTCGTTAAATGATTATGTTCCATTTATTTTGCATACACATTTAAACGAAGAAGATAAAACATTTTCCTTGCCAGATAAATCATTTTTAGAAAAGTTTTCGTGTACTTATAATAAATTATTTTCTAAAAAAATTGTAATAGGAGCTTTAATTAATGTTCAAGGAAGAAAATTTCAACTTGTTTATATTGAAGAAGATCAAGAATATGTATCGTGTTTGATGAATATATAGGAGTGCAAGGCTAGTATGAAGAGATATATTTTAAGACATAAGTTGCTGTTTTTAATAACGGTGATCTTGAGTGTTTTTTCTGGATTAATTTCGCTTTATTTGGCATATATTATGGAAGTTGTATCGGATATTGTGTTTAATTTAAATACAACTCGAATTATGGAATGTGTTTTATTGATTGTTGTTTTTTTTATATATTCTTGTGTTATTTCTTATTTATTTACAAATATTAAATCTCATTATAGAGAGGTATTGAAAGCAGATGTTTCAGCAGATCTTTATAGTAGTATTATGACACAAAAATATAATGAATTTTCTAAAAATAGTCAAGGCACTTATTTATCATATTTTACTAATGATATAAAAATGATTGATGAATATTATTTTGTACCTATGTTAACTTTTATTTCAGATCTTTTTCTGATTGTGTGCATATTTTTTTATGTTGGTAGTGTTGATTTTAGAGTATTGTTTGCTATGTTTTTAGTTTCTTTGTTCACACTTAGTATTCCAAAATTAATGGAAAAAAAACTAGAGGAATATTCTAATCAGTTATCACAATTTTCACAGGAGTATAATTCAAAATTAAAAGAATATTTTCAGGGTTTTGATGTGATTCATGATTATGATGTATTGTCTTCATTTTTGAAAAAAGGTGAAATGCTGATCCGTTCTTTTGAAAAAAAGCAAGCTAAAGTTAATGCAATGGTTAATTTAAATCAGAACTTTGCAAGTATATTTGCTAGTGTTGGACAATTATTTTATATGCTTTTTATAGGATATCTAATTATTATAGGTGAGGTAAATCCTATGTTTTTGTTGCCTGTTACTAATATATCTGGAAATTTTATCGCTTCAATCAGTGGTATTGCATCTGATTTAGGTGGTTTCAAATCAGTTAGGGGAATCGGAGAAAATTTGATTAATATCATTAATAGTCAATCAATTGAATCTCAATCCGCAATTGAGCCTTTATCTGTAATAGATTTTGATAATGTAACTTTTGGATATGATCCTTTAAAGCCTATTCTCATTAATTTTTCATTTAAATTTGAAAAAGGGAAAAAATATGCAGTAGTTGGAGATAGCGGTTCGGGAAAATCAACATTGATTAAGATTTTACGAGGGTACTATCCTGTACAATCTGGAAAAGTTACATTATTGCCAAGCAATTGTTGTACGACAATCCATCAAGAAAGTCATATATTTAATGATTCTTTGCGTGAAAATCTAAGTTTAGGAAAAAATATAGATGATAAAAGTTTAAAAAAAGCGTTAAAGTTATCTGCCCTTTCTGATATTGATTTAGATCAAATAATTTCTGAGAACGGGGATAATATATCGGGGGGACAACTCCAGAGAATATCCATTGCTCGTGCATATACACATTTAAATCCAATTTTGCTTTGTGATGAAATAACTAGCAGTTTAGATAATAAAACTACGCAATATGTGGAAAATAATTTATTAAATTTAAAAAATATTACTTTGATTTATATAACGCATAAGTTGAAAGAGGATCAATTAAAGAAGTTTGATGACATTCTTGTTTTGGAAAAAGGAAAATTAATTGAGCATGGAAGTTTTTATGATTTAATGAATAGAAACCAAGCATTTGTTAAATTATTTAAAAAGTGATTTGGATATATGAAGTTCTTCTATATAGTTGTTTTATTATATCTGCTTATCATGTAATAAAGTTTGATGTCAATAATCTAATATTGAGAACTTATGACTTTAAACTAGAAGTAGAATAAAATGCAAAAAAAACACTCAGAATAAAAATTTATTTATTCTGAGTGTTTTTTATTGCTTTAGAATATTGGTTAAGGTATTCTGCAAAACTATTAAGATTTGTGATTTTACAGGTATGCTTTTCAACAAGGCTACCTACCATTGCTAATCGTCTAAAGTGATTTAAATCATTTTCATTAATGATATTATTTGTGTCTTGTAGATATTTGCCATTTTTTGCCCATCTAATGATTTCATTTTTATCGATTTCTTTTCCAAAAATTGATTCGATCTCAGCTCCAATTTCAATCAAACGTTTTGTACGAGCTTTTCTTTCTTCCTGTGATTTACGAGCTTTTAACTGTTTAACCTGTTGATTCAACTGTTCCTTTTTTTCTTCTAATTTTTCGATTCTCTCATCAATAGTTGCCATTAATATCACCTCATTTACAAGTATACCATATTAAAAAATAGGACATTATTGTTTTTATTTTCAAACCACGCTAAAATATATTTAGAACAGCCCTTAGTTTACTAAGGGCGCACTTACACACCACCATAGGTAGTGTTATCTGCAAGCAGATACGTGCGCTCTTCGAGGATGAGAGGGAACACCCTCTCCACTCCCATACCTAAAAAATTCAGAAAGGAGAAATCATAAAATGGCTATATATCATTGTTCAATAAAAAACATAAGCCGAGGAAGTGGCAAGTCTGCGGTTGCCTCTGCCTCATATCGTGCAGGCGAAAAATTAGAAGATCTAGAAACAGGCTTAATACATGATTATACTCGAAAAAAAGAAATAGCTTATTCTGAAATCTTCCTTTGTAAAAATGCACCGAAAGAATACCAAGACCGAGGAACGTTATGGAATGCGGTGGAGCAAATAGAAAAGCAAAGCAAAGCAAGACTTGCACGTGAATGGGAAGTTGCATTGCCGAATGAACTCACCCTGGAACAGAGCAAAGAGCTTGTAAAGGGGTTTGCACAAAGTCTAGTTGATGAAGGTATGTGTGTAGACGTCAATATCCACTGGAAAGAAGGAAACCACCATGCGCACATTATGGCCACTGTAAGAGCAATCAATGAAAAAGGACAATGGGCACCGAAAACAAGAAAGGTTTATTGCCGAGATGTCTACGGAGAGAAGATACCGCTTATTGATAAAAACACTGGCTTGCAGAAAGTAGACAAGCAGAATCGAAAGCAATGGAAGTGCTATAAAGATGACTATACAGACTGGAACAAACGAGAAAAGGTCGAGGAATGGCGATCTAGATGGGCAGAACATTGTAACATGGCTCTAGAAAAGGCTCAGAGCATTGCTAGAGTGGACCACAGGAGCTATGCAGCACAAGGCATAGAAGAACTACCAACCATCCATGAAGGCTACATAGCACGCAAAATAGAAGCAAATGGGGGCATTTCAGAGCGTTGTGAGATTAACCGTGAAATTCGTGGCCATAACTGGCTCATTCGAAAATGTCTTTATGAAATCCAATTATTGACTAAGCAAATTGCAGATTTAATGAATCAGAAAGGAGAAGAAATCAATGAGCGATTCGCAAAACTATTACAACAACATAGATCTAGAGAAAATGTTAACACTGAGCGAGGAAATTCAAGCAGAAAACGAGGAGTTGAAGGAACAGACATCCAGTCTTTTATCGCAAATCTCGATTCTGAAAGAGGAACTGCAGAATTCGACCGACAGAGAAGTGAAACTGAACGAAAAAATCGCGACGATGAGCGAAAGCGACAAGATCGAGCAAGAAAACGAGAGATTGAAAGAGAAGAACGAGAGTCTAAAGCGAGAGAAAAAGCAAGCCGAACAAGAAGCAGAGACGAGGGTCCGGAACTTTAAGGCGCAATATGAAGCCAAATACAGAGAATTGAATGAACAAAAAGAAAGATTGGCCAACCGAGAAAAAGAACTAAAAGAGGAAGAATCCAAAATCAATGAAAGTGTGTCTAATAAAGTTGGATATATTTATGATCAGTTAGAAAAAAAATACCAATTCAAACACAACTCCCTGTATACATTCTTTGTTGGAACAACGCTCTATAGCTTTTTGATTACGATTTTCCAAGGATTCAAATCGAAATATTTTATCAGTGATTTAAAATATGCTCTAGTAACTTTCAAATCATGGATCATGTTTGTTTATGATTTTCTTTTAAATCAAAAACCTGTAGATTCAAATACTGGTAAATGGGTTGGATTCATATTCATGGTGATAGTCGTTATAGGCTTTTTAATGGCCCTTATAGGCACATTTGGATGGCTTGTGTATAAACTCTATACCAAGTATGCCGACAACTGGCTAAGCGTCGGTATAGCGCTTGTATCGCTTTCTGGAGCGGTATTCTTTGCCGATGAACTGCACAAGTTTGAATGTAACTGGTTTTTTGGTTTTTTAGGTATTCAAATATGCTATCTTTTCATGGTGTTGATGGACGCTGGGCACCAACAATAAATAAAAAAAGAAACCTATTTTACTATAGCGTGCTAGAGTAAAATAGTGACTGAACACTGATAAAAATCGGTGTTATTATATAGGCGATTTTTCCCAATAACTTCATTGACAATATAACGTACATAAGGAGGCCGTGAAATATCAAAGTGAGTTACCCATAAGCCATTAGCTTATAGGTAACTCATGACTTGAAAAAAAACACAAACAATATTATACTTATATTACTAAGTGAGATTACTTAGTAAGTAAAAGGAGGCTTTATGATGAGTAAGTTAAATTCTGTTACATGTTCTTTTACAATGGATAGAGATATTTATAATGCATATAAAAGTGTTGTTTCTGCATACGGAGAAAATGTAAAAGGAAATCTTGTTCGATACATGAAGAATGTAATTAAATATGAGATACCTAATGCTGAAACAATTGAGGCGATTGAAGATGTAAGAAAATTAAAAGAAAATCCAAACAAAAAAACATATAGTAACTTTTCTGATTTAATGAAGGAAATAGATAATGAATAAATATGAGATAGTTCCAACTAATAAATTTAAAAAAGATATAAAAATAGCCATTAAAAGAGGATATAATATATCTCTTATTAAGGAAGTTATTGATATACTTGCTAAAGGTGAACAATTACCTGAAAAATACAAAGATCATAATTTAGTAGGTAATTATAAAGAGTGTAGAGAATGTCATATAACTCCAGACTGGATATTGATTTATGAAGTTGATGATAAACATTTATTCTTATATTTAACAAGAACAGGAACTCACAGTGATCTATTTTAATGGAAATGTCACCCTAGAAACAGGGTGACATTATTTTGTGTAAAAAGGTAAAAAAAATGCATTGACAATATAACGTCCATAGAGGGTTTTAAGATACCAGATTATGTTATAATTTTTATTGGAGGTATTTGTATGTTTTTAGATACGTCCATGTACTTGTGCTGCCAAATTTACCTATATGAATTTAGATACAATCATTCAACTTTTGTTGATTTACCTGATTGTTGTAGAGATAAAGAAAAAGGACTAGTTACATAGTCCTCGGTAGCACAGTACAAAATAAAAAGAGAGGATTGCAGTCCTCTCTTTTCTTTTAGTGTTGCCACCAAATTTACCTACTTGAATTATATCATGAACTTTTCAAAAGTAAACATTCGAGACTTAGCAGAAGCTAAGTACGAGGACACGTACCTATTAATAACAACAAGATTTCCATGTTCTACTCTAGCACTGTACGGAGAAACATTTACATTTTGCTAGAGTAAAAATTTGCTTGAACACGGAGCGAAATTCGTGCTATATTTTTGATATAAAATGTGCAATAACTATATTGATAATATAACGTGACCTAGAGGCCTCTTGGCCTTTGATTCTTTTTTTGTTCTTTTATGTTTGTTTTAGAGAGGTGTTTAGAACGATGTTAAGTGATGTTATTAAGAAGTATGGTGGAGAGAAGATGGATCCACTGGATGTATATAAAGATATTTTCAGAATTGGAGAAGGATTCATTCAGAAGGAGTATGAAGATAGTGGAAGTTATAAAGCAAATCCAATCGCCTATTATAAGAATGATAACGAAGATCATGGCCATTTCAGAATTATGTTTGAAGATAAGTTTGAAGAAATCTATCGAAATGAGCTTGTGAATGCAGATTTCTGTGTAATGAATGGTTTAACTTATTTTGGGGCAAAATATACATCGGATAGAGCTTCTAAAATGTGTGCAATGATATTTGATATTGATGGTGTTACAGATAATAGTTTGAATAATTTCTTTTATGCTGCATTTAATAAAGAATTTGATTATTATCCATTACCAAATTACGTGGCTTTAAGTGGTCATGGGATACATTTATATTATGTTTTTGAAGAACCAGTACCATTGTTCCCTAATTTGAAGCTTCAATTAAAGGAATTTAAATACTCCTTAACCGAAAAAATGTGGAATAAAAACACTTCTGTTGATGAAAAAGTACAAAAACAAGGAATCAATCAGCCTTTTAGAATATTGGGTGGCAAATGTAAAAAGAATGCTCCACTGGATAGAATTGAAGTTTATAGAATAAACCAACATCCAGTCAACATAGAGTATTTGAATCGTTTTGTACCAACTAAAATTGAGATTGATGAAAAAAAATTATTCAAGGAAAGTAAATTAACACTGGATCAGGCAAAGGAAAAGTATCCGGAATGGTACGAAAATAAGGTTGTAAAGGGTATAAGAAGCTATTGGACAGTAAAACGTGATTTATACGATTGGTGGATCCAGCAAATAAAAAAAGAAGAAAATGGAGCCAGTTATGGCCACAGATATTTTTGTATTATGACATTGGTGATTTATGGCATAAAATGCGGTTTATCTAAAGATGAGATAAAACAGGATGCAATTGATTTGATACCATTTCTAAACGGTTTAAATGAAAAAGAACCATTTACAGAGGAAGATATTAAATCGGCTTTAGAGTGTTATGATGAACGATACAATACTTTTCCTTTAAAAGATATCGAGAAAATAACAAATATTCGAATCGAAAGAAATAAACGAAATGGCCGAAAACAGGAACAACACTTGAAGATAGCTAGATTTACAAGAGATTTAAATTATGATGATCCCAATGGATGGATCAACAAAGAAGGCGCTCCAACAAAGCAATCAATCGTTCAAAAATGGAAATCAGAACATCCAAATGGTAAAAAAATTGATTGCGAAAAAGAGACTGGACTAAGCCGACACACAGTCATTAAGTGGTGGAAAGGATGATTTCATGGCAAAAACAATAAAACAAATAGCTGATGAATTAGGCATTAGCAAACAGGCTGTATTTAAACGAATCGACAACCTAGGTTTACGGCCTAAGTTGACGAAAATTGACAACCAGTTGATGGTAGAAAAAGAGCAAGAAAAGATGATAAAATCAGCTTTTTCTGAGAAACAACCGTCAACCAAACCGTCAACCAAACCGTCAACCA
>OGWZ01003663.1_pt1 | contig 10086 bp, 4 predicted proteins | sample 1576141 | NCBI WGS metagenome assembly OGWZ01 (sample SAMEA3541512, study PRJEB24748) | human gut metagenome | biome: human gut; feature: human-associated habitat; material: faeces | place: China | collected 2012
TTTTCCAAGAAAATTTCTAAAGTATATCCTTGTAAAAAAGAAAAAGCACCGAAAACCCACTGTTTAAGCGGATTTCCGGTGCTTCTAATACTGAATCGAGGCGACGGGACTCGAACCCACGGCCTCTGCGTCCCGAACGCAGCGCTCTACCAAACTGAGCCACGCCTCGTTTTCACAACGATTATAATATCAAAATTAACGAGACATGTCAAGTTTTTACGAGAACAAATTCTGTGAACTAGCCTCTTCTAAATCCAGTGGGTTAAGGCAGTCTTATTTCAAATACATTTACCAGCGAGACTTTCTTTTTAAATATTATCCTTTTTTCTTTTTTGGAAATATAGGATAATAAAAATCATGGAGAGTGAAAGTAAACCTACTAAAAGATACATCGCAATCGTATTGTTATCTCCTGTTTTCGCTCCTGGTGTTCCCTGATCTTTATTTTTTTTCATAGGTTTGCTATTTTCTTTTAAATTGACTTTATCATAATCGTCCATTTTTGGTGTAATCGGAATATCACTTCCGTCCTTGTTCTTTCCTTCTAAAGAAACTTCATTTTTCAAAAATTTTATTGATGGAATATCTTTCTTTACCTTTGCTGTGTAAATTAATTCCACAGAATCCCCCGCTTCTATTTTATCTAAAAAGACTTTTTTGTTTTTTATTTCTTTTACTTTAACCGTATTGCTCTTCTTACTTCTTATGCTGCTTCCTGCTTTATGAGCAAACCCTTTCATTTGTACATATTTTTTCAACTCTTTTGACGGTTCTTCTTTTATTGTTATATTTCTTGCACTTGCTGTTCCACTATTCGATACAGTAATTGTAAACTTAATTTCTTCTCCGGCTTTATATGTTCCATATTTTCTTTTTCCTGTATATCTTCCATTCTCTAAAACAATATTCTTTGTTTTGTCTGATTTTTTCGCAACGACAATGTCTGGCACTCCTATTCCTACGGTATCGTTATCTGTCATTTCCGGAGTTTCGATTATATAGATTTTTTCTCTCTTTCCATTGTCATTCACTGTTTCATATTGTGCGGTGATATGGATAGCATTATTCAAATGTGTGCCTGCCTGTACACCTGTCTGTACCTCTGCTTTCATGTGCAGTACTACACTGTCTGCTGCTTTTAATTTATCTAAATGTACTATGTATTTTCCTTCTTCATCTTCTTTTTCTGGCATCCGTTCTACACAAACTGTATTTCCCTGCTTTGTTGTAATCTGGCCTGAAACAATTGTAACAGTCCCTGGTTTTATAATTTCCTGTAATGATTTATCCATGAAATCTTCTACTACCAAATCATACAGGTCCGCTGTTCCTTCATTACTTATATTTACCGTATAATCTATCACATCTCCGTATTCATAAATGCCTTCTTTTTTTATGCCTTCGTAACGCCCTTTTACTAAAGTGACTCCTTGTGTTTTATCTGCAAGCTTAGAAACTTTAGCAACTGGAGTACCTGGAATATTGATAGTATCTTCATCTTTCATTAATTCCGTAACTGGAATTTCTGTATACTTTTTACTTTCTTCTTTTAACTCTTCTATTGCCAGCTTTTGAATCTCTTCATAGGCTTTCTCAATTGCTTTTCTGGCTTCTTCTGCCATCGGATCTTTCTTTGTATCTTCCTCCGCTTCGTCTTTTTTTTCATCGTCTTTTTTTTCATCGTCTTTATTATTGTCATTCTTATCTTCTTCGTTTTTATCTTCTTCTTTATCTTCTTTTTTATTCTCTTCCTTATCCTTCGGATTATTCGTATCTTCTTTTTTATGTTCATCCGCCTTGCTCCAGCATGCATATAAATCTACATCTTTTTCCGGCATTACATACCACTGTGTTGGCAGATATTCTGCTTCTCCGGTCTTTTTCGTACTCCAGCCTGTGAATTTGTATCCGCCGCATGAAAAATAATTTTTATTTATTTTTATTTTTGTTCCTGCATCCCCTTCTCTTGTTTTCAAAATTCCTGAATTCGGTACAACAAATGTTGCGGTTTCCATATCGGCATATTTAGAAAGTGTCTGTTCTGAAAATTCTCCTTTTCTATCCATATCATCTGTAAGCCGAATCTGATAAAGAGGAACATTTCCTGTATTCGTTACTCGGATAGTGTAATCTACCATTTCCCCTGCTTTATATATTCCTGCCTGTTTTTTCTCTATATAACGGCCGGTCTTTTCATCAAACAACACTGCTTTTCCTTCTTCATTCGTTGTCTTATCTGCAATCTTTGCAACAGAAAAAGCAGGACGCATCAAAACATTCGATGCATCAAGCATATAGATTACAAATGGATTATTTTGCTCGATTCCATAAGTAAGTTCTACTTCATAAATGTCATCTCCCTTAATATGATCTAAGGCTCCTGTTGTTTCTTCTACGACATACTTTCCAATGTACAACTCACTTCCTTCAGTGCTTGTTCCCTTTCCATCTTTTCCTGTAACAATTCTGTCTGCAACACTGCCTTTAGAAATAAGTGGGTCCGCCTCTTTCAACGGTTTTTTATTCTCCTGTAAATCCCAAGGCGCATAAATATCTTCTGCTGCCCTTACTGTAAATACAGCACCTTCTACGCTCTGATTCTCATCATCTTTTTTTATAATTGTTAGTTTTGCTTTCTGTAATGGATTACGATAAATCAAAGCTCCCGTCTGTCTCTTTCCCGTAACCGTATTTTCAAAAATAATATTACTTCCATCTTCTTTACTGTTCTCAGACAGTTCAAAAGTCCACTCCTGTCCTGTTAAGATACAGCCCTTTGGCGCTTTCTTTTCTGTAATCTTATATTTTCCCAGATTATCCAGCGTATTTTTAAATGTCTCTTTATTCTGATAAACCGGATGCCCTTCTTCATCTTTCCCTTCTGTTAGAGCAAATAATTCACGATAGCTACCTGTTGCAGCTGACCACTGGTATAATACAAATTCTGCTCCGGATAAATATGCTCCGGTATCCGTACTTTTTTTATAAACCTTTACAATATTTTTTCCTGCCTCATAATTCTTATTGATTAACTGCTTATTCTCTGTAATGCTTGCTGTATTATCAAATAGCTCCTCTGTTTTTAATGTATTTATCTCATAATACCAGTTCGTATCCACAGAAGGATTCCAAACATTTTTATATTCTTCTGGAATAGAAATCTCTTTTATATAGTATGGTCCATTACCAAACGGTTCTTTGTAAAAAGTGTAGGATGGCATAGATGTAAACAATGCAACACCGTTATCATCAGTTGTTGCTGTATACAACGGTTCCTTGGCCAAATTCTTATCCGAGCCTCCAAATAATCCAAATACAACACCTTTTACTGGTTTACCTGACTCCTCATCTAGTTTTTTAACACGTAACTTCATTGCAATTTTAGAAGCTACATCATTAGATTTTCTCTCTACAGTACTCCCTTTATCATTTTTAACATATAAAGTACCGTTATTACTTACTGCAACACTACCTTTGCAGCTTCCTGCCTCTGGTACCTTTTGCTTAAGTGTCTCATTCTCCTGATACCACTCTGCGATTGAACGATGAATCGCATGAAGCTCCTGGTCTGACTTTACTTCCACTTCTATATGTATATAATAAGTTCTCCCATAAAAAGCTGACTTTCCAAGCCTTTCATCCACTGCTTTTACCTGAACCGTTGTGCTGTGATCTGCCTCCTCTCTCTTTATAATATGAAAATATGAAGTCATATCACTATAATTAATTCCCATTGTCTGGAAATTATTACTTACTGCCTCATCTGCATAGACTTTCACAGATTTTACATTTAGAAGTGCATCCACTCTGTCTTCAATCTGGAACATCGTATACTGTGCATTCTTCACATTAGAAGGTGTTGGCGCAACGGCGGAAAGTACATAGGTAAACACCTGATTTCTCTCAGACAGACCTGCAAACCTGCTTCCTTTCTCTGAATTCTGACCATTCACATTTCCCACATAAACAGACTTAATTACTTCCTCTGGTAATGGAGCAATTCCAACATCCGCTCTGACTCCTAAAAAGCCTGTACTGTTAGACCAATAGTATGAATTAGAATTTTCGAGTGTACTTTCTGCCGGAATTCCATATCCTCCTTTTACACCATAGGCTGCATCACCACCAGTATCTTTCTGATCACATTTTGCTACTGTCCAGCGACAGTTCACACTACTGCCTGAAAAAATTCCCATTGCTGTTGTATGTTCATTATTACTATTTAAATCTGTACTTATTCGGGAAGATACATATCCCTTAGAGCCTGCAATCAAACCATTTTTATTATATTGTAGTTTTGATTGTGATGTATTAAACATGACTATCTTTTCAAAACCATTCCCAAAGTCTACCCCCTGCTGTGCATCAATATCACAAAACTGAATCATGCCCTTTATGCCGGCTACTGCTGTTGTTGTTCCACTATAATAGAATTCCAGACGAGTCTGTAGATAATCAGTTCCCATAACTGTGATTCCGATTTTAGACTTTCCAAATCCTATATAAGGTGCTTTTAAATCTTTATTCGCCAACTGCTTTCTGACAGCTGCTCCTGGAAATTTATATCCTGTAACGGTCATCTTCATATCTATGGCATACGTTCTCTTAGAACCATAATCATACCAGGTTCCTACATTAGTATAGATCGCATATGGATTCTCACTGCATTTATCAAGATTAAATACTTTAGACACAATACGCCCATCTTTTACCGCATCATATACATCACCAAATTGCTTCTCAGGTCCTTTCTTTACCGTTGCAAAAGAAACTTCCCCCACCATTGCCTCCACCTACAGTAACCGTAGTTTTACTTGTAAAACGAGGGGTAAAATTGTATTGCTTCCCATTAGAATAACTTTCATAAATATATTTAGAAGCAGCATTAGCATCCGCAACTACTGCAAGATTACCTCCAGAAGCTGCATTTACCTTCTTACTGTTTTTTTGTAACAGAAAATAATGACTTGTAATATCCGGCATAGTCACCGAATGATTCGTATCTGGGCGCACAGTTCTAAGCGTATATCCACTTACTCTTTCTAATTGCTCCCTCTCTTCTTCCTCCTTCGATTGCTGACTTTCTGTCGCTTCCTGTACTTGTTCGGGTTCCTTCGCATCTTTTATTGAAATATCTTCAATATCTTCTTCCTTCTCTGTCTGGCTTTCTGCTTTCTTCTCTGTCATCTCCTGTTCTTCTGGTATCACCTCATTCTTTTCTTCCTGTATTCTTACGGTATTATTTATAACATCCTCCTTATCTTTCTCTTCTTTCTTATCTTCTTTCCTGTCTTCTTTTTTCTCTTCTTTCTTATCTTCTTTATCCTTATAGTCCGATGAATCTTTTTCCTGATCTCCTTCTTCCTGACTCTTCTCTTCCTTTATTATCGTACTTTCTTCCTGGCTTTTCATCTGGTAGAAATCGTTAACTCTTACTGTACCTGTACCGGCAGCCTGACTGATCTGTATATTCGTAAATAAAATAGCTGTCACCAGTATAAATAAGAGTATCTGCTTTAACACTCTTCGCACGTTCTAACCTCCTGAAAATCATATATTCCTATCTATGAAAATATCTTTATATCATCTATCCCCCTTTCTTATCTAGGAATTTTTTCCATTTTATTTTATCATCCTTTTTATTTCATGTCAATATTTTATTTTAATGTTTTATTTTTACTTATTTTCCTATAAAAAAGAAGCAGGTAAAATGTCAAACTGCATTCTTACCTGCTTCATTATTACTATATATGCAATACTCTGTGCTTTTATCGATCGATCATACTGATTGATTCAATAGCTACGATACCTCCACGTACTACTTCTACATGGTCAAACTTCCTTGTTAAGAGTGCGATAAGGTCATTATTTCTTCCTTCTGTATTGACACTCTCAAGTAATACACTATTAATGCCATAATCAATTGCTTTTGCTCCAAATACCTGTGATATACGGAAAATCTCACCTTTTTCAAATTCAGAACATTCGTGTATCTTTACAAAAAGAATCTCCTTCATATGAGTCGGTGCATCAGTAATATCATTTAACTTAATTACTTCTACACAGCGGTTTAACTGCTTCTTAATCTGTTCAAAAGTTGCATCATCCGAAGACAGACCGATTGTCATTCTTGATACAGTAGGGTCTTCTGTAACGCCTACAGTAATACTGGAAATGTTATAGGACTTTCCTGACATCATTCCTGAGATACGTGCCAAAACACCAATTCTATTCTCCACATACAGAGATACCCATCTTTTTTTCTTTTCTGTATTTATCTCTCTCATCTCTGTATCCTCCTATAACATAATGTCTTCAAAACTTGCCCCACCTTTGATCATCGGCATAACCAATTCATCCGGAGCTACCATACATTCTACAATAACCGGCTTCTTATTCTTTTCCGCATAATCTCTCGCTTCAAGAATCGTATCTCTTAACTGTTCATCCTCTGTGACAAAATATCCTTTTGTACCGTAAGCCTCTGCCATCTTCACAAAATCAGGGACATATTCCGGGCATACCCAGCCTGGTGTACCACACTTGCCCTTACATGACTTATGGTAGCGCAGGCAGGTAATCGTATAACGCTTTTTAAAGAACAATTCCTGCATCTGACGAACCATTCCAAGTCGATTATTATTAAATACTATATTGACTAACGGAAGTTCCTGACATACTGCTGTTGCAAGTTCCTGCATATTCATCTGGAATCCGCCGTCTCCGCTGATTGATACAATTGACTTTTCAGGGCATCCAATCTGTGCACCTACGGCAGAAGGAAGACCAAATCCCATCGTACCGAGTCCTCCGCTTTGTACCAGCCTATGTGTAGCATCTAACTTCAGATACTGAGATGCCCACATCTGATGCTGTCCTACGTCACTGGTAAATACCGTATCTCTATCTGCATATACTTCATTCAATGTCTCAATAATGCGCTGTGGATTCACTCCATCTTTCACTTCCATCTGAAGTGGATATTCTTTGTCCCAGCCCTGTATCTCATCAAGCCACTCTTTATGCTCCATGGGCTCTGTATGTTCTAATATCTTTAAAATAGCTGCCTTCGCATCAGCAACAATAGGAATATCTACGGTTACATTTCTTGAAATTGCTGCTGATTCAATATCAATATGTACAATCTTCGCATTCGGTGCAAACTTCTTAATCTCACCTGTTACTCGATCATTAAAACGACATCCGATCGAGAACATCAGATCACACTCATCTGCTGTCTTATTCGCCGCATAAGAACCATGCATTCCGATATTACCGATATACAATGGATGTTCTGTAGATATCGCACCTCTTCCCATGACCGTTGTAATTACCGGTGCATCTATCTTTTCCGCAAGCTTTGTCATCTCCTGCTGTGCATGTGCAAGATTCACACCTCCACCAATTAAAAACATTGGCTTTTTCGCCTCTTCTAACAGCGTTATTGCCTTTTTAAGCTGTCCCACATGCACCCCTTTATTCGGCTTATATCCGCGGATATTCACTTCGGTCGGATAAGATGTCGAACCAAGCTCTGCCATAACATCCGTTGGCAGATCCACGAGAACCGGTCCCGGCTTTCCGGATCTTGCAATGTAAAAAGCTTCTTTAATGCGCTGTGCCAGCATCTCTCTGTCACGAACCATAATAACAAACTTCGCGATATTTCTTGTCACACCAATAATATCTACTTCCTGAAATGCATCATTACCTATTAAATGTTCTGGAACCTGTCCTGTAAAACATACTAATGGAATACTATCATAATTGGCTGTAGCAATTCCGGTTACCAGATTCGTTGCACCCGGACCACTAGTTACCAGACATACACCAACCTTACCAGTCGCTCTGGCATAACCATCTGCCGCATGAATCAGACCCTGCTCATGTCTTGGCAATACAAGATCAATACTGTGACAATCATGGAGTGCGTCTAGAAGATTGACGACCATGCCACCCGGATATGCGAAAATCGTATCCACGCCTTCTTTTTTCATTGCGGTTACAAACAGGTCATTTCCCGAAACCTTCATTCTTACTTCACTCCTTCTTTTCTCATTTATTTTCATTATTAGTAATTGTCTTTGGTTATTACTTTTAGAAAATTTACATTCAAAAGTTAATAATCTTTTTTATGATATACCAAATACTTTCCTTTTGTCAATAGTATGTCTATGTATACAATTCTGTCTGGGGAACCAGGTGCAAAACAAATACTTACTGTCTGTTATAATTAATCAGGCAGCCTTTGAGAATGATTTCTCTCTCATCGTCTGTTAATTCTCCCATTTTCAATACAAATGGAATGAGACTTCCATCTTTTACAACATACGCTTCAAATTCAGATGCTTTTGCCTCTACTGCTTTTCTTACATCTGGAAGGAAAATGTAATCTCCATTCGTAAATGGTAAGTCACCTTTTTCAATGAGGAATGGGAGCATACCCCAGTTGATAAGATTGGAACGATAACGCTTTGTTGCATATTCGTTTGCAATGTTAGCCCATCCTCCTAATACTTTCTGGCAGGATGCCGCCTGTTCTCTGGCAGAACCATCTCCTGGTTTTACCGCAAAAATCGTACTTCCGATTCCGATATTTTCATTAGTAATATCTGTATATTTTGTATGGATTGCATCGATAACCGGTGCTAATTCTGTCAGTGCCTCTACCGGATTCTTATCTGCTTCTACGGCTTCCTGCGCTGCTCTTACTTCTTTTGCACGTCCTACATATGCAGGATCTTTTCTGGAAAGTGCAAACTCTGCCAGTCCAAGTGGATTGGATCTGTAAGAAGATGTTTCTCCAGATGGAATCAGCTCATCTGTTGTTGTAACCGGATCGTGAATCTCTGATACAACTTTCAATACCAGATTCTCCGGAAGTGCTGACATTGCCGGCCAGTCTTTGATATTCGGTCCGAACTTGATCTTTGTATCCGGATCAGCCACACCATGACTATCAAATACACGATTTGCATAAATCTTCTGATCAAAGTGGTATTTCTGTCCCTTGTATTCTACGTCCATATCTGTTGCAGGTGTCAGGAAACCTTTATTTGCTGCTGTTGCTGCAATTGAACGGGCATCCATAAGTGCAACGGATGCAATCTGTCCACTCTGAAGCTTGGAACCTTCACGGTTCGGGAAGTTTCTTGTAGAGTGGCGAATAGAAAATGCATTATTTGCCGGTGTATCTCCAGCTCCAAAGCATGGTCCGCAGAATGCTGTTTTTACAATTGTTCCTGCTTCCATAAGATCCGCAACTGCACCGTTTTTCACAAGTTCCATATAGATTGGTGTACTTGCCGGATATACACTAAATGTAAATTCATCTGAGCCAATGTAATGACCTTTTATGATGTCTGCTGCTGCGCAGATATTTTCAAATCCACCACCGGCACATCCTGCGATGATTCCCTGATCCACATAAAGTTTTCCATCAATCACTTTATCCTGAAGTGAATAATCCACAGCACCATCCAGGCTCACCAGTGCTTTCTGCTCTACATCGTGAAGCACGTCTTTCAGATTCTTACGCACTTCGTCGATCGTATATACATTTGACGGATGGAACGGCATTGCGATCATCGGACGTATCTCGCTTAAGTTCACATAGACCATACCATCATAATATGTAACTGCACCAGGATTCAGTTCTTTGTAATCTTCACTTCTGCCGTGGATCTCATAGAACTCCTTAATCTTATCATCTGTTTTCCAGATAGAAGACAGACATGTTGTCTCCGTTGTCATAACATCGATTCCGATACGGAAATCAGCACTTAACTTCTCCACACCTGGTCCGACAAATTCCATAACTTTATTGTTTACATAACCATTTGCAAATGTTGCACCTATAATTGCCAGTGCCACATCCTGTGGTCCGACGCCTTTGACCGGCTCTCCGTCCAGATAAATTCCAATCACACCTGGCATCTTAATATCATATGTCTTATTCAGGAGCTGCTTTACAAGTTCCGGTCCGCCTTCACCCATAGCCATCGTTCCAAGTGCTCCATAGCGGGTATGGCTGTCGGATCCAAGGATCATCTTACCGCCGCCTGCCAGCATCTCGCGGGCAAACTG
>OGWZ01003666.1_pt1 | contig 10079 bp, 9 predicted proteins | sample 1576141 | NCBI WGS metagenome assembly OGWZ01 (sample SAMEA3541512, study PRJEB24748) | human gut metagenome | biome: human gut; feature: human-associated habitat; material: faeces | place: China | collected 2012
CGGACTTTTAATATTAGCGGATTGCCGTGTCATAAAAAACTTACAAAATCCGCGTGAAAAATACTAAAAATCTGGGTATTTATTTGTTTTGAATCTGGCTTTCCTTTAAGGCCTGTTTAGCTTTTTCAATGGCAATAGCATCTTCATCCTGCTCTTTAGCTTTAGCTTTCATCTCATCAAGTTTTAATGTAATTTTGCCACCGGTTATGACATCAGCAATGGCATAGCAAAGATCTCGAAGGGCGTATATCACCATAAAGAAGGTAGATACAGGAATGCAGAGATAGAACCAAGACATTTTGACTACATGTGGCAAGGTAAAGGTGACCTTGATATTAGAGCGCATGCATAATTTGATACCAAAATATAAAATAATTATATAAGTAACAAGCATGATGGTAGTAGCAACAAGTCTAAAGATACGGCCTGTGGCAGTTCCATGAAGTTTATCGGTGACAATATCTACAAGGAAATGCTCTCCAGTACGTACAAGTTCAGCTGCGGCTAAGAAAATCATCCAAACAAGGAAGAATTGAATAACCTCATCAATCCATGTTGGATTCCAAGTGATAAAGGATGCTCTGGTGGTAATGTTTAATAAGAATAATACAAATACCACCATAAGACAGAAGCCGGCTAAAAAACGTGTAAGCTTACTGGCAAAAGCTTCAAATTTAAAATAAGCGTTCACTGTTAATTCCTTATGCGTTATAGCCTAAAATTCTGGGTAAGAAGGTTGATACGGGCTCACAGAAAGCAACTAAGAGGGTTACTGAAATCATGATGATTACAAATGGTATTGCGGCGCGACCAATCTTCATCATCTTTTCACCGGTAATACTCGACATTACATAGAGGTTGAGTCCTACAGGAGGCGTCAATACACCGCATGCTAAAGCAATACACATAACAATTGCGAGCTGTACGGTAGGATAATCATAAGCCTGAGCTAAAGGATAGAAGATAGGTACAGTGATTAAGAGAATGGCTGTACCTTCCATAAAGCAGCCCATAACTAAGAGCAGGATAATGATTAAAATTAAGATCGGAGTGATATCAGAGAAGGTAGATACCATCTGTTCTACCACCATGTGCGGAATACGGGTCTTAAGCAATACGTGCTGGAAGAAAGCAGCTGTGGCGATCACAAACATGATTTGTCCAGTAGATTTAGCAGTAGCCCAGAAAATGCCTGGTAAATCAGCAAGCTTTAGTTGACGGTATTTGAACATACCTAACAACATGGAGTAGAAAGCAGCAACAGCGGCAGCTTCAGTGGCGGTAAATAAGCCAACGAAAATACCTCCTAATACAATAACCGGAATTAAAAGAGCCCAAATAGCTTTAAAGCCTAGTTGTACACGTTCTTTCATCGGTACTGCAGGAACTTTACCGAAGTTGGAACGGCGAGCTTCATAACTGGCATAAATGATAAAAAGAAGGCCGGTTAAGATACCAGGAATAGCACCACCTAAGAATAAGGCATTAACAGAGGTTCCAGGAACTAAGGAAGCAAATAAAATTAAAGTAATGCTAGGAGGAATGATTGGTCCTAAGCCACCACCTGCGGCAATTGCAGCACAAGAAAATGGCTGATGATAGCCTGTATTGCGCATTTCAGCGATGGCAATCATACCCACACCGGCGGCAACAGCGGCAGCTGATCCAGACATTGCAGACATGATCATGCAGGAGGCAATGGCGGCATTAGCAAGGCCACCCCAGCGATGACCTAAACAAGCACGAGCAAAGGCAAAAAGATCCTTTGAAACACCGCCTCGATTCATAAAGTTACCCATAAGCAGGAAGAAAGGAATTGCCATTAAGGTAATACCCTTAACTTGATCGTACATACTAGAGGGTAAGCGGATCATATTGTTGAATGTGGCCTCGCCCATGCCGATATAGGTAGCAATGGAGATGAAGGCCATACTGCCTGCGGTTGTAACGCCGATAAACAACGCTACAAGCACGCCTACGAACATAGCGAACATTATCATAAAAAAGCCCCGAGCATAATAAAGGTGCGACAGAGGAGAGCGTCGCACCACGATTTAGAAATTAAAGATTATTTGATAGCTTTGATAAGGTTATCTAACTCTTCTTGGCCGCAGAGCTTTGCGATCTTCTCGTAGGCAGGACCCATCTTAGATATGAAGCTTTCTTTGTCGACCTCGTTGACGCTCATGCCATGCTCTTTGAGTTTGGCGATGATCTCAGCTTCCTGACCTGGAATTAATGTGCGGGTCAGATTTTGGGCTTCTATAGCAGCATCCTTGATTACTTTTTGCAGATCAGGGGACATTTCATCGAAGATGTCCTTATTGATAATAAGGGCTTGCATATCGAAGAAGTGGCCGGTTAAAGCTAATTGGTTTTGGCACTCATAATAAGAATCAGCTAAGATAGTTGCTACCGGGTTTTCTTCAGCTGCAACTACGCCTTGCTTTAAGGACTGATAGAGTTCAGAGTAGGCAATAGTCTGAGTATTAGCCTCTAAAGCATCAAAGGTTGCAAGTAAGCCTGCAGAACCAGGAACGCGGATTTTTACGCCTTTAAGATCGTCAGCTTTAGTAACAACAATATCCTTAGTGGTGACATGACGGAAGCCATAATCAAACATGGATAGTGGCTGAACATTCATGTTTTCAACCATATCATCGTTGAGCCACGGCATAACGTATTCATCAATAACCTTATGAGCCTGATCATAGTCCTTAAATAAGAAAGGGGCACTTAAGGCATTAATTTTAGGTAAATAGGTTGCTAAGTTAGACTGTGAGGCGATTACTAAATCGACGTCACCACCATTAACACACTGATCAATTAAAGACGGCTGATCGCCTAACTCTGAGGCCGGATATACCTCAACCTTTACCTTACCTGCAGTAGCATCTTCAACCTTTTGCTTAAAGAGTAAAGCTGCTTGGTTGTGAGCGTGGCTAGCTGCGGCTGAATGAGCTAAGGAAAGTTTCATCTCTTCAAATTCAGCGGCATTTGCAGAAGCAATGGTAAATAAAGCGACGCTTGCGGCTAAAATTGCAGTTTTAAATTTCATGTCGTGACTCCTTATTGGATGTTTTTAATATTAGTGTTATTTAAAAATCTTTGACATTACTGATACTTGTTCCTGCGCTCTTGCGATAATTGCTGCAGTGTCAGTACCGGCTGATATGAATTGGAATCCCAAATCATGCCAGAACTTTATATCTTCAGGAGTATAAGCTGCGGCTACACCTATAGGTTTATTAGCTTTATTGCATTTTTCAATAGCAATTTTCATAAGCTCTACTACTTTAGGATGCTTAGTTTGATTTAAAAGACCAATTGAGCCAGATAGATCGCAAGGTCCTACAATAAAGCCGTCACAGCCTTCAACCTTTAACATATTGTCTAAATCATTGATGGCGTCGATATGCTCTAATTGGGCAAAACGACACATGGAATCATGAGCGTTTTTTATGTATTCAAAGAGATCAATACGACCATAACCACAAGCACGTTTAGGGCCGAAACCACGTTTGCCTAAAGGTGGATAGAGGCAAGCATCCATGGCTTTTTTAAGCTCAGCTGCAGAGTTTACATTAGGGAAAATTATGCCATCAGGGCCCATTTCTAAAACTCTCTTAGCTAAGAAAGGTTCGTTTTGGGGAATTCTTACAATAGAAGCGGCGCCTCCAGCTTTACAGGCTATGATCTGATTTAAAACAGTCTCGTAGTCCATAGCTTGATGTTCAGTATCGACCCAAATAAAATCAAAGCCACAGGCTGCAACCATTTCGGCGATACAAGGCTCAGCAAAATCTACTTCAAAGCCAATTAAATTTTCACCTTTGAGAAGTCTTTCCTTAAATGGATTCATATATTTATCCTTATGTTTAAATAAAGTGCTTCCTTAATTTAAGTAGAGAAAATTGCTTTTACAAATGCAAATATTGAATTTGTTAATGTTTTTAGATCTCGAGCTGATTTTTTATGAAAAAACAAAATGACAATAATTTGATTGTCAAAATATAGCCAAATCAAGAATTAAAGTATTACTTTGATTTGGCATTTACCTTAAAAAAGGTTTAAAGCTTTACATCCAAAGTCAGTTAAATCTTTTAATGCTCGAACTTCTTCTTTAAAGGTTGCAGTTAATCCAGAGTCATCTTTAGTTCTTGTTACAGTGGTTATAGGTAAATTTTCATATTTTTGTAAATAGTACTTAGCATTAACTGGATAGTACTGACGCTCAATTAAAGATGTTATGGTTAATAAATTCTGTAAGTCCTGAGCTTTGCTATCTTCAATGTGATCACATAACCAAGCATATTGTTTCATTTGGAAAGAAGCCATGACTCCACAAAAGCCAGCACAGCCAGATAAGATAGAATCACGTAATGTAGAGGTATTAGCGTTGTAAATTTTGAGATTAGTACCTTTAATAGCTAAGGCTCTTTCCTTTAACAAGGCTAAATCACAGCAAGTATCTTTTAGAAAGAAGAATCGACCAGTATTGGCACACCATTTTAAATTTTCAATGCTGACTAAGCGTTTGTAAGGATACGGGCACTCATAGATGCCTAATGGAATGTCTTCTGGCAAAGTCTGCATAACAATTTCGCAGTTTTTACGCCACACATCATCGGATTCATTTTCTTTAGCAAAGCGATTTGTGATAAAGATTAAGGCATCTGGCTTTAAGGCGGCAATAGCTAAAAGCTCATCGATCTGATCTGTTTGACTGTCGGAAATATGGCCAGAAACAATTACAGGGACTCTTTTATTTGCGGTTTCTAAAACAGTTTTGGCGATATTTACACGTTCTTGCTTAGTTAAGAAGAACATTTCTGATGATTGACAATCTGCAAAGAGACCAGAGCAACCATTGTCTATATACCAGTTAGTTAAGGCTTTTAAGCCCTCATAATCTACCTTATTGTCAGCGGTAAAAGGTGTTAACATTACCGGCCAAGCACCACCTGGAAATTGATTTTGTTTCATATAAACTCCGCAAAAAATTTAAATTCTTATGCTTAAGAGCTTAATGTTTTATGTTTTTTAGTGTTAGCAAAAAAAAAGTAAAAACTATAACAATATTCATGAAATTATAGTTTTTGACAAAATTTGTGATCATATTCAAATATAATTATATGCTGTTCTTTTTGTAGAGTACTATGCTTTCTATTGGGTTAAATTTATAAATTTTTTTTAATTTAAACAATTAGATAAAAATTTTTTTTGAAAATTATGTATAACAATTTTCATTATAATGATATTTTATTTAGGAACCTCTAGTCCTTGATAAGCATTTCTAAATTCACGTGGCGAGATTTTTTTATAACGCTTAAAAAGCTTTGTGAAATAGCAAGGATCTTTAAAACCACATTCATAAGCTATCTGATTGATATTGTCAGGATTTGTTGTTAGCAAAATAGCTGCGCATTCTATACGAAAGCGATTTAAATAATCCATAGGCCGAAATCCTGTTAATTCTTTAAAAAATTTACAGAAATATTTTGAAGACAGATCTACATTTGATGCCATGTCTTCAAGAGAGATATCCTTAGTGTAATTATCAAAGATAAATCTAAATAGTTGAGAGGATTTATTTAAGTGTTTTGCATAGCGCGAAGCGCTAGCTTGATAAGCAGTGTATTGCTTAAGTCTAATCATATCGCCTATAAGGCAGAGAATATGACCAAAAGCTAAAATCGCATTACTTTGTGATTTATTGGTAACTACTTCAAATATAGCATCAGCCTCAGATCCTAAAAGAGGCATTTCTTTACTGTTGAAATTTTCTGACAGGGTTATTTGATGGCTGGCAATTTTAGAAAGCCACGCAGCATCAGGTCTTTTTAGATCAAAGATTTGTGCAATATTGAAAACTAAGCATTCATAGACTGTATCGTTGTCATCAGGTTGTCCTCCATGGACTACACCATCTGTGATAAATAGAAAATCGCCTTTTTGTAGATAATATTGACGCTCATTTAAGTACATTGTCACACCGCCTTTTATGACACGGATGAGTTCGTGATCTATGTGATAATGAAAAGGCATGAAAAATCTTGGATGGTTTTTATTCATGAGATGGTAGTCAAAAGGAAAGTCTAGAGTACCACGGACAAAGTATTCGTTATAAGCGCTACTTAAAGGGAGCATGGGTGATAACCTTTTATATAAAAGATGCGAATTTTACACAATTTCTGTTTTGCTTTTAGATTAGGAAAATTATCACCAAAAAATCAAAGATATTTACTATAAAATACAAAAAAATGTGACCGAAATAGCAGAGTATTATTTTAAATGCTTATTTATTGTTATAAATAAATAATTATATATTTCAATTAATTATTTAAAATAAATAAGGTGATTTACGCATATTTATTTTGATAAACAATTTTCCAGATTTTTTTATCAAAAAAATATTTTTTGCTGAATTTTCCGCTTTTACTTTCCTTTATTAGAAATTTGCTATATCTCACATTTTGAGTTATTTAAAATAAAAAGGTGAATTTAGTTATAGTAATAAGCTAGTTTCTACCTAACACCTTTAAAAATCTTGTTCCAAACTAAAGACAGTAATTTTTATTTTTACGCTTTATTTTACGGAGCATATCTACATGGCTACAAATCGTTATATTGGTCAATATCCTGTTATTGGTATCCGTCCTATTATTGATGCTCGTTTAGGACCTCTGCAGGTACGTCAGTCTTTAGAAGATCAGACCATGGGTATGGCACGTGCTGCCGCTAAGCTTATCTCTGATAATCTTAAGTACACCAATGGCGATCCTGTAAAGGTTATTATCAGTGATACCACTATAGGCCGTGGTGCTGAAGCCGCTAAATGTGCTGCACAGTTTAAGAAAGAGGGGGTTGATATAACTTTATCTGTAACTCCTTGCTGGTGCTATGGTGCAGAAACTATGGATATGGATCCTATGACCATCAAGGGTGTTTGGGGTCTAAATGCTACTGAGCGACCTGGTGCGGTTTATTTAGCATCTGTTTTAGCCGGTTATGCACAAAAGGGTCTACCTGCTTTTGGTATTTACGGTAAGCATGTTCAGGAAGCCGATGATCCTAATATTCCTGAGGATGTTCAGGTTAAGATTTTACGTTTTGCTCGAGCTGCTGTAGCTGCTGCCACCATGCGCGGTAAATCCTATTTACAGATAGGTTCAACCTGTATGGGTATTGCTGGTTCCATGATCAATATGGATTTCTTTGAAGAATACTTAGGTATGCGTGTTGAATCTGTAGACGAGGTCGAGGTTCTGCGTCGCATGGAAGAGGGTATCTATGATGAGGAAGAATTCCAAAAAGCTTTAAAGTGGGCTAAGGAAAACTGCCCTATTGGTTATGACAAGAATCCTGAGTTTGTGAGAAACACTCCTGAGGAAACTGAGAAAAACTTTGAATTTGTGGTTAAATCCATGGTAATTATCAAGGATCTCTACCGCGGTAATAGTAATCTTCCTAAAGGTTGTGAGGAAGAAGCTTTAGGCTTTAATGCTATTTGTGGTGGTTTCCAAGGACAAAGACAGTGGACCGATCATTATCCGAACACTGACTTTGCTGAGGCTTTAATGAACTCTAACTTCGATTGGGAAGGTAAGAGAGAGACTTTTGTTTTAGCTACTGAAAATGACACCTTAAATGGTGCCACTATGCTCTTTGAAAAGCTTTTAACCAATCGTCCTCAGATTTTCTCTGATGTCCGTACTATGTGGACTGCCGAAGCCGTTAAGCGTTGCACCGGTTATGATATCGAAGGCCATGCCAAAGAAGCAGGTGGTTTTATTCACTTAATTAACTCAGGTGCTACCTGTTTAGAAGCTTCAGGTAAATGTAAGGATGAAAACGGTAATCCATGCATTAAACCATGGTGGGAGATGACTGATGAGGATATCTCAGCCTGTCTTAAGGCAACAACTTGGTCTGCAGCTGATAACGGCTATTTCCGTGGTGGTGGCTATTCCTCCCGCTTTGTAACTGAAGCTGAGATGCCGGTTACTATGGCACGTTTGAATATTGTCAAAGGCTTAGGCCCTGTCATGCAATTAGTTGAAGGTTGGACTGTAAGATTACCTGATGATGTTACCGATGCTTTATGGAAGAGAACAGACTATACCTGGCCTTGCACTTGGTTTACCCCGCGTGTAGGAGAGGGGCCGTTTAAGAGTGCCTATGATGTTATGAACAACTGGGGTGCTAACCACGGTGCTATTAGTTATGGTCATATTGGTGCAGATCTTATCACCTTATGTTCAATGTTACGTATCCCTGTATGCATGCATAATGTTCCTGAGGAAGATATTTTCCGTCCTGCTGTTTGGAATTCTTTTGGTATGGACAAGGAATCTCAGGATTATCTCGCTTGTGCAGCCTTTGGTCCGCAGTTTAAGTAATTTTAGTTTTTAATAATGCCCTCAATGTCTAAGAGCTTGAGGGCTAATAGTGTAGGTGTACTTTATTATGTTAAAAGGGATCCCGCAAATTATTACCCCAGAGTTTATTTACGCTTTAAGTGCTATGGGGCATGGGGATAGTATTGTTTTGGCTGATGCAAATTTTCCAGCTCACCGTCTGGCAAATAAAAACTTAGTACATCTTCCGGGTATTAGTATCCCTACACTATTAGATGCTGTGTTAAAACTTTTTCCAACAGATGATTTACACGATAAATCTGGCTATGTAATGGCAGTTGCTGAGGCTGATCTTAAAAAAGGTGTTACTACGCCTATTTGGAATATCTATAAGGATATTTTTGCTAAGCATAAACTAGCTCCTTATTTAGGCGAAATTGAGCGTTATGCCTTTTATGAGGAAGCATCAAGATCAGAACTTATTGTGCTTACTGGTGAAAATACACCTTATGCCAATATTATGTTGTATAAGGGATGTATTTTAGATAGCTAAAAGTTGTTTTGTATTTGTATGTACCCAGATTTTTTTGGGTACATTTGTTTTAGTTATTAAGTTCGTGGGTATAGATATGGTGGATGATAGCTGCTATCAGACGTTTCATGGCATCAAAGTCAAAGCATACTAAGATAGAGTCTAAAGTCTGACGCTCTTTAGCTTCTATATGGATATCAGCTTCATTGCAGGCCATATCACATTCATCATCTGAAAATTTAGCCAAAATATGGGCTATTTCTGGAAAGTCCTGGCTTTCAAAACAATTTTTAACAATATATAAAAGAGCAAACATCAAAAGCACTTGGCGATAGCGGGTTGGCCCTTCACTAGAACTTAGGGTACGTTTTATAACGGTGGCGGCAAATTTATCTAAATTTCCCTGGATGTAATCAGGATCATTTACAATTTCAGCTTTGATACTTTCGGCAAGCTTTAAAATGTGCTGTTCATATTTTAAATCAAAGAGCATATTTGCTCGCGAGGAGATATCTTCATCAATGGCTTTACAATTCCATTTAACCGCTTCGGCATAACGCTTTTGCACATCTAAAAGGCTTGAAAGATTACCTAAAGCTACGGCATTGATTTTAGCAAGTAGGCTTTTGCGGTAAAAAAGCTCAGCTAAATTAAAACGCTTATCTTTGGCATACTCTAAGGCTTTTTCAAAGTATTGTTTACCAAGCTCTTCGTCGCTGCCATAGTGAGAGGTGATGTATTCAAAGCTTAATGTAAAGCTTCGTTGTCATCGATTTTTTCTGTTTCTATTTTTCTAAAGTTTGAAAGCTCCATCTTTACCTCATTTATGAATGTTTTTTCAGATCATAGCTATTTTGTAGATATCTGTGTGCGATCTTAGTAGAGATTGAAAATGAAGACGGGATTTAAACTGTAAAAGGTAGACCGAAGTTAAAATGCGCTACTAGACTGAGGTTAGGCGCTAGATTCAAGGGGATAAGCGTTAATAAAAAGAGTTGTTTTGTGTTGGTGAATATTGATTTTTTTATGGTTTAAAATTTTAATAAAAAATCTTCAGAAGTATAAAAGAAAGCTCTTAAATATCTTATATTTTAAGAGCTTTCTACTAATTTGTTGAGATATAGTTTATATATTTATCCGACATTGATCAGTAAAAAAGACTGATTTTTTTGACACTGTTGAAAATC
>OGWZ01003691.1_pt1 | contig 10008 bp, 8 predicted proteins | sample 1576141 | NCBI WGS metagenome assembly OGWZ01 (sample SAMEA3541512, study PRJEB24748) | human gut metagenome | biome: human gut; feature: human-associated habitat; material: faeces | place: China | collected 2012
CGGAAATGGTTTGGAGATAAATACCGTTTTCTGATCGAGCAGGGAATCGAAGGATTCTGGAATGACATGAACGAGCCTGCAATCTTTTATTCTTCAGAAGGCCTTGCAGAAGCAAAAGAATTCGCCGGAGAGTTTGCAAAAGACACCGAAGGCAAGATCCATCCGTGGGTTATGCAGGCAAAGATGAAAGATATTGCTAACAGTCCGGAGGATTACAAAAGATTCTATCACAATGTAAATGGTAAGAAAATCCGCCACGACAAAGTGCATAATCTTTTTGGTTATAACATGACAAGAGCAGCCGGAGAAGCATTCGAACGCATTGATCCGGAAAAACGTTTCCTGATGTTTTCCAGATCTTCTTATATTGGAATGCATCGTTACGGAGGAATCTGGATGGGAGACAATAAATCCTGGTGGTCACACATTCTTTTAAATCTGAAGATGCTTCCATCTCTGAATATGTGTGGATTTATGTACACAGGCGCAGACCTGGGTGGATTTGGTGATGACACGACCAGAGATCTGCTGCTTCGTTTCCTTGCACTCGGTGTGTTTACACCTCTGATGCGCGATCATGCGGCAGAAGGAACAAGAGAACAGGAATGTTACCAGTTCGAAAACATCGAAGATTTCCGCAGTGTCATTAATACCAGATATTGCCTTGTACCATATCTCTACAGTGAATATATGAAAGCTGCACTGAATGACGATATGTACTTTAAGCCACTTGGATTTGTTTATCCAGATGATAAGATGGCAATCCGTGTTGAAGACCAATTGATGCTTGGCAACGAGATCATGATCGCACCGGTTTATGAGCAGAACGCAAGAGGCCGTTACGTTTATCTGCCGGAAGAAATGAAATTCATCAAGTTCATGCCGGATGGAACCATTTTCGAAGAAGTCCTTGCAAAAGGAGTTCATTATGTGGATGTTGCCCTCAATGAAGTACCACTTTTCATTCGAAGCGGCAAATGCATTCCGGTTGCAGAAGCAGCTGAGTGCGTAAAGGATATTGACACAGACAGGCTTAAGATGCTTGGATATGAAGGCAGCAGCTATACTCTGTACGAAGATGACGGAATCCATAAAGATTATGATAAGAAAGAAAATTATAGGGTTCTGACGAAATAAGGTAATAATGAAATTGAATATGTTTGGATGAATTTAAGGCTGACAGTCGTGTGAGGGGACTGTCAGCCTTAATCTTTATTGTAAAGTACTGTTTGTTTGAGTATAATTTAACTAAATAAACTGTGGAGAGTGTAGAAATACGGGTAATCGATTTTTTCAACTGACAAAATTATTGCCCCAGATTCCTGCGCTGAATTTTTAATTTCCCTGAATCTTCCCAGCCAGGTAAAGCAGCACCGCATTCTGGAATTTTCTCGGATTCAGTGAACATTTCTTCTGGATCGCATTCAATTTATATTGTAATGTATTTTTATGGAGAAAGAGTCGTTCGCTTGTGGCGGCAAGAGACATTTCTTCGGAAAAATAAACTTCAAGCAGGTGCAGTTGGATTCGCATTTCTTACATTTACAGATGCTGTTCTGGAATCAGGAATTAAAATCGTGCTGGAAGAGACACAGCTAGAAGAGTATGTGAAGGATGCAGACCTTGTCATCACAGGGGAAGGTCGGATGGATGGTCAGACAGCAATGGGAAAAGCTCCGGTTGGAGTGGCTGCACTTGCAAAGAAATACTGCAAGCCGGTACTTGCATTTGCAGGTGCAGTCGAAAGAGATGCCAGAAAATGTAATGAACATGGTATTGATGCATTTTTCCCTATCCTGCGAGGTGTAGTTACGCTGGAAGAGGCAATGAAGAATGAAAATGCAAAGAGAAACCTGGCAGATACTGCGGAACAGGTGTACAGAACATTTACAATTCTTTGATCATACAATATTGTTTTAACTGAAAATGAGGTTTCAGATGGCAGCGGAAGGAACAAGTTTTGCAGATATTACAAGGGAATTGAACAGACAGGCGATTGCTGCTTGTGATGAGCAGAAATTATCAAGAGGGGACAGTGATGGACCATTCAGATGTACAGATCACAATGAATGTTTACAATCACATTGCGGAAAGCCCAATGTTGTACACCCATAGAAAAACTTGGAAGCTCTTCTGTTTTTCAACTGCAAAACTCTTCATAATAAATATCTTTCTTTATTTCTTGACTAGATTATATTTAATTCTGGTTAAGATTCTTTAGGCTCTTGTTCAAAGAATCTTAACGATTTCTTCGGTTTTTTTTCGCTTAAAATGTCGATCCGAGGGCGCAGCATCCTCTGCGGCATAGCCGATGGGAAACAGCGCAATTAAATGATATTCTTTCATTTCCGGGTACAGAGATTGTAAACGGGGCGCATCAAAATATCCAACCCAGGTAGTGCTGAGCCCCAAATCTTCGATTTCCAGCATCATGTGTGTTGCAATAATACCAGCATCAATATCTGCAAAATTCCGCTGGTCAAACGAGCGAACCCAGCCCTCAGCTTCTTTGTAACCGACAACAAGAAAAGTATCTGCCCCAAAGGTATAGTTGCATACCTGCCGGATATTTTTTCTTGCTTTCTCCGAGTTGAGCCAGAAGATCTTAACCGGCTGGGTATTGACTGCTGTTGGGGCGGTAATTCCTGCTTTGATGATCTGATCTACCAGCTCTTTCTCTACCTTTCGCTGAGAAAAGTTTCGGCAAGAATATCTTTTTTCCGCTAATTCCTGAAATCGCATATACTTATATCCTTTCTTATCATTTCGTAAATTTCGCATATTGAGCATCCACCAAATTCTTTAGTACTTTTGGCTGTACCTCAATAAGATAGCCTACTTTTCCGCCAGAAACATAAATGGCATCCATTGCATATGTCCTCCTACATGATATGTTGTTTTATTGTTCGTTTCCAGACGAATATAAAGACTTTCCCAGACAGAAGATGAAATCACGTATTAGAACGCAATGTCTTCACCGTTGTAAGCGGCAATGTAGAGAGCCTTCATCTCTTCAGAGGTGATTTCTCTGGGGTTGGTGCTGGTGCAGGGGTCTGCCACAGCAGTGACTGCCATGTTGTCAACCTTGGACATAAAGACTTCCTCGTCAATACCGAACTCCTTCAAGGAACCGGCCATGCCAAGCTCGCTACGCATCTTCTTGATCTGATCGACCAGAGCAGTGACAAGCTCCTGCTCATTATTGCCATTCAGACCAATCCGCTGTGCAATCTCTGCATAACGGCTGCCTGCGACTGCATTCTTGCTGTTGAAGAGTACAGTATTGGGCAGGTAGATGGCATTTGCCAGACCGTGAGGTACATCCAGAATAGCACCGGACTTATGTGCCATGGAGTGTGCAATGCCCAAGATGGCATTGGAGAAAGACATACCGGCCAGGTTTTGAGCCAGATGCATCTGCTTGCGAGCCTCCATGTCTCCATTGTAAGACTTCACCAGATTCTTGACAATCATCTCGATAGAGCGCATAGCCAGTGCATCGGTAAAGGGATTTGCAACGGTAGAAACATAAGCCTCCAGAGCGTGAGTCAGAGCATCCATGCCGGTATTGGCCACCAGCTTCTGAGGCATCTTTTCCACCAGAGTGGTGTCCAGAATAGCCACATCAGGAGTGATGTTGTAATCGGCAATCGGATACTTGATGCCAGTTTCGTTATCCGTAATGACGGAGAAAGAGGTCACTTCAGTAGCGGTGCCGCTAGTGGTGGAAATGGCAATGAAATGTGCCTTGTTACGCATCTCAGGCAGGTTGAAGGGCTTTGCAGCTTCTTCAAAGGTGAAATCGGGATGCTCATAGAAGATCCACATGGCCTTGGCTGCATCAATGGGAGACCCGCCGCCGATAGCGATGATCAGATCGGGCTGGAACTCGTTCATTTGGCGAACGCCCTCTCGGACAGTTGTAACAGAAGGATCGTGCTCAACGCCAGAGAAAGTAGTGGATTCGATGCCGGCCTGCTTCAGGTAATCCTGCATCTTTCCAATCACACCATCGGACTTCAGACGGTTGGAACCATAGACGATGAAAGCCTTTGTTCCCTTGACAGTTGCCAGATATTTAATGGCGTTATCACCAAAGTAAAGGTCTCTAGGAATAGTAAATCTCTGCATATCAATAGCTCCTTTTCAAATTCTATTTCGTAGGGGCGTTGCCCCCGCTTTCATTTCACATCTTAGCAAAGGACAGCGCATTTGAAAAGAAGGCACTTTTGGGTATCCTAATTACCAAAAGGTAGGAATTGTTGTGCTGCAAGGATTTTTCATGAATACTTATTTTTGAGTCTGCTCCTCCTGATAAAGTCGCACATATTTTTTCCCCATTGATCCATGGCACTCATAATGGGAATCAGCTCGTTGCCAAGTTCTGTAAGCTGGTATTCCGTCGTAGGTGGTATCGTAGGATGAACGGTATGAGATACAATTCCGTACTTTTTCAGTTCCTTTAAAAATGCAATTAGCCATATAAATAATTTTATGATGGAATCTCAAAGATAAGATAGTATAATAGGATATAGAAAATCTTTTGGAGGTAAAAAAATGCCAGATGCTAGAGGAAACAAGATCAGCTGTTCTAATTATCAGTGTGAGATCGAACTGACTGTGGAAATACTGAGCGGAAAGTGGAAGGCGCTTCTTATATGGAATCTTCATCAAAAGGGGATCATCCGGTACAATGAATTCAGAAAACAGATTCCTTCGATCACTCAAAAAATGTTAACACAGCAGTTAAGAGAATTGGAAAAGTATGGAATTATTTCCAGAAAAACTTATCCTACTGTACCGCCAATGGTGGAATATTCATTGACAGAAATAGGTAAAGAACTGATTCCCATCATGGAAGCCATGGATCACTGGGGAAAGCAGTATGTGAAAGAATATCATAAAAATAAAGATGATGAATAATTTTTTTGTCTCATATCCTACCAAAAAGTGCGTTTCATACTAAAAAGTGCCTTCTTCACAAATAAGAATAATAAGTTAAAATAATAACAAACCAAGAAATACACACCTTATGTCAAAATAAACAGGGTGTGTATTTTCATGCAAAAAGAAAAAAGGAGAAGGTAAAATGGACACAGAAAAGAAATTAAGGAAAGGATTATTGTTAGGTATTCTGGTAGGAATTGCATGGGGATTGGACGGTGTATTAATGGGGAGGCTTGGACTGAATTCGATTTTTACGGATTCTGCCTATGCATTTTCTAAGGGGATTTCAGAAAAAAGCTTTCTTTATTCTCCGTTAGTGACAGCTTTTTTTCATGAAAGCTTCTGCTTTCTATGGGTTGCAGTGGTCCTGTTGTATCACAAACAATTAAAACAGGTATTTCAGTTGCTGTTTACAACAAAAAAAGGGAAGGCAACAGCAATTGCGGCGCTGGTTGGTTCTCCGATCGGAATGAGTGCATATCTGCTGGCTATCAAGTATGCAACTGCACCATATGCTTCCAGTATTTCTGTAATTTATCCGGGCGTTGGTGCGATATTGTCTTATCTGATTCTGAAAGAACGTTTATCCCTTAGGGCAGTTACAGGAATAGCGATCAGCCTGACAGGCTCATTTATGCTGGGTTTCCGTCCGACGGGAGATATTCCAGATACTTTTCTGAAAGGAATTCTATTTGCAGTTATTGCAGTATTCGGATGGGCTTCCGAGGGAGTTATCATAGGATTTGTTATGAAATACAGCAAGGGAGAGGATCATGTGGAAGCAACACCACAGCAATGTCTTTGCCTAAGATATTTTATTTCGATGATTGCTTATGCACTGGTAGTTCTTCCGGCAATTCAGGGATATCCGATGGCAAAGGAAATTGTGACATCAGGTCTGGTAGTGAGATATGCAATGATTGCAATTTTAGGAGCGATTACGTATTTATCCTGGTATAAAGCAGTGGACTTAGTGGGGTGTGCTATGGGAACCGCATTGAACAGCACGGCCGCTCTTTGGACAATTATATTCAGTGCAGTATTATTTGGAAGTAAAATCTCATTGTGGCTTGCAATATGGGGCGTGGTTATCGTTGCAGGTGTGTTTGTTTTTGCGATTGATCCGAAAACATGGAAGAAAAATATATCAGATAAGAAGCAGAAGTAATAAACGAGGAGGTATATTATGTTAAAGCAGAGCGTAATTGATAATATGAAAGAAATTGCAGAACACTGTATGGGAGAAGAAACAGCTTCATGTGTTGCAACGTGTCCTATGCACACAAATGTAAAAGAATATGTTCGATTAATCCGAGAAGGAAAAGGAGAAGAGGCAATAAAAGTTATCCGAGACCAGTTATTTTTACCGGGAACTCTGGGAAGAATCTGTGCGCACCCTTGCGAAGGAAAATGCAAATGGAACGAAGGGAAGAACCCTATGGCGATTGCGTCCTTAAAAAGATATGCAGCAGATCATTTTGACCGAGAAGAAGACTGGAATCTTTCCTGTAAGGACGAAAATGGGAAAAAAGTAGCAGTGATCGGTGCCGGACCATCCGGATTGCAGGCAGCATTGGAACTGAAAAAAGAAGGCTGTCAAGTTACCGTATTTGAAAAAATGCCTGTAAGAGGAGGAATGCTTCGAATCGGCATTCCGGCATATCGTCTTCCAAGAACAATTCTGGAACGAGAGATCAGCTACCTGGATCATCTGGGGGTAAAATTTGAATTAAATTGTGAAATCGGAAAGAATAAACCGTTTAGTGAAATTCTGGAAAATTTTGACAGTGTCATTGTTGCAGTGGGAAAACAGCAGGGGCGTGTTGACAGAAGCCTGGACCACTGGGATGCAAAAGGAATTTTCAGCGCTGCGGGATTTCTGAAGGAAGCTGCCATGTCTCAAGATGTGAAAGAGTCCGGAAAAGTTGTTCTTGTTGTAGGAGGCGGAGATGTGGCCATGGACTGCGCGAGAACTGCACGGCGTCTTAACGCAGCAGAAAAAGTTTACTCTGTCTGTCTTGAGGACAGTTATGATACCATGGCTTCTTCAAATCACGAAATAAAAGGGGCACTGGCAGAGGGAGTAAAATTTAATCATGCTCAGGCTATCCAGAGAATTCATACAGACGAAAATGGCAGGGTATCTGGTGTTACACTTAAAAAATGTTTATCTATGTTTGACGAAAACGGAAGGTTTGCTCCTACATATGATGAAGAGGATACAAGGGAACTGAAGGTGGATACCATTGTCTTTGCCATTGGACAGGGAGTGGAAGCTGAATTTGCAGGGGAGATTTTGGAACAGCGTCCTAATTCTACCTTCGCCTGTGACAAGGATACATTGCAGTCAACAAAGAACGAAAAGATTTTTGTTGCAGGAGATGCTTCCGGTGAATCTGTGATTGCTATTCAGGCTCTTGCAACCGGAAGAAGAGCTGCTCAATCTGTAATTCGATTTTTGAGAGGAGAAGACCTGCGGTCCGGAAGAGAATTAAAAGACACCTGGACATATGAAACAAAATTGCAAATGCCGGTTGACTGGGATGCGATTACCGGTCAAAGAGAAGATATGCAGGAGCTGGATCCAAAGAAGAGAATTCATTCTTTTGATGAGGTGGCTCTGGGATATACAAAAGAAGAAGCAGAAAGAGAAGCCGCCAGGTGCAGACAGTGCGAGTGTAAGCTCTGTATGAAAGAATGTATCATGCTGAATGATTACACAGAGTGCCCGAAATCTTTATTTAAAAAGTATCTGGAGGAGGGATATGAAAATCTGGATCATATGATTGCATATTCCTGTAATGAGTGCAGTCAATGTACACTGAAGTGCCCGAAAGAATTTAACATGAAGGGAATATTCACGGCGCTAAAAGAAGATTATGCAGAGAAAAATAACGGTCTTGTCCCGTTGGAAATCTTAAAAGAGAGTGATCGTACGCAGGAAAAGGAGTGTGGAGACGAATACTGTACCAGAGTAGATGGCAGTTTGCAGAAAAAAGAAGTACATAAGAAGCAGAAAACAAAATATGTTTTTGTTCCTGGATGTACCGTGTCTGCATACTCTCCAAAGGGAGTAGAAAACATTGTGAAACACCTTAAAGAATGTCTGGGACATGAAAATGTAGGCGCATTATTACAATGTTGTGGAAAAGTCACCCGCTTTATTGGCGAAACAGAAAAGTTTGAGGAACGAAATAAAAAAGCTATTGATATTTTAGATGATATGGGAGCAGAAGTGATCATAACAGTATGTCCTTCCTGTTACAAAGTATTTAAAGAAACTGCTAAAAATCAGAAAGTGATCGCATATTGGGATCTGATGAAGAATCTGATCGGTATTCCGGAAACAGCAAGAGGAATCGGAAAAGGCTCTGACGTAGTTTTCAACATTCATGATTCCTGTGTAACTCGAGATGAGACATCTCATCACGAGAGTGTGAGATGGGTTTTGGATGAACTGGGTTATAACTGGACAGAAATAGAACGAAACGGCAAAAACACCAGATGTTGTGGTGTTGGCGGTATGGTATGCAGTTCAAATCCGGAATTATATGAGCGTGTTTATACAAGAAGAGCGAATGACTTTGATCAGCACAATATTGTAACGTATTGCGGATCCTGCAGAGGAACCATGCAGGCGGCTGGAAAAGATGCTGTACATATCCTGGATTTGCTTTTTGGTCAAAAATATACAAAGGATCAGGAGGGAGCGCGCGGATATCAGACTGAACAGGAAATGTGGGAAAAAAGATTAGAGACCAAAGAAAGATTGAATCATTTGCGGTAAGATTATTAAATGTCAGAGCTGATACAACTCATGATATTTTGAGGTTTGAGACGGATTAACAGAGACTATGAAGAAAAGTCTGTAAATAAGATCTTCTATAATGATAAGAATGGGCGAAAGGCTTGAATAAAATCAGCTTTTCGCCCTTGCTTTATATATAACAGTTATAAAATTGCATGTAGGCAGCACTTCGGTACCTGGGATATTATTTCTTTGAGATTGTGTGCCGCAGTCAGCAAACTCAAATCTTCAGAAATTCCAGATATTCTATTCCGTATAATAATTTTATAGAAGTTATCGAAGAACTGTTTTAGGAAATTCTAAAATAAAAACAGTTCCTTCTGAAGAAGGTTCTAACCGGATGTTACCATGCAACTGTTCCATAATCCGTTGGCAAATAGGAAGACCCAAACCACTGCCTTGTGAACTTCCCTTAACAAAGGGTTTAAAAAGCTCCTGCTGGATTTTTTCTGGTATCTGTGAACCATCATTGTAAAATTTAATAATATGATGAGTCTTGGTTTCTGATTGAGAAATTACAGAAACAGAATCTCCGTATTTTACTTGGTTAGAAATAAGATTCTCAAACAGAATCCTGATGTGCTCGCAGCTTCCATATACAGTCAGATCTGGTTTTATATCGATATTCCAGTGTTTAATATGAGAATCGTTACCCAAAAGTGCAACTATTTCTTGAATACAAGGAAGAATTGCAATTTCCTGCAAATCTTCAGATGCATCTAATGAGGTTAAGTGGACAATCATAAGAAGATCTTGAACACGTTCCTTTATTCTATCAGATTGCATAAGAATGGTGTTTAAAGACTCCTCAAGAGTCCCTTTTGGATAGTATCCGTCTAAAGCAGAGCTTACATATCCCTCAATAATCATAAGCGGTGTTTTTAATTCATGAGAAATATATTGGAGAACTTGCTGTCGATTTTCATCATTTTTTTCTAAAGAACACCTCATAATTTCTAAATCTTCTGCAAGTGCTCGAAATTCCTGATCGCAGGTTTCAATATCAATAGGTGCTATATGCTTCCCTTGAGCAATTTCTTTTGAATAACTACGTAATCGGGAAATTCCTTTATAAAAGTCACGACTTAAACTATTGGAATATATGAACGATATTCCAACAATAATAATTGCAAATACAAACAGGAAGGCAACTATTTGAGGAAAAGTCTCTGTATAAATATCTTTGATAATAGAGTATTTGTATAGTGTTTCTCCATTTTTGGTATTTAATTCTATAGTATACAAAAGATGTT
>OGWZ01003693.1_pt1 | contig 10003 bp, 9 predicted proteins | sample 1576141 | NCBI WGS metagenome assembly OGWZ01 (sample SAMEA3541512, study PRJEB24748) | human gut metagenome | biome: human gut; feature: human-associated habitat; material: faeces | place: China | collected 2012
GTTTTCTAGGCAATTTCCAATCTAACGGGTGTTGCACTTTCATTTAGACAACGGGCTCTTCCGGGAAAGGCTATTTGCCGTAATACTCCAGCAGGTGTGGATCGACGGCCTGCACCACATCCACCAAATCGCCATTGGAGAGATACGGGCGCTTGAATTCGCGCCACGGCTCCACCTTGACCTCCCAGCGGCCGGTCGTCTCGTCGAGCACGGGCCGGGCGGTCTGCTCCCAGCGCACACGCTTGGAGGTGCGGCCGGTTTCCGGGTCGCGGCGTGTATAGTGCAGGCAGGTGCAGTTGGTGATCTTCCAGTCGTCCGAGTCGGCGCGATGCAGGAATTCCTCGTCGGCCAGATCCTCGATGGTGAGCATCAGGGCGAGCATGAAGTCGCCGTGGGTGACCATGACCACGGATTCCGAATCGGATTTGCGGCTCAGCGAGGTCAGGATGTTGTGCACACGGTCCTCGGCCACATCGGCAATCGACTCGCCTGCCGGCGGACGCCAGTACAGCGGATCGGTGTTCTTGAAGTTCCAGTTGCGCGCGTAGTTGTTTTTGAATTCGTCCTTGGTGATGGTGTTGATCTCACCCCAAGAACGTTCACGCAGCACACGGTTCTCCTCCCATTTGGCCTTGGGCAGGGCCATGGTGGCTGCGGTTTCGCGGGTGCGCACGTATGGCGAGACCATGTAGCGGTCGAACAGCTGCTGCTGGCTGACCAGCCAGCGACCGATGCAGTCGGCCTGCTTGCGCCCGGTGGCGGTGAGTCTCCAGGAGCGATCGGGCACAGTGACGTTGTCCTGCGTGTACAGGGAATTGTCGCCCTGCTCGCCCGCCTGGACGATGACGTTCGCTTCGGATTCGCCATGCCGGATTACGTATAGATCGAGCGGCATGCTCATATATGTTCCCCTTTCGTTATTGGTTACGTTGTGTTGTTTTCTGTTGTTTCCTACTTGACTTGCGTGATGGTGTTCCCCTTGACCATGAACGCGTGCCGGGCCATGTCGATCATCGGCTGATCGAATTTGGAGTCGGTGTAGAACTCGTCGATGACGACGTCCGGACCGTACAGTTCGCGGAACCGTTTGGCCTTGTTGGTGCTGAAGTTGAGGTACGTGACCTTCATCGTCCCCACATCCACCTCGCTGGCCACGAGATTCCTCACGCCGAGTCTGCGGCAGGCCTCCCCCACCGTCAGATCGAAGGATGCGGTGAGGATCACATCGTCCGACTCAGGCTGGTACCAAGGCTTGATACGTGCGTAATATCGGTCCCAGAAATCGTCCACGAGCTGTTCGACGCTCGCCACCCGTTTGGATCGGCTCAGTTCCGTGAGATAGCCTTCGGTCATCTTGCCCACGCCGTATTCCATCTGTTCAAGCGTGGCCCGGCCAAGCTTGTATTTGACCGCGTACCGCAGCACGGGGGCGATATAGCGGAACACTTTCGGGTCGTGGCGGGCGGAATACAGGTACAAGTCGAACAGGCTTTCGCCATCATAGATGGTTCCGTCGAAATCGAATACGCGCATACCTTCTGCTTCTACTCTGTTATTCCTTGTCTAAGGCTAATCTCGGTAAGCCGGCGAAAGCGCAAATACGCAGTGAATTTCACATGAACACTGTTTTTTGGATTGATTTCGGTACAGGTAACGTACACTGGTGACAGCGTGGAAGGAGGTGCGTAATGGCGACGTCTGAAATCGAACAATGGTGGATTGATAAGTTTCAGGAGAACCTGGGTCCGATTCGCAAGGTAGCCGGATGGACGACTCAGCAACTGGCCGACGAGCTGGGAGTCGCGCGACAGACGGTGTCTAACTTGGAGACCGGCAAAAGCCCGATGACCAAACTGCAGTATCTCGCTTTACGTACGGTGTTCAGCGCCGAGATCGCACGTCGTGAAGACCGCGATCTGGCACGCATCATCAAGACTTTGGTCGACGATCCCATTGAGCAACGCATTCGCGAACGGCGCGCTCAAGAGCAGGACGGCGAGGCCGTTGCCGACAATGCCCCAGTCAATACGGACGGTGGCAACGTTGCCGACAACGCCGCCACCGAGAAACGCAAGCCCAGTGCCGCCACATTGAAGGCTTCAAAGACTGCCGCAACGGGCAAGCCCACGCTCAGCACGGCGATGCAGGCTCTTGCCGTCATCACCGGCGCATTGGCCAGTGGAACCGCCGCCGGCATCATCACTTACTTGATGTTCCCGGACGGCGGCCCGAACAAGCGCTGAGTCGCCGAAATATCGAAACGGATTGAACAACCCAGTTCGAAGCCCTGAGCACCATTTTGTCCGTGTCGCACCAGCGTTTCCCTCATTATCAGCTGTTTCGAGTTGCATGAATGCACCGTTTATAGGCCGAGAATTTCGTGCTTTTTTGCATCAAATTCTTCTTGGGAGAGAATGCCGATATCAACCAATTCCTTCAATTTCTTCATCGCCTCGACTTGTTCTTCCACAGACATGGATGCCGTGTGAGAGGCGGGAGCAGCGGCTTCCGGTGCCGGCGCAGGTGCCGGCGCTTGAACCGGGGCGGCGATCATAGGACTGATGGCTTGCGCCATATTCATACCAAGCAACATGCCACCATCGCCAAAGCCGTTGTCTTGAATACCTTGCGCAATGCGCTGCTGGGCAGCCATATTGCCAGCTTGTTGGGAAACGCCCTCGTATGCGGCAACATTCATCTTATTCGAGGCGAACTGCTGCACGAGTTGACGTGATTGCTCGGTGAACTCGATGCTTTCGATGCCCACGCTGGACACTTCAAAGCCAAAACGATCATTCCATGTACCGGCATTGGCTCGATCGCCACGCACGCATGCTGCGATGTCATTCGCCTTGCCGGGCAATTGCGAAATACGATATTCATTGGACAACGAATTGATGGCCACAATAAACGACTGTACGAATTCGGACAGAATCTGCCTACGTGGCCCTTCATCATCGAATGAATACGACACGGTAGTGGCAGGCACAAAGTTACGAACGAATCGAACTGGATCAGTGACCTTTAGCGACATGGATCCGCGTGCGCGAATTTCTAAATCGACGCCATAGAACCGGTCGTTATACACCAGCGGCGCAGAAGTGCCGAATTTGATGCCACGAATCTCACGCAGGTTGACGAAGGCCACATATTTGGTGCGGCCAGGCTGACCTCCGAAGGTGAATCGATCGGCAACCTGATTGAAGAACGATCCGATGCCGTCTCCGGCGAGCACGCTCTGCTCCCCGTTGCGATATTCATAACCGCCCGACTCGGTGATGACGTTTTCGATACCTGTTTCAGAGAAAATGAACGCCGCAGTATTCTCTGGCACATAGATACGCGAACCATTGGTGATTATTCCCTCGGAACCGTATTCATTCGAACCGCGATCGTTGTTGCTTCCGCGGGGAATGCCCGGCACAACGACGGTGTGTTCCGTGAACGGACCAGCGGTGATGATATCACGCCACAGGTCCGCGAATGTACCGCCGAGCGCGCCGGCGAACGCCTTAATAACTGCCATCTGTTTTTTCCTCGATATCTCATGCATATGGCCGATCTTGCGACTATGCAATCGCAAGACCGGCCGTTATGCTGGCATGTTGGCTATAGCTGCGTTTCGCGATCGCAGTATTCGCATCGAACGACTTCTTTGCGATGACCGGAAAGCGGAGCGCCACAACCTTCACAATTCACCGAAACCACGGGTTCGGTAATCCCAAGCCCACTACGGAATGCGCCAAAAGTGTCCTTCAGCGCCCCGGCCAGAGCCTCCGTTCCGGGGATGGCCTTGTTGAAGACCGGCTCATCCATTGGCGTATACTGTCTGCCGCGTATACCCATGTATCGTCATCGTTCCTTTCTTGGAAAACCGTTACCTCGATACGCCAGTCTGATCACTGGCCCACCGATGCGAGCTTCTGCGTGCATCGAGTCATGACCTCGGTGTAGTAGGCCGAATCCTCACTGCTGAGGGAGTTTTCGTCAATGGCGTCTACCTTCTGGGAGAACTCAGAGTAACGCTTCATCATGCTGGCATAGTCGGTAGCCATGCTGACCACGTTGTCGGATTTCTGATATTTGTTCATGAAGGCAACATACTCATCGATAAAGGCCTCGTAGCTGTCCATCGTGGACTTGAAGTCAGCACTGTCATTGGTGTTCTGCTGCGCCTTCTGATCCGAAGACTGGTCGCTCTGCTTGTTGGCATCGCTGGAATCAGTGCCCGTATCAGTGCTCTTATCATCCTGCTTCGCGGCGTCGCCGTCCGTAGACGTATCTTCCTTCTTTTCCGGAACCTGGATAGTGATGGACATGATGGTCTCGTCGTCAGTGTCACGAGAAACGCTCACACTGTATCCATCGGCGTTCTTGGCATTGAAGATGTCAGCGGACTTGCTATAGTCCACGGTGAAACCGTTGTCTTGCACGGACTTGACGTAGTCGGCATACTGCTTGGCGTCGGTATCGCACACCTCGATGGAGAAGTAGTCCGAAGACTCGCTTTTAATTTCACCCTTTGTGGATTTCGGCTGCGGCAGCAGCGCCGCGATATCCGACTCCGGCCATGAATATGCTTCGCACTTGGTGGCGAGCGATGCTTCCAATTCCGCCCGATCAGCCTTGGCCTTCGCACCGTCACGAATTACGAACACGCCACCGATTACCAGACCCACAACGGTGATACCGACTGCCACCCAGGCCAGCACTCGGCCTTGCACCTTGCCACTCGGGCGGGTCACGTATACGGCGAAGCCTGAGAGCAGTGCCGGAATCACCGTGGCGAACAGCAGTCCGCCCCAGGATCGGCCAGAAACATCCACAAATTGGGCGAGTACGAACAACACTCCCCAAATAATGGCGAACACAGCCAGCTTGGAAGTCTTCTTCACCCCTTGTGCATTCGGAGCAAGCACGGCAGGCGCAGCGGCACCAGCAAAACCAGTGGCAGCACCGGCACCATGTGTGGCGGGTGCAGGAGCCACACCAATACGCTTGTCCAGAGCGGCGAGGAACTCATCAACGCGCTTGGCGCTTTCGTTTCCAGTCGCCTCCAGACGAATGGCGGCCCCTGCCGCACCCTGCGGGACTACGGTTAGCGTGCAGTTCACCCCATCATAGGAGTGGAAGGAAAACGCTCCGGTCTGGGTGTTTTCGTTATCCAAGGTAAACGTGGCGCCAGTAGTCAGCTGGTCGTGAATAACTTGGAACAGCTGTTGCGGACTGACCGCATATACACGATCAAATGGCGCGCCGGCGGGCCGCTGCGATGCCGTAGCCGGAGTCATCGGAGTAGTGGTAGCACCATCAGACGCTACGTTCGGTTGGCCAGCCGGTACAGTATTCAGCACGGTAGGCGCATTCGCGCGATCTTCCGGTGCGTCATTCGTGCCTTCGGACGGTGGAACCGGCTGAGGTTGTTGATCAAATGGCGTTGTCATGATGCCCTTCTTTCCTTAAGCAGCAGCATTACCAGCACAGAAGAGGCAAGCCCGGCAACCGTTACGGTCAATCCGACTGCCATGGCAAGCCGGTATCGTTCGCTCATCATTGCGTCCCTTCTTATTGCTCGCTTTGCTCTGCGATACATCGAAACCAGTGTATGGCGTTGTTATTATGTACGCAAATTAGCATTTTGTATGCATGTTAGCTTTATTGTCGATGCTTGATACCGCGCATGAACATCCTTTCCGCCACCGCACCTACACGGATGGCATCGACCATTGTCGGCGACACGCGCGGGCCATACATCAGCTGACAACTGAATTTTTCGGCGTGTTTCCGAAAAGTCGGCGTCCTGTACGCTGGGAATCGAGCAACCGCGTACGATGGCGCAGCACAGCACCCGCAACACAGCGACAAGGAGCATGGGCAATGGCAGACATCCCCGAAGAACATTTGACCGAGGAACTGTTGGATCGGCTGCTCGCCAGCGCCAGCATTGAGCAGTATCTCGATGAGGGACTCGTCAGCGCACGCACGCTGACCGACTATCTGTTCGACCGTATGGAAGCCCATGACCTGAGACGAGCCGACGTGGTGCGGGCATCCGGCCTCAACGCCACAGTGGTTTATGACATTTTCTCCGGCAAAAGCCGCCCCGGCCGAGATCACGCCATTATGCTGGCTTTTGGTCTCAAGTGCACATTACGTGAAACCCAACGGCTACTTCGTCTTGCAGGCGTTTCCGAACTGTGGTGCAAACAGCGACGCGACGCGATTATCATCTGGTGTATACGCAATGGATTCGACCGCATTGCCACGGACGACGAGTTGTATCGTATGGGAGAGGCGACGTTGCTACCGGCCGATTGACGACATTCGGCCCAACAACACTCACCAGTGAGACGCAAGTAAGAGGGCATCAAGGAGAGACATGGACGATAAGCAGGCGATGCATGCGATGAGCATCGACGATGCGTACCATGTCGAGCGTACGCTCGCTCGCGGACCTTCCGGCGTCACCGAACTGGTGAGCATTGACGGCAACGGCCCGTTCGTACGCAAGAAGATTCCCTCTCCCCTAGCGCAACGCAATGTGTGGGCGGCGCTCAGCGCCTGCCAGAGTAATCGTCTGCCGCGTGTGGAAGCGACGTACGAGCTGCCCGACCGGTTCGTCATCGTCTACGATTACGTGCCGGGCAGCACGCTTGCGCAAATTGCGGAGGAAAACGGGCGGCTTGCACCGAATGTGGCCGTGCAGCTTATCGACCAAATTTGCGAAGCCGTGCAGGAGCTTCACCAGCACGGCGTTATCCACCGCGACATCACGCCGGCCAACGTCATCGTGGCCCAGGATGGCGCGCATCTCATCGATTTCGGCATCGCGCGCATCCGGTCAGAGGCAAGCAACCGTTCACGGGATACCACGGCGCTTGGCACCTACGGATTCGCCTCGCCTGAGCAATATGGCTTTGCCAAAACCGACGCGCGTTCCGACGTATTCTCGCTGGGCCGGCTACTCGGATTCATGCTGACCGGCGTATATCCCGATGCCAGCGACTACGAGCAGCGACTTGCCGATGATGCCGCAGTACCGGCTCGACTACGCGCCGTCATCGGCTATGCGTGCGCATTCGAGCCCAGCAAACGGCCACAGAGCGTCCAAGAGTTTCGCCAGGCGCTGTTCTCCCAGTCCAATCCGCCCATACCGAACGCATCATCGGCAAATCCGCCATCAACGAGAACAACGAACGGCAGCGCGTCGGCGTCTCGACTATTCCGGCGTCTGCACTTGAGCAAACGCGCCATCGTGCTGTGGTCCATTGCCGGAGCGGCACTGATAATCGCCGCCATTGCGGGAGGCATTGTGTTGGCAGGCCAACTTGGCATTATCGGGTCGGCAACATCACCCGATTCCTCGACACAATCCAGCAGCCAATCAACCGATAAGGCCGATGGCGGGCACTCCTCGAACGGGTCAGGAACCGACAATGCCAATGGCACGGGCGGAGTAGTCGGCACTGACGGCGCTGATGGAGACAATCAAGACACCGTCACCGACAATCCTCTGAAAATAGTGGAATCCGGCTGGTCGGCGGACCAGCAAGGGTATGTCCACTACGCTTTCGCCCTGCGCAACACCAGTAAGACCCAGCAGGTGCAGTATCCGCAGATTACCATTACGGGGCGGGCCAAAGACGGTTCCATCGTGTTCTCGCAGACGCAAGCACTGAATATGGCATTCCCGAATCAGACTGTATATGACGCCGGCCAAGCGGGCGAGGGCACGGCCCCGGCCACCGTAGATTTCGTTGTGCTTAGCCCTGATACGTACAACGTCACCGAGGCTCAAGGAACCGCTACCTTCCCCATCAGCGGAACATCCAAAATAGACAACAGGGACGGCGGCACGACGTTCAATGGCGAGGTCCGCGCCGTGGCAGATGGATTCAAGCCATCTGATGGACAGCAAATCAAGATTTCCCTAGTACTGCGTAACGCACAGAACGCAATCATCTATGGAGATATCGCATTCGTGGATTGGCCGGGCAATGGCCGATCCACGCCATTCTCGATTACCGTCTACGATCTGCCGAAGTATGTGTCTTACGATCTGTATGCGCAAATCTGGTAGTTGACTTTACGTCTGGCAGGTGGCCGTCAGGTGCCTGTCAGGCCGCTGTTCGCGTCACCTGCGCACTGACGTTACGGCGCGCCTGGCCGAACAGATAGATGCCGATGGGCAGGGTCAGAACACCGCCGATGATGAACACCAGCGAAATCGGGATCACGTCGGCCAGTGGCGCGAAGATCAACATGCCGAGCGGCATTCCGAGCGTGCTCAGGGTGGTGTCAAGGCCGAATACACGGCCCACCATCTTCTCATCGGCCTCGGTCTGGATGATGGTGCGCATCGGGCCCATGCAGATGGCCGAAGCCAAACCGTTCACCACATCAATCAGCAAATACGCCAGCAGCTTATGGACCACGCCAAGACCAACGACGGAGACGCCCACCAGAGTGATGCCGAAGGCGACCACGCGCATGTTGTTGCGGATGAGCTTGGCACCGATGGTAGACATCAGCGCGCCGCCGAGCAGCATACCGATGCTCCATCCCAGCTCGTTGGCGGCGAGTTTATCGGAGGCGGTGGTCAGGTTGATGAATCCGAGATTCAAATCGATGCCCTCATATTCGCGGGTCATGAGCAACAGCGTAAGGTTCATCGGCGCCACGGCCACGAAGCACACCAAGGCGTCACCGAGCACCACGTTGCGCAGGTTCGCCCGGCGCCATGTGTAGCTGAAACCATCTTTCAAGTCAGCAAACACACGACGGACGCTGGCAATCAGCGAACGATCAGCATTGGCATCCGACATCGGTTCGAGTGTGGGTTGCCCGCTATTCTCCGCTTCAGCCATACGCCTCGCAACATGTTCCGTGCTCTTCTTCGGCGCTTTGATCAACGCCACAAAGCCGACGCCGATAATGGCCGTGGTCACATCGACTAACAGAATCGACCACAGCGGCACTGTGTTGATAAGCACAGCAGCCACCGCAGGTGCCACAATCATATTCACCGAATTAATCACGCCGTATATTGAGTTGACGCGCAATAGTTTGCCCGAGGGAACAACATCCGGTATGAACGACTGCACAGCGGGCGTCTGCACCCCGCCTCCCGCCGAACGAATGAACAGCACCACGAAAATCATGGTCAGACTCGCCCATCCCATCGCGAAGCTCAGCGACAGCACGACGGTGACCACAGCAATCACCATATCCGGCAGCATAATCAGCAACTTGCGACTGTGACGGTCGGCCCAGGAGCCGCCGCAAATCGAGACGATGGCCTGCGGCACCACGCCAAACAACGTGGCCAGCAGCATGGCCGAACCGGTTTTAGTCTGCAATACGATCCACCACCAGATGGCATATTGCACAATATTGGAGCCCAGCAGCGAGAACGCCTGGCCGGTGAGTAGAAGCACTACACGGCGGATCCACGCACGCTCGGATTCCCCGTTGGCCACTGCTGCGGCATAGGCGGCACCGGGTTTGTTCGCGCTATGGACCGCTGCGCGCGCATTCGCATTGTCATCGCCGGAAACCTCGGGTGTTTCGCGCACAGTTGGTTCAGTTGTTGTACTACTAGAAGACATACGAGTGTTCTCAATTCTTCAATTCCACTACAAAGGTCACATCACGGCATACGCACGCCGACGCGCGTATGCGTGCACGACTCCAGCAACGAGCCGTACCCGCCGTTAGATGGCAGGCTTCAGTATCGTGACGCCATGCGTTAGCGTCACCATGCAACGATAGGAACACACTATTCAATAGTATAATCATGAAGGCGTGACGTTGCCCTTGCGCAGGTGCCGTAAGACTCCGCGGACAAAGCAATGAGGCTTCCCCCGCGAGAAGGGAAGCCTCATATTCCATTCATTCTATTCAGCGATGATGGCGCCTAATCACCGATCATCCTTTGGGAACAGCGCATCGAAGGCATGTTCCATCACGGACTTACGGCGGATCACACCGACGAGTCTGCCAT
>OGWZ01003694.1_pt1 | contig 10003 bp, 8 predicted proteins | sample 1576141 | NCBI WGS metagenome assembly OGWZ01 (sample SAMEA3541512, study PRJEB24748) | human gut metagenome | biome: human gut; feature: human-associated habitat; material: faeces | place: China | collected 2012
GACAAAGCACTGAAAGTTCTGCGTTCCCGTCTGTATGAGATGGAACTTGCAAAGCAGCATGATGCAGAGGCTGAGGCAAGAAGAAGCCAGATCGGTACCGGAGACCGTTCCGAGAAGATCCGTACCTACAATTTCCCACAGGGACGTGTGACAGATCACCGTATCAAACTGACACTGCACCGTCTGGATGGAATCCTCGGAGGGGATCTGGATGAAATTCTTGACAGTCTGATTGCAGCTGACCAGGCAGCAAAACTCAGTTCTTTAAATGAAGAACAGTAAATGCATGTAAAATATATGCGTAAATAATACAGAAAAATATGTAAAGTGTATAATGGGAGGAAATTTACATGAAAAAAACAGCATTGGTAATCATGGCAGCAGGAATCGGAAGTCGCTTCGGAAAGGGCATCAAGCAGCTTGCACCGGTAGGACCGAATGGTGAGATCATTATGGATTATTCCATTCATGACGCGTTGGAGGCAGGATTTAATAAAGTTGTCTTTATTATCCGTAAGGATCTGGAAGAAGAATTCCGCCGTGTCATCGGAGAAAGAATCGAAAAGATCACAGAAGTAGAATATGCATTCCAGTCACTTGAGAATCTTCCGGATGGATTCAGCAAACCGGCAGACCGTACCAAACCATGGGGAACCGGCCAGGCAGTCCTTGCCGCACGGGAAGTGCTGGATGAGCCTTTTGTTGTAATCAATGCAGACGATTACTATGGAAAGGAAGCATATGTAAAAGTACATGAATATCTGGTACAGGAACAGCCGCAGGATGATAAAATTCATATCTGTATGGCAGGATTCCGTCTTGGAAATACACTGAGTGATAACGGAAGTGTTACACGTGGTGTGTGCCACATCGAAAATGGTGCACTGACAGGTGTTACAGAGACACATAATATCTTTAAGACTGCTGAAGGTGCTGAAACACGCAGCGATGACGGTACAGTAGAAAAACTGGATGTTAAGAGCTTGGTTTCCATGAATATGTGGGGACTTACTCCGGCATTTATGGATACACTGGAAAAAGGTTTTGTTGAATTTCTTGAGGATCTGAAACCAGAAGATATTAAGAAAGAATACCTTCTTCCGGTTATGATCGATGAGCTGATCCAGAAGGGAGAGGCAACTGTTGATGTACTGGAGAGCAGGGACACCTGGTTTGGTGTAACTTATCAGGAAGACAAGGCTTCTGTGACAGAGGCTTTTGCTGAGCTGGTCAAAAAAGGAGTTTATCCGGCTGATCTTTACAAATAAGCAGGACAACGCATTAGATATGCGCGGATAAGGAGGAAAATAATGGGCAAATATTTTGGAACAGATGGTTTTCGTGGGGAAGCAAATATACAGTTAACAGTAGATCATGCTTTCAAAGTCGGCAGATATGTCGGCTGGTACTATGGCCGTGAACATAAGGCCAAGATCGTAATCGGCAAGGATACCAGACGCAGCAGCTATATGTTTGAGTATGCACTGGTTGCCGGACTGACGGCTTCCGGAGCAGATGCATATCTGCTTCATGTAACGACAACACCGAGTGTTTCATACGCGGTTCGCACAGAGAATTTTGACTGCGGAATTATGATCTCTGCAAGTCATAATCCATTTTACGATAATGGAATTAAGCTTCTGAACGGTAACGGACAGAAGATTGAAGCAGAAGTAGAGGCAAGAATCGAAGCATATCTGGATGGCAAGATCGAAGATCTTCCATATGCAACACGCGAAGATATCGGACGTACCGTGGATTATGCTTCCGGACGTAACCGTTATATCGGTTATCTGATTTCTATTCCGTGCCGTGACTTCAAAAACATTAAAGTCGGACTGGATTGTTCCAACGGAAGTTCTTCTGCAATCGCAAAAAGTGTATTTGACGCACTTCGTGCAAAGACTTATGTGATCAACAATGATCCGGACGGAACCAACATCAATCGTGGCTGTGGTTCCACGCATATCGAAGTACTGCAGAAATATGTGGTTGAGAATGGGCTGGATGTCGGTTTTGCCTATGACGGAGATGCAGACCGCTGTATTGCGGTAGACCATAAGGGAAATATCATTGATGGTGACAAGATTTTGTATGTATGTGGTAAATTCCTGAAATCACAGGGCAAATTAAACGGCAATACTGTTGTTACGACCGTTATGTCCAACATGGGACTTTATAAAGCATTTGAAAGTGAAGACATCAACTATGAGCAGACTGCCGTAGGTGACAAATACGTAGCAGAAAATATGCTCGAAAACAATTACAGTATTGGTGGCGAGCAGTCCGGACACGTGATTTTCAGCCGTTATGCAGCTACCGGTGACGGAATCCTGACTTCTCTTATGATCATGGAAGCCTGCGTAGAGCAGAAGGCAACTCTCTGTGATCTTGCAAAAGAGATGAAAGTATATCCGCAGATCCTGCGCAATGTGCGTGTAGCCGATAAGAAAACTGCAAGAGAGAACCCGAAGGTTGTCGAAGCAGTAGAAGCAGCTGCAAGAGCACTGAGTACAGAAGGACGTATTCTTGTAAGGGAAAGTGGTACAGAGCCGCTGATCCGTGTCATGGTAGAAGCCGGAACAGAGGAAATCTGTGCAGAGCACGTAAATAATGTAGTACGTGTCATGGAAGAAGAAGGACTTATTGTAGAATAAAGGATATTGATGAATAAAAAAAATATTATAAAAATGGGAACAGCCGGTCTCTGTATGCTCATGCTGACCGGCTGCGGGGGGCAGAATAAGAAGACTTACGACCAGGCTGTAACAGATCTTGAGCAGGGAAGTTATGACTATGCGCTGGAAGGTTACAAGTCTTCGATCACTGCCGGATATAAAAGTGCGCAGTCGTATCGTGGGGCAGGTATAGCAAGCCTTCATCTCGGCAATTACCAGGATGCGATCGACTATCTCACCAGTGGACTGAATGATGAAAAAGCAGGCAAAACATTGAAAAAGGACATGCTTGCTTATCGTGCGACTGCAGAGATGAAATCAGAGCTTTTTGATGCTGCAATGGCAGACTGCCAGACCATCGCCGAAGATTACGCGATGGATGCAGACACGTATTATCTGACTGGCTGTGTGGCACTTGCCATGGATTCTTATGATGAGGCATCCACTAATTTTACTGATGCGTATGATGCCGATGCGTCCTATGAGATGGCGATCGAGATCTATGAGGCATATCTCGAAAAAGACATGGAAGCAGACGGTACACGTTATCTGGAGACTGCATTACAGACAGAAGCCAAAACTGCAGACGATTACTGCGACCGGGGAAAAGCTTATTACTATATGCAGGATTACAGCAATGCAAAGAAAGAACTGACAGAAGCGGTCAACAAAAAGAGCACAGAGGGAATCCTGCTTCTCGGTATGGTTTATAAAGCACAGGGCGATACAGCCAATGCACGCGCCATGTACCAGCAGTATATTGAGACGGAGGGAAGCTCTCCGGCAAAAGGTTACAATGGTCTTGCACTCTGTGATATTGATGACGGCAATTACGATAATGCACTGACAGATATCACAAATGGTCTTGCAGACGCTTCTACAGAGGAAATGCAGGATCTTCTGTATAATGAAGTTGTGGTTTATGAGAAAAAACTGGATTTTGCCACAGCATTGAGTAAGATACAGGAGTATCTCAAGATGTTCCCGGATGATGAAAATGCATCCAAAGAGCTTATTTTCCTTCAGTCGAGAAACGGAGGCTGAGTATGCAGTTTTACGAGTTTAAAGATATAGAAGAACGGGTCGTTCTGATCGGCGTGCAGACAAGCGAAGACGAGGATGTCGCCGTATCTCTTGACGAGCTGGAAGAACTGGCAGAGACTGCCGGTGCAGTGACTGTGGCAAAGGTGATACAGAATCGTGAGGCAGTCCACCCGGGTACCTATATCGGCAAGGGTAAGATCGAAGAAGTTGCGGCACTTATTCAGGCATATGACGCAAACGGTGTGATCTGTGATGATGAACTTTCGCCGGCGCAGCTCAATAATCTTGAGCGTGAACTGGACTGCAAAGTAATGGATCGTACACTTCTGATTCTTGATATATTTGCGGCGCGTGCAGTAAGCAGTGAGGGAAAAATCCAGGTCGAGCTGGCACAGCTCCGCTATCGCGCGGCGCGTCTTGTCGGCTTACGTGAATCTCTGTCCAGACTCGGTGGTGGAATCGGTACGCGAGGACCCGGTGAAAAAAAACTGGAAACAGACCGACGTCTGATCCGAACCAGAATTTCAGCACTGAAAGCCGAGTTATTTCAGGTTGAGAAGCACAGAGAACTGATCCGCGGTAAAAGAAGTCGCGGCAATTTAAAGACTGCAGCGATTGTCGGCTACACGAATGCCGGTAAATCTACTCTTTTAAATACGCTGACCGGAGCAGGAATCCTGGCAGAGGACAAGTTATTTGCGACACTTGATCCGACGACAAGAGTACTGGAATTAAAAGACGGGCAGCAGATCCTTCTGACCGACACTGTAGGGTTTATACGGAAGCTGCCGCATCACCTTGTAGAAGCCTTTAAAAGCACGCTGGAGGAGGCAAAGTATGCCGACTATATCATTCATGTCGTAGACGCGTCAAATCCGCAGGCAGAGCTTCAGATGCACACAGTATACGAGACACTTCGTGAACTCGGTGCAACCGGAAAAAAGATCATCACTCTTCTGAATAAGCAGGATAAGGTAAAAGATGTCCGGATCCGGGATCTTCAGGCAGATTATACTGTAAAGTGTTCTGCACGTACAGGGGAAGGTCTGGAAGAGTTTAAAGACGTTCTTGCAAAAATTCTTGCTGAGAGCCAGATTTATCTGGAAGAATTATTTTCTTACAAAGAGGCAGGAAAAATTCAGCTGATACGTGAATATGGAAGCCTTCTTTCAGAGGAATATACAGCCGACGGAATAGCCGTAAAAGCCCGTGTTCCTGCGGAAATCTTCGTTTCCGTGCTCCCTGAAAGTCACTGAAAATACAAATAAAAAAGTTTTTTGGGTAACACCATATAGTTGTGAAAATGATGAAATGACACAATATATGGTGTTTTTTGTGTATTGACGAAACGAAGAGAGTTTGCTACAATAGGTCTACAGCGCATAAATCATATGGGAACATGTGGTCGTAAATAGATACAGATGCAGCAGTAGAGGGAGGTTTGATTTAAGTATGTTTCAGGTAGTTAAGCGTGATGGTGAGATCGCGGAATTTCAGATGTCAAAAATCACTGCAGCGATTGATAAAGCATTCGACGCCAAAGAGAAAGTTTACAGCAAGGATATGATCGATCTGATGGCACTCCGTGTGACCGCAGATTTTCAGAATAAGATTACAGACGGCAAAGTAACAGTGGAAGATATTCAGGACAGTGTAGAGAATGTTCTGATCCAGGCCGGTTACAGTGATGTGGCAAAGGCTTATATCCTTTACCGCAAGCAGAGAGAAAAGATCCGTAACATGAAATCCACAATCCTCGATTACAAGGAAATCGTAGACAGTTACGTAAAGGTTGAAGACTGGCGGGTAAAAGAAAACTCCACCGTAACTTATTCTGTCGGAGGGCTGATCTTAAGCAACTCCGGTGCTGTAACCGCAAATTACTGGCTTTCCGAGATCTATGACAATGAGATCGCAGCGGCGCACAGAAATGCAGACATTCACATTCATGACCTGTCCATGCTGACCGGCTACTGTGCAGGATGGTCCCTGAAACAGCTGATTCAGGAAGGTCTTGGCGGAATCGAGGGCAAGATTACTTCCGCACCGGCGAAGCATTTGAGTGTACTGTGCAATCAGATGGTTAATTTCCTCGGCATCATGCAGAATGAATGGGCCGGTGCACAGGCGTTTTCTTCTTTTGATACTTACCTTGCACCATTTGTCAAGGTGGATAACTTAAGCTATCATGAGGTAAAAAAATGCATTGAAGCATTTATCTATGGTGTCAATACACCGAGCCGCTGGGGTACGCAGGCACCATTTTCCAATATCACTCTGGACTGGACTGTTCCGGATGACCTTGCAGAGCTTCCTGCAATCGTTGGCGGCAGGGAAATGGACTTCAAGTACAAAGACTGCAAGAAAGAGATGGATATGGTCAATAAGGCATTTATTGAGACCATGATCGAGGGCGATGCCAACGGACGTGGTTTCCAGTATCCGATCCCGACCTATTCCATCACGAAGGAATTTGACTGGTCCGATACAGAGAACAACCGTCTGTTATTTGAAATGACTGCGAAATACGGAACCCCGTATTTTTCCAACTATATCAACAGCGATATGAAACCGAGCGACATCCGCAGCATGTGCTGCCGTCTCCGTCTTGATCTTCGTGAACTGCGTAAAAAGAGCGGCGGATTCTTCGGTTCCGGTGAGAGCACCGGTTCTGTTGGTGTCGTAACGATCAACATGCCGCGTATCGCATATCAGTCAAAGACTCCGGAAGAGTTTTACCGCAGACTGGATCGTCTGATGGATATTTCAGCGAGATCTCTTCATATCAAACGAGAGGTCATCACGAAACTTCTGAATGAAGGTCTGTATCCGTACACCAAACGTTATCTGGGAAGCTTCGATAATCATTTCTCCACCATTGGTCTGGTCGGAATGAACGAGGCAGGACTGAATGCAAAATGGCTTGGCTGCGATATGAGCGATGAGCGTACGCAGAAATTCACAAAAGAAGTACTGACACATATGCGTAACCGCCTTTCTGATTACCAGGAAGAATATCCGGGTGAACTGTTCAATCTGGAGGCAACTCCGGCAGAGTCCACTGCATACCGCCTGGCAAAACATGATCGTAAACGCTGGCCGGATATCCGTACCGCAGGAAGCAAGGGTGATACTCCGTATTACACCAACAGCTCCCATCTTCCGGTGGAATTCAGCTCAGATATCTTTGATGCACTGGATATTCAGGATGAGCTTCAGACCCTGTATACATCTGGTACTGTATTCCATGCGTTCCTCGGTGAGAAACTTCCGGATTGGAAGGCTGCTGCATCTCTTGTACGTAAGATCGCAGAGAACTACAAGCTTCCGTATTATACGATTTCTCCGACCTACTCTGTATGTAAGGAGCATGGCTATTTAAGCGGTGAGCATTTTACCTGCCCGAAATGCGGCAAAAAAGCAGAAGTATACAGTCGTATCACAGGATATTACCGCCCGGTACAGAATTGGAATGACGGTAAGGCACAGGAGTACAAGAACCGTACATTATATGATGTGCTTCATTCCAAACTTAAGAAAGTTCATACAAGTATGGTGACACTGACTGACGATGATGTAAAGATCGAACCGTTGGAAACGCATAAATATTTGTTTACTACAAGTACCTGTCCGAACTGCCGCATGGCAAAGAAGATGCTGGAGGGTGAAGACCTTGAGATCATCGATGCAGAGAAAAATCCTGATATGGCACGTCAGTTTGGAATCATGCAGGCACCGACGCTGGTTATTACCGATGGTGAACACCTTAAGAAATATGTAAATGCATCCAATATCCAGAAATATGTGGATGAAGAGCTGGATGCCTGATCCGCTGTGTGGATAAACATAAGGAAATAATACTTAATGAAAGAATAAAGCTCCTCGTGAGGCAAGAGTGCTTCACGGGGACCTTTTTACGTTACAGGAAATTACTCCGTAATGTTTCTGCAAAGGTTTACATTTAGAAAAAACGTGAGTATAATGATATTCATTGGTATATTATGCAATATAGACTAATTTTTATGCGAGGGACGAGGAGAGAGAATAATGATTAAACAGAACATAGTATTTATTGAAAATAAAGCAGGAAGTCTTCAGAAAGTAACCGGTCTTCTGGCAGAAGCAGGTATCGATATTTATGGATTTGCATGCTTTGATGCACCGGAATTTGCGCTTTTTCGTATGGTGACAAACCAGGCAGACGAAGCAGAAAAAATCCTCACAGAGAACGGATATATGAACCGTGTGACAGAAGTTATCGCCGTAGATCTCAAGGATGAAGTCGGCGGACTGAACACAGTACTGCAGGTACTTGGCAACTGTAATGTAAATCTGGATTATATTTATACATCCTATCACAGAGGAAACAGTCTTCCGATCATGATTCTTCAGACAGACGATGTATTTGTAACCGAAAATGTGCTGAGCAATAATGGATTCCATGTATTAAATTCTCTGGAGGGCTGAAACCGTCATGAATAAATCCGCTTTTCAGAAGGGATTGAAAGATGGAATACCGATCGGACTTGGGTATTTTGCAGTCTCTTTTACGTTTGGTATTATGGCAATACAGGCGGGCTTGAGTGCATGGCAGGCTGTATTGATCTCTCTGACAAATCTGACATCGGCAGGTCAGTTTGCAGGTATCGGGATCATTGCAGCAGGCGGATCTCTCTGGGAGATGGCACTGACTCAGCTGGTCATCAATCTTCGGTACTGTCTGATGTCTTTTTCACTGTCACAGAAACTGGAAAAGGGTGTAGGAAACGGTCACCGTCTGACAGTTGCTTTTGGTGTGACTGACGAGATTTTTGGTGTCAGTGCAAGCCAAGAGGGAAGAATCAGTCCATGGTATAATTATGGTGTGATGTGTGTGGCAATTCCGGGATGGACACTCGGAACTCTTGCCGGTGCCATATCGGGAAATCTGCTTCCGGATTTTCTGGTCAGTGCACTGAGCGTTGCAATCTATGGCATGTTCCTTGCCGTCATTATTCCGCCGGCAAAGAAGAACCGTGCCGTGCTTGGTGTTGTGATCGGTGCTATGGCACTAAGCACCCTGTTTGCAACGGTACCTGTACTGAATAAAGTATCGACCGGTTTTGTGATTATCATCACGACCGTACTTGTGGCAGGAATTGCAGCATATTTCTGTCCGATCGAAGAAAAGAAGGAGGCAGACTGATATGAAACCGAATGTATATATCTATATTCTGGTGATGGCAGGTGTGACCTATCTGATTCGTATGCTTCCGCTTGTACTTTTTAAGAAAGAGATCACCAGTCCTTATATAAAATCTTTCTTATATTATGTGCCGTATGCCTGCCTTGCCGCAATGACATTTCCGGCAATTCTGACTGCGACAGCAGGCGGTATTATTTCCGGTGCTGCGGGACTGATCGTAGCACTGATCGTGGCATATCGTGAAAAAAGTCTTCTTACGGTTGCATTGTTTGCATGTGCGGCAGTGTTTGTGGCAGAGAGGATCATGGGATTTTTGATGTGAATAATATAGTTGGAAAATATTCCGGCTTTGCCTCTGGCAGGGCCGGATTTTTTACGTTACAGGAAATTACTTCGTAATGTTTATATACGAAAAATGTGCTCCTTTTTCGAAAATAGTTAGTTCAGACAAATATTCTTGACAAAACAGGGTAGTCTGAACTAACATAAGTATAGATATGGCTAACTGAAAAAATTAGTCAAAAATCGAGGGAAAAAGGAGAAACGTATGTTTTTGGAAATAAGAGGAATCAAAAAGTCATTCGGTTCAGGTGACAGCAAAGTCGATGTGCTGCGTGGTCTGGATCTGGATATTGCGAAGGGAGAGTTCTGTGTTCTTCTGGGACCGTCCGGTTCCGGTAAGTCCACGCTTTTAAATATTATCGGCGGAATCGAAAGTGCCGATGATGGCAGCATCTCCATTGAGGGAGAACGACTTGCCGACATGAAAGAAAAGAAGCTGTCACAGTACCGCAGAAAACATCTGGGCTATATCTTCCAGATGTACAACCTGATCCCAAATCTTACTGTGCGTGAAAATATCGAGGTCGGGGCATATTTAAGTGACCATCCACTGGATGTGGATGAACTTCTGCATACACTGGGACTTTTTGAACATCAGAGAAAACTTCCGAACCAGCTGTCCGGAGGCCAGCAGCAGAGAACGGCAATTGGCCGTGCTATCGTAAAGAATCCGGATATCCTGCTCTGTGATGAACCGACGGGTGCGCTTGATTACAATACATCCAAGGAGATTCTGAAACTGATCGAAACCGTT
>OGWZ01003699.1_pt1 | contig 9994 bp, 9 predicted proteins | sample 1576141 | NCBI WGS metagenome assembly OGWZ01 (sample SAMEA3541512, study PRJEB24748) | human gut metagenome | biome: human gut; feature: human-associated habitat; material: faeces | place: China | collected 2012
GCCCTGCGGAGGACGGGGACCGCCCGAACGGGGCGGACGCGGGCCGCGCGGAGGACGGCGTCCCCAGAAGATGGGACGGTACACCACCGTCGGAATGCCCATGCCGGGCATCATGTAGCGGCGGCGATAGCGGTTGTAGCGCATCCGGTCGAGCCAGATCCAGATGAGGAACAGCAGCACGAGCAGCATGATGAACAGCACCGCCGTGCCCGCGTCGTCCTGCGCGGTCTGATCCTGCTGATACTGCTGGCTCAGCTCCACATGGAGCGCGGCGCAAAGTGAGCGCACCGCCGCGTCATAGTCGCCCTTCTGCACGTTATCCGCCATGCAGGAGGCAACAAAGCTCTGCGAAAGGCCGCTGAGCAGATCATAGAAATCGCCGCTGGCGACCAGATAATAGTCCTGCTGCTGTTTGGCGATGACAAGAATGGCGTCATTTGAGCCAAGCTGCATCGTGTCCGCATAGTCATACGCCGTATTCTCGAGATTATCCGACGACTGCACCGTCACGACTGCCATGATGCTGCCGAACATCTTGTCCCAGTTAGCGTTGTAGAGGCTGACTGCCTCCTCGGTCTTGTCGGAAAGGATATCAGCATCATCGCGCACATACTGTGTAAAGGCCGCCGTGGAAAACGAGGGATCGAGCTTTTCCCCGCCCTCCGGCGTAGAGACGGCGGGCGCCTTGTGCAGTCCCCACGCACTGGATGCGACGATCGCCAGAATCAGCACGACGATGGCGACGCCGCGTTTTTGAAAGAATTTCATATGCTTCTCCTATCCGGAGCGTCTCAGCTTCTCAGCTCCATGAGCTTCTGCTTCAGCTCACCTTCGATACGGCCGAGCTCGACCTCCGCTTCCTTTCGCTTCTGCGCGCCCTCGCGCTGGATGTTCACGACCTCGTCGAGCGTGGAGACGAGCTGCTCGTTCGTGTGCTGCAGCGTCTCGATATCGACGATGCTGCGCTCGGCCTCCTTGGCCGTGGCGATGGTGCCCATCTTGAGCATGTCGGCGTTCTTCTTGAGAAGCTCGTTCGTCGTCTGCGCCACCGCGCTCTGTGCGGCCGTGGCCTGACGGCTGTGCTCCATGCCGAGCGCGAGCACCATCTGGCTCTTCCAGAGGGGGATGGTATTGACGAGCGAGGACTGGATCTTTTCGACCATCAGCGTGTCGTTGTTCTGGAGAAGTCTCGTCTGCGGGCCCATCTGGAGCGACACCATGCGCGTGAGCTCCAGGTCATGCAGCTTCTTTTCAAAGCGCTCGCACTTCTGCGCGTAGTCGTTGTAGGCCTGTGCATCCTCGGCAAGGCCGCTCGCCTCCGCCTTTTTGCGCAGCTCCTCGAGCTCGCCGGAGCGGACCTCGGCCAGACGCTTTTTGCCCGCGATGATATACATGGTCAGTTCTTTGTAGTACTTGAGGTTCATCTCATACATCTGGTCGAGCATCGCGATGTCCTTCATCAGCGTGACCTGATGCTTTTCAAGCTCAGAAACAATGCGGTTCACGCTCGTCTCGGCCTTGCCGTACTGCGCGCGCATCAGCTCGAGCTTATCCTTCTGCTTGCGGAACAGGCCTGCGAAGCCCTTCTTCTCCTCCTGACCGAAGCCCTTGACCTCGACGACGAGGTTCGAGAGCGTCTCGCCCACCTCGCCAAGATCCTTGTTGCGCACGGAGGAGAGGGCATTTTCCGAGAACGTCGCAACGCTCTTCTGCGCGGCCACGCCGTAGTTGAGCACGACATTCGTGTCCTTGATGTCGATCTTTTTCGCAAAATCGTCGACGGCTTTCTTCTCCTGCTCGGTGAGCATGCTCTCATCGACCTTGACAGGCTCGACTTCCTTTTTCTCCGCCTCGGGCGCCGTGGGCGCTTCGGGCGTGAGCGTCAGCTCAGGGACGGCCTCCTGCGCCGCTTCGGTGGGGTTCAGGGTCAGCTCGGGCATCATGTTGTCGCTCATATCATTTCTCCTCCGTATTTTGGCTTTGAGTTTGTTCTTTTTCGTGCTTTTTGATGCGCTGGATGCGGCGCAGGCACAGCAGCGTGGCCAACGCCCAGATCAGCGCGGAATAGTAAAGCGTATCCCTGTGCAGATGCCGCGCGCCGATGATGCTTGCCACACACATGATGGCAAAGATTGCACAGAAGATCGGGTCGAGCCACACGCCTTTCAGCCGTTTCAAGATCCACGCATTGACTTTGGCGTTGAACACCATCACTTTCTTTCGCATCGCTTACTCCTTTATAGCTCGAGCTTGATGTCGTCCTGCGTGGCGGCAGCCGTGCCGGACTCGGCATGCAGCTCGCCAGTATCCTCGCTCAGGCCCTCGCGCTTCATCATGTTCTCAAGCACCGTGATATCGGCGGAAATATCCATCGCCTCGCTGCCGAAGAGCATGTCGAGCTGCTTTTCAAAAGCCGTAACGATCGTGCCCATCATACTCTCCACGCGCTGCATGGTCGCGTCGATGTTCTCGCCGCTCACGCCCTGCGCGCCCATACGGTCATAGGCGTTCAAGAGCTTAAGGGTCGTGGGCAGGTAGTAGTCCATGAACTTGCGGATCTGCGGCAGCTTCGACGGGTCGGATTTGACCTGCGCGAAAATTTTCGCGCTCAGGTCCTCGAGCCGGTCGATGTCGGCGGAGATCTTCTCATCCTTGATGGAATCATTCAGACGCTTCATCTCGGAGATGGCAAGATTGCCGTCCTTGATCATCTTGTCAAGCTCCGGATTCCCGGTGGTCTCCTCCTTTTTCGGCGGGTCGGGCACCGTGACTTCGACCGTGCCGCACACGGCGTTCATAATGAAGAACACCACCCCCGACACGACCGCCACAAAGAGGAAATGCGGTACGCGGTAGAGCGGGAACAGCATCGCATAAATGACCCATGTTCCCGCCGCGGCATAATAGGGAACGGTGGATCTGCGTTTGACGGTTGCCAAGGCGATCGCCTCCTGTTTTCATAAATATTTTGACTGATATATGATATCACATCGCATCAGCGCGGTCAAGCAAAGCAAGCGCTTGAAACATTGCAATATCGCACTTTTTACAAAAGAAGGCGGCGTCCGGTCCAGGACGCCGCCTTCTTGCAAAATACTGCGTTTTTCTTATTCGTTTCGGATGGCTTCGAGCGCGGAGATCTTGACCGCCTTGTTCGCGGGCTGATAACCGGACACCAATCCGACCATCACTGAGAACACCAGTGCAAAGATGATAAGCTCAGGCTTGATGACGGAAACGCGCGTCACGTTCTCTCCGCCGATGAGCGCCTGCTTGATGAGTTCCCACGTCACTCCTCCGCCGCCGAACGCGCCGAAGGAGAAGAGATTGATGCCGACAGAGATGATATAGCTGAAAAGGAGTCCCAGCACGCCGCCGAGAAGTCCGATGCTGCCCGCCTCCATCAAAAACATCGCGCGGATATCGCGCACATAGCACCCAAGCGCCTTCATGATGCCGATCTCCTTCGTGCGCTCGGAGACGGACATGATCATCGTGTTCGTAATGCCAATGGCCGCGACAAAAAGCGAGATCGCGCCGAGACCGCCGAGCATCAGCTCGATCTGGCGGGTCTGCTTGTTGAGCTCGTCGCGCATGCTTTGCATGGAGTATGTGCTGTAGCCCAAGTCCTTGATGGACTGCTCCACATCCGCCACGGCGTCAAGGCTCTCGGCCTTGACATTGATGGACGAATACTCGAACTTCGTGTCGGTCTTGCCGGTCAGGTCCTGAATAAGCGCTTTGAGCGCATTGATGTCCATCATCACGCCGTCGCTCGTCTCGTAGCCCTTGCCCCGATCTTCCTTCAGAATGCCCACGACCTTGAGATCGACGCTGTAGGGCGTCGTCTCATTGCCGGAGTCGTCCCAGGAGGTCAGGAGCATCTTCACGTCCGTCTTGAGCGGGTCAAAGAACGGGTCGGGGACATTTTCCGTGTCGATATCGCCGTTTTCGTCCCAGATATATCGGTCGACATAATTTCTGCCATCCGGCATCAGGGTATCCTTAAAGTTGTAGGCAAAGTACTGGCCCACGACCACCTCGTCGCTGCTCTGCGGATAGCGGCCCGCGATCAGCTCAAAGCCCATGTCCTCAAGGGCGCTCACGTCAATGCCGGCAAAGTTGCCCCAGGCGGCGCTGTAGCGATCGTTGATGCCCGCCTTAAACGAAATGTTGTAGTTATCAAGGCCTGCCTTGGGCATGACGGCCTGCACGCCCGCGATCTCGCGGAAGCTCTCGACCGCCTTTTCGTCGAGCTTGCTCTCCGTCTGCGTGCCGGTATTCTGGTTGTAGCCGCGGTAGACCTCGATGATGGAGAGGTCACCCATATTTTTGAGCATCTGATCGTAGGACTCCTGCATGCCCGCGCCGATGGAGACCATCACGATGATGGACGTGCAGCCGATGAACACACCCAGCACCGTCAGGATCGTGCGCCCCTTGCGCCGCGACAGGCTGTCGAAGCACATTTTCAGGATGTCTGCGAATCTCATTTGTTCTGCTCCTCAGCACCCGTGGCCGCAGTCTCCTTCGCCGCGGCGTCCGCTGCCTCCTTCTTCTCTTCGGCGATCTCCTCTTCGTCCCACTTGTCCCAGAGGGCCTGCTCGGCCTTCTGCTTGGCCTTTTTCTTGCGGATGCGCAGCACAATGAGAAGGACGATGAGCGCGGCGACTGCCGCGATGATGACGTACTTCCATGGGAAGGTGCTCTGCGGCTCGGGGTCGATCATGCCGGGATCGTCCATGCCGGGGTCAGACGGCTCATAGGCCATGGCCTCGACCGTTGCCTCGAACACGCGCTCTTTGGTGTTGCCGTTGGAATCTTCGTAGGTAATGACGATCTTGACCTGATTCTCGCCCTCGAGCTGCGGCGTCACGGCAAAGGCGATGGTGCCGTTCTTGCCGCCGTCGATCGTGCCGACGCGCTGATAAGGCGTGGGGGAATCAATGTCACCGGAGATGGTCGCCTCGACGTTGCTGATGGCGCTCTTGCCCTTGTTGACATAGTCGATCGTCAGGCTCGTCTCCTCGCCGACGTAGCCGGTGTAGGAGGTCTTGGGTTCGCTCAGCTCAAAGCGGTCGGGCTGGTAGAGCGGCACGCTCAGCGAGAGGGTCGCGCTGCCGGATTTGCGGGCGTTCTGATCGACATACTCATAGGTGACGGCGATCTGCACCCCCTGCGCGCTGGCGCTGATGAGCTGTGCGGCCTTCATCGGCACGGTGACGGTCTTGCTGCCGCTCGCGGCGACAGATTCAAAGTAGAACGTGTTCGTCGAGCCGTTGAGCATCAGGTCCTGACCGCCGGTGACGGTGACCATGACGTTTTCGATCTTGATGGTCTTGCTGGTGTTCGTGAACGAGAAGCTCAGGTTCGTGCTTGAGCCCGCCGCAACGGACGAACCGCCGTAGTTGTACTTCGAGAGAATGACGATGGGCGTGGGGCTCGCAATGGTCTCCTCGTCCTTCGTATCCTTGGTAACGGTGGAGAGAACGTTCACGCTGCCGCTGGCGCTGCCGCCGGTGAGCTGCGTGCCGTTGTCATAGTAGAACGACAGGCTCGCGTCGATCGTCTGCATCTGGGATTCGATCTTGTCGGGCGCCTTGACCGTCACAGTGACGGCCGTGTCGCGGCCCGCGCGGATATCGTCGAGCATGTAGTCCTGGCTGCCCATGATGAGAAGCGATCCGGAGGATTTGAGCGTCAGGATAGGGTCGCGCATGGCGGTCGTGCCGGCGTTCTGGATGTAGACGGTGATGGTCTTCGTCTCGCCCGCGGCAATAGACGTGCTCGTGCCGTCGGAGTTGAAGACGGCGCGCGGCTCGGGAATCGTTTCCGGCGTCGGCTCGGGGGCGGGCGTCGGCTCGGTGTAGGGCACGCACTCGCGCACCGGAACGGTGTTGCCGTCCTGATAGCCGCCGCCGTTGCCTTCATAATAAATGGTAAAGGCAAGCTGCTTGCCGCTGTCGCCGGTGTAGGTCAGGCCGGTGAACGTAACGGTATATTCGCCGTTCTGTCCGCTTGCAACAGCGCTCGCCGTGCCGTCCTGAAAGCTGTCAAGGCCGCGCACGACGCGGATCGAATCGTTGCTGCCGTCCGTGCGGGATAAGTAGACCGTGATGTCCACCGTATCGCCGGTGTAAATGCTGCTTCTGCTGGCCCGGTAGCCGGTGATCAGAAAGCTGGTTCCCGTCCGTGCCGTCGTGCCTCCGCCCGTCGCTTTGGCGACATTCACAGGCAGCAGCGCTGCGCACAGCACAAGGGCAAGGCAGAGCGAGAGCAGGGATCTTGAGATGCGTTTCATGTTCGATTTCCTCCGTTATTCGATGTAGGGTGCGGCGTCGATCTCCGCCTTGACCTGATTTTCTACGTTGCTGACGATCCTGCCGTCGATGAGCGTGACGATGCGGTCGGCATACTCGGTCATCTCCGGATCGTGGGAGACGAGCACGATCGTCTGGTGAAAGCGCTTGGCAAAGCCGCGGATCATGTGCATGACCTCTTTCGTCGTCTTCGAGTCGAGGTTGCCGGTCGGCTCGTCGGCGAACACGACCTCGGGATGCGTGACGAACGCGCGCGCGATGCCCACGCGCTGCTGCTGTCCGCCGGACATCTGGTTCGGAAAGTGGTCCATGCGGTCCTTCAGTCCCACGCGGCAGAGCATTTTCTTCGCCTCCAGCAGCCGCACATCCGGGGCGATGCCCTTGAACATCAGCGGCATGGCCACGTTTTCCGCCGCCGTCAGCTCCGGCAGCAGATTGTAGGACTGGAAGACGAAGCCGATATGCTTCTGCCGGAAGGCGGCGAGCTGATTTTCGTTGAGCTGTGAGATCGGCACGCCGCCGATGCGCACCACGCCGCGCGTGGGCTTTTCCAGTCCCGCCAGCTGGTTGAGCAGCGTCGATTTGCCGCTGCCGGACGTGCCGAAGATGCAGCACACCTCGCCCCGCGGGATGTCGAGGTCAATATTGTGCAGTGCGACCACGTGCTCCTGCCCCATCATGTACACCTTTCGAAGCTTTCGCACCGAAATGACGGGCTTCTGGTCATTTGCCATCGCAGTTTCTCCTCAATTTTAATCTTGGGTCCATTATAATCTCATCTTATGAGGAAGTCGTTACAATCAGGCGCGATTTGGTTACAAATTATTTAAGAGTTCCTTAATTCTCGCACCGAGCCTTTTCCTGTATTATTTAGACGAAATTTATCGAAAAATGTTTCATCCTTTTTGAAAAAAAGCGGCGGATTTTTTGATCCGCCGCTTTTCGCGCTTTTACGCTCAGTTCATCGGCGCATCGGGCACAACGTAGACCGTCATGCTCTCGCCGCTCGTGTCGATGGGGAGCGTGTCGTCGATGGGCTGCGTCAGCGCCGCATCCGCATAGAGCGTGCAACCGCTGCGGCAACAGATGTTGACATACGTCCCCCTCGCCACATGGTATTCATTCACCCACCAGTCTTCGCCCCCTTCTTCCGCAGGGAGGCAGACCGTCAGCAGGCAGGCGGGTCTCGTGTCGTCCGTCGCGTACACGACATCGTTCAGAAGGTAGCGGCCTGACTTGTAGGGTTCTGTTTTGTAGGGTTCATCGTAGCTCCAGTTGTAGAGTGTCGTGCCCATCTCCGTCGCGCCGCCCTCGCCGTCCTCGATGTAGTCGGTCACGGACATGGCAAGCAGCTCGCCCGTCTCGGGATCGGCGTAGTAGAGGGTGGTATAGTAGTAGCCGCCGGCGTCTTTAAAGCGCGTGGTGGTCGAGAGCAGCACCGCGCCGTCCTGCTCGCTGCGCTCGTCAAGCGTTTCCTCGGCATTCTTGGCGGCGGGGTCAGTGCACTGCGGCAGCATTTCACGGAGATACTCCGTCCCCTCGCCCGGAATGGGATAGATGTTCAGGCTTGCGTTATCGTCGCTCGTCATGCGCGTGGCGTACAGTCTGCCACGCCCCTGGCTCCACAGCTCATCCTCGCCCGGGCCGCTGTTGGCGGTATAGCTGTAGTGCGAGGACATGAGGATCGTGCTGTCGCCCCCGTCCGTGTACTGCAATCTTGCGTTGTAGGTCACCTCGCCGTCCCGGTCGGTGCCCTGAATGCTCACGGTCACCGTGTCGTGATCTTCGAGCAGCTTTTCGGGAATGTTGTCCGCGCGCACCTGCTCGAGCGAAATTTCCTTCGGCTCGCCGGCGTTTTTATCGTTGTTGTTCGTATCTCCGCCCTGCGTGCCGCAGCCGGCAAGAAGTACCGCGACACAAAGCGCGGCAATGCTTGCTTTCTTCCAGTTTTTCACCTTGGTTTCCTCCTTATTTGGGTGCGGACTCACGCCCGCATTCTAAAGCTTTTTAATGGTTCTCTTCCAGCGGCACGATATAGACCGTTGCACTCTCGCCGCTCGTGTCGATGCCCGCCTGATAGTCGATCTCCTGACTCAACGCTGCATCATAATAGATATTGCTGCCGGTACAGCAGGCAAACATGGCATAGCTGCCGCGCGTCACGCGGTACTGCTGTGTTTCCTCGTCCGCTGTGCCGGGGTCGTAGATGAGCGTCAGCAGGCAGGTGTCAGCACTGTCGGTCTCGTGCAGTGCTTCGCCCGCAAGGTCACGCTCAGGCGCGTAGGGCTCATCGTAGCTCCAAGTGTAGCGCATCTTGCCGTCAAAGGCCTCATCATCCGCAGCATGATCAGTCACTGTCATGGCGTGAAGCTCGCCGGATCCAGGTTCAACTTCGTAGAGCGTCTTGCTGTGATAACCGCCAAGGTTCGGATATGTCACACTCCCGGAGAGCAGGTACACACCATTCTGTAATCCGATCGTTTCCTCGCTCTCCTCGGTGCCCATCTCAAATTCCGCAATTGCGGGCAGATCAGCAAGAACATACATCTCGTAATCTATTTTGGTGAAGCAGGTCATCATCGTTCTCTCTTCGCTCGATGATCGATCCAGATACACTTTTCCGTTTGCCTGCGTCCAGCGCTCTTTTGCACTGACCGGATAATTCTCGCTCGGATCATACCCATAATGCCCCCAGGACACGACATTTCCATCCGCATTACGGGTGTACTGCACTCTGGCGGTATAAGTCACATCGCCATTTTCATCGGTGTACTGTACATTCACCGTCACGACCTCATGTCTTTCGAGCAGTGCAAGGGGTATATTGATCCCTCGAAGATCCTCGACGGTATAATCCTCGCCATCTTTCAGCCCGCAGTCGCCTCCGCAGCCTGCAAGCAGCAGCGCGGCGGCAAGTGCGAGGGCACTCATTAGTCCCCAGCGGTTCATTTTGTTTCTCCTCTCATCGTCTTCTTTCCATCTTGATTATGCGGAGCTTTTTTCGTTCCGTACATTCTCTTAGACGAGAAATTTCTCAAAAAGTTTCACCCTTATGATTTTTTTAAGAAACTTTTTTCTTTCCCGTGCGAGCTCTTGCATTTTCCGCCGATGCGGCATACAATGAGGACACATTTTACCCGGGAGGGGCGTTTTTATGAACTATATCGGCATCGACCTCGGCGGCACGAACATCAAGGGCGCACTCGTGAGCGCGAAGGGCGAGATCTTAAAGGAGCATTCTATCCCGACGCGCGTCGATCTCGGCCCCGAGGCGGTCGCGGGACGCATCGGTCAGGTCATCGCGCAGCTCTCTATCGGCGAGGACACCGTCGGCGGCGTGGGCGTCGGCTGCCCCGGCACGGTGGACGACGCGAGCGGCATCGTGCGCTTTGCGGCGAACCTGAACTTTGTAAACTTCGACCTGCGAAGCGCGCTGCGCGCGCACACTGCGCTTCCCATCCACCTCGGCAACGACGCAAACGCCGCGGCGCTGGGCGGTAAAACGGAAGCAGAGCTGAGCGTGGGCGATTCGGCCAAAATCGGTGGAAAGGTGCTTTCCATGTCGCTTTCAGGCACCACGCTTACCATCCATTACACTTGAACCGGATAAAAGGAGGAGACAAAACATGAAAAAACTGATTTGTGCAAACCAGGCAACGTATGACGTGTGCGAA
>OGWZ01003701.1_pt1 | contig 9989 bp, 9 predicted proteins | sample 1576141 | NCBI WGS metagenome assembly OGWZ01 (sample SAMEA3541512, study PRJEB24748) | human gut metagenome | biome: human gut; feature: human-associated habitat; material: faeces | place: China | collected 2012
ACGGCTCTGCCGTGCTGGCATGGCGGATGCCCAAGGGTGAGCTGACCGGCTGGCATGTCACCGCCAGCCACAGCGATTCTCCCACCTGGCGCATCAAGCAGCTGGATGGCGGCAAGGACACGGTCTTTGCCAAGGCGGAGACCGAGGGCTACGGCGGCATGATCATGCCCACCTGGCTGGACCGTCCCCTGAGCGTGGCGGGCCGCATTCTGGTCCGCACGGAGAACGGCATCCGGAGCCTGCTGGTCCACCCCGACCGGGCGCTGGCTGTCATCCCCAACCTCTGCATCCACTTCAACCATGACCTGAACAACGGCATGAAGTACAACCCTCAGGTGGATCTGCAGCCCATCTTTGGTGAGGCGGGTTCCACCCTGCGGGACGCTCTGGCTGAGGAAGCCGGGGTCAAGGCTGAGGACATCGTGGATGCTGACCTGGTGCTCTGCACCCGTGAAAAGGCCGAGCGCGTGGGCCTGAAGGGCGAATATTTCATGTCCGGCCGCATCGATGACCTGGAATGCGCCTACACCACCCTGTGGGGCTTCCTGCAGGGCCGCGGCGAGGAGGAAGGCCGGGGCGATATGTGGGTCATGTTCGACAACGAAGAGGTGGGCTCCTCCAGCCGGCAGGGCGCACAGGGCACCCTGATGGCCAACGTGCTGGCCCGCATTGAGGAAAAGCTGGGGGTCACCCGGGAGCAGAGCATCCGTGCCTGCACCAACAGCCTGCTGCTGAGCGCCGACAATGGCCACGCCACCCACCCCAACCACCCCGAAAAGAGTGATCCCGCCAATGTGGCGGTCATGGGCGGCGGTGTGCTGCTGAAGTACAATGCCCGCCAGACCTACACCACCAGCGGCTTTACCGGCGCTGCCTTTGCTGAGATCTGCAAAAAGGCCGGTGTGCCGGTGCAGGTGGCCGCAAACCGCGCGGATGTTCCCGGCGGCTCCACGCTGGGCAACCTGCTGGGCCACCAGATCCTGATCCCCATGGTGGATATCGGTCTGGCACAGCTGGCCATGCATTCCGCAATGGAGACCGCCAGCTGTAAGGATGCCGAGTACATGGCAAAGGCCGTGGCCGAGTTCTATAACACGCCCATCTCCCAGCCCGTGGACGGCGAGTGGAAGCTGGGCCTGTGAGCGCTGTGACCGGGCGCTTTGCCCCCAGCCCCAGCGGGCGGCTCCATCTGGGCAATCTGGCCTGCAGCCTGCTGGCCTGGCTCAGCGCCAGAAGTCAGGGCGGACGCATCGTTCTGCGCATTGAGGATCTGGATGCCGAGCGCTGCCCTCGCAAATATGCCGACGCACTGGAAGAGGACCTGCGCTGGCTGGGCCTTGTCTGGGACGAGGGCGGCAGCAGCGGCGGCCCCAACGGCCCCTATTACCAGAGCGAGTGCGCCGACATTTACACCGAGAGCTATAACAAACTGGAAACACAGGGCCTTGTTTACCCCTGTTTCTGCTCCCGTGCCCAGCTCCATGCCGCCAGCGCACCCCACACCTCCGACGGCAATGTGATCTATCCAGGCACCTGCCGGGGGCTGACGGCGGAGCAGATCGCCGAAAAGCGCAAAAAGAAAGCCCCGGCCTATCGTCTCATGGTGCCCGATGAGGACATCGCCTTCACCGATGGCTGTATGGGCCTCCACAGTGAGAACCTTCTCCGCGACTGCGGGGATTTCTACCTCCGCCGCGCCGATGGCGTGTTTGCCTACCAGCTGGCTGTGGTGGTGGACGATGCCCGCATGGGCGTGACGGAGGTGGTGCGGGGCGCGGACCTGCTCTCTTCCACCGCCCGGCAGCTCTATCTCTATCGTCTGCTGGGTCTGAAAGCGCCGCAGTTCGCCCACTGTCCGCTCCTGCTGGCCCCGGATGGCCGCCGCCTGTCCAAACGGGACGGGGACCAGAGCCTGGAAAACCTGCGGGCAAAGTATACGGCGGAAGAGATCGTGGGCAGGCTTGCCTTTGCCTATGGTCTCCAACCTGAACTGGCCCCCCGCACCCCGGAAAGCCTCATTGCAGACTTTTCCTGGGCAAAAGTACCCAAGGCGGATATCTGCCTGCCGGAAAATCTGTTTTAAGCAAAACCACAATCTTTCACTGGAAACGGTAAAGATTGTGGTTTGTTATTTACAAAATAATACTCTTATGGTAGAATATAAATGGCGAAAATCACAACAAAGATTGGAGGAAGTAAAATGAAAAAGATGTTAGCTGGTCTATTGGTGGTATTGACACTTGTGTGTGCGATGCCGCTTGGTGCATTTGCTGCTGAGCCAGAAGATGAAGGAGTGCAGCCGCTTTTTTTTCCTGAGTGTCCGAAATGTGGTGGCGTACTTAATATTGAAAGAACATGGACGGAATACACATATTATTACACAACTATATGGGTATATGTGGTATGCGAAAATGGCGACTATTCGAGTAATGAAGTAATGTCTCAAATTCCCAATCAGACAACTCGTAAAAAGAATGATAATGAGAACGAGAGTGTTACGCAAATAGACTAAAACAGAAAGGAGCCTGCTATGCGTAAAATATTAAAAGCGTCGAGCCTGTTGATCTGCACAATGCTTTTGTTCAGCGCATGTGCAGGCTCTTTGAATCTGAGACCGGGACCTTTCCGTTCGGAAATGCAGGATGTTTTCGTTCAGCAGACGACACTTACGGTTCCGGCCAGTCACGCCGAACATGGGGAGGATTATGTCATTGAGTGGCAGGACCCGGTGATGGAAAAGCACGTCCGGAAATGGCTTGACCGCCCGGAAGGGGATATCTACCACAGCGATGTCTGGGATTATCAGCGAGTCACGATAAATTCCGGAACCGGTGTGAAAGATCTCCTCGTCAAAGATGCACCGGATGGGGTGGACATTGGGGGAAACGTCAGCAGCAATGAGCAGCTGGCAGCCTGCGCAGTCAGCGTAAAGGGAACGTATGATCCGGTGACCTCTCTGGCAGATCTGCGGCATTTTGACAGCTTGCAGGTATTGTCGGTCAATAATAGAAGGGGAGCCCCACCCATTACAGATCTGACAGGTCTGGAAGAATGCAAAAATCTGATGCTTTTGAGTGTGCCCAGTGTGGAGAGCAGCGCATTCCCGACCTTTGCAAAGCTGGATTCTGTGGTAGAGCTGAAGTATGGCAGTGACGGGATCCGGGCGGATTCCAATGTCTCCGACCTTTCGGCGCTGGCGCAGATGAAGTCGCTGAAGATGCTGTGGATCACCGGCAGTGAGGTCGATCTGACCCAGCTGGCCGGAGCTGACTTGCGGGTCCTGAGACTGGACGTGACCCGGATCGGTTCGCTGGAACCGCTGAAGCAGATGGAAAATCTGAGCTTTCTGCAGCTGTGCCAAGGGCCGGAGATCGACAGCTTTGCCCCGCTGGCGGAGAGCAGTGTGCAGTATCTGAGTATGTCTCTCTCTCAGGGTGCACAGGAAGCCTACAAGGACATGGATTATACTCCCCTGACCCAGATGCCGCAGCTGATCTGGCTGGATCTGACCAATCATTCCACGTTTGATACGGAAACCTGCAAAAAACTGCTGGCAAACGATACGGCCCTGAAATATCTGAAAATTTCCTATACATCGGCGGCCAAAGATGCCGAAGAGCTGGATACAGCGCACCTGAAAGAGTTCACTGCCCCAGCTCCGTAATACCCCAAAATGCAAAAACACCCATGCCAGCACCGGCATGGGTGTTTTTCAATGCAGATTCAGAGCCGCTGGGGGACCCGGCTCTCACTGTGTTCCAGTGCGGTCATGGCCGTATCCAGCGCCATGGCCAGCAGGATGCCCAGCAATACATCAATGCAGCTGTGCTGCTTGAGCAGGACCGTGGACGCAATGATGGAAACGCAGAGCACGGCGGAGGCAGGCCGCATCCAGCGGCGGCCCGGCGTTTCAAAGATGCGGCTGCGGTAATAGGCCATCATCAGAGTGACGGAGTTGAACACATGGATGGAGGGGCAGACGTTGAGGGGCGTGTCGGTGGCATAGAGCGTCCGCACGGCCTGAGCAAAGATATCGCTGCCGTACACCCGGTAGGGCCGCAGGTCAAGCCCGGTGGGCAGGATGACATAGCAGGCCAGCGCAATGGTCATGCCCGCAAACAGGGGCAGGCAGAGCCGCCAGAAGTCGGCCCGGGGCGCTTTCCACAGCAGGTAGAACAGGGTGAACGGGATCCACAAAAACCACGCAAAGTAGGGCACGATGGCATATTTGCAAAAGGGGATCAGGTCATCCAGATGGCAGTGCACCAGAACATCGGGCACGGCAATGTGGACTTCGAGCCAGTGGAACGCCGAAAGGTAAAACAGGAGATAAAACGCCATGAACGAAACGGGATGGCGGGAAAACCAGTTGCGCATGGAACACACTTCCTTTTCTGGAATGGGGGCCGCAGCCCCGCCTAAAGTTCTTTGCAGCGTATGATTATACCGCGCAAAGACGAAGAAAACAAGACAAAAAGCTGACAAAATCGTGAACACATCCGCGCGGAATTTGGTATGCTTTGGGGAAGCGGATGCAGGGGAGAGAAGCTTCTGCCTATTGATACGAGACAGGATGCGGGTTTCCTGCACAAAAAAGGCCCTCCCCGCCAAAACTGCAATGGCGGAGAGGGCCGGATATACGGAAACTCAGATCACCTTTTGTTCCATCCACCTGCCGCGGACAAAGCGGACGAAGAAGAACAGCGAGCGCATGGCCCAATCCAGGAACATGCCCATCCAGATGAACAGCAGGCCGCAGTGGAACTTGAGCACCATCAGGTAGCAGAAGGCCACCCGGAACACCCACATGGAGACAACGCTGACCGTCATGGTAAAGGCGGCGTCTCCGGCGGCGCGCAGGATGTTGGGCAGGGTGAAGCTGGAGGGCCACAGGATCAGCGACACAGCGTTGAACCAGACCATCAGCTCCAGTGCCATGCCGTAGGCCTCCGGCGAGAGGTTGAACCAGGAGAGCGCCAGCTTGTTCAGGAAGAACAGGCCGGAAAGATTCATCACCCAGTCCCCGGCGTAGGCGGTCAGGAGCAGCAGGCGGGAATAGCGCTTGGCCTGCGCCTTTTCTCCGGCACCCAGACACTGGCCCACAACGGTCAGCGCGCCGATGCCCACGGCGGAGGCGGGCACGTTCAGGAAGCTGGAGATGTTGCCTGCCACGGCGTTTGCGGCAATGGCGGCGGTGCCCAGCGTGCTGGTCAGGCTGGAGACCGACAGCTTGCCGATCTGGAACATGCCGTTCTCGATGCCGGCGGGAATGCCGACTTTCAGGATGCGCCTGATGAGGTCGAGATCAGGCTTCAGGTCGGTGAGGTGGTCGATGCGCAGCGCACAGTCTGGCTTCTGCAGCAGGAACATCACGGTGAAGCAGGCGATCATCCGGCTCACGAGGCTGGCGGTGGCCGCACCCATCACGCCCATGCCAAACCCGTAGATCAGGATGGCGTTGCCGCCAATGTTCACCACGTTCATCACCAGGCTGGAAAGCATACTGATCTTGCTGTTGCCCTGGGCGCGGAACAGAGCCGCACCGGCGTTGTACACGCCGATAAAGGGATAGCTCAGGGCTGAGAGCAGGAAATAGGTCTCAGCGTAGCGCATCACATCCGCGTCAATGGAGCCGAAGATGCCCCGCAGGATGGCGTGCCGCCCCACTGCCACGATGACGGCGGTGACCACGCTGAGCGAGATCATAATGAACATGATCTGTGCGGCGCTGGCCTTGGCCCGTTTGGGCTCCCGGTGGCCGATGTACTGGCTGGCGACCACCGCGCCGCCGGTGGCCAGTGCGCTGAGCAGCTGGATCATCAGCACATTGAAGGAGTCCACCAGGCTCACGCCCGAAACGGCGGCTTCGCCCACCGAGGAGACCATCAGGGTGTCCGCCAGACCGATGGAGATGCTGAGGGCCTGCTCTGCCACCAGCGGCAGGAAAAGTGAGGTGAGCTGTTGACGGTTGAACAGCGGTCTTGATGTGGTCGATGCGTCTGTCATGGTGTCCTCCCTTGGCGCGTGGATTCAAACACACCCATGATAGCGCGGAATGACGTGAAAATCAAGATGTTGTATCCAACAAAACCGAAAATCAGGCAAACTCTTTGCTGGGGGTCAGGCTGGTGCCGTAATAAACAATGTAGTCGTAGGGAATCTGGGGGTTGTATGCGGCCAGATCGCCGTACTTGGCCAGAATGTCGTTCCGCAGGTTCTCCGGGGTGTAGGGCTGCCCGGCGGAAAGGGTGTCGGCGCAGACCGCGTTCCACATGCTCTCGGTAAAGGCGGCGCAGTTGAAGTAGGCCGACCAGTGGTCAGATTTGGCAAGGTTGCGGTTGACCACGTCCAGCTGGCCCTGATCCAGCGAGGTCTGGACAGCGTAGATATTCTGGTAGTAGGAATCGGCCAGATAGCGCTTGTAGTAGCCCTCCAGATTGTACCAGATGCCGGTGTGCTCCCAGCGGTTGCCGCGGGGGCTGAAGGTCATCTCGGTGTCGGGCGCGATCCGCAGGCCGCCCACCTCGATGTCGTGGTCAGAGACGTTCCGCACCGAGAGGAAGGAGTGGCCGCTGGAATTGATGGAGGCATCGCCCCGGTCCTCGGCCCGGGCGTAGATGCGCAGCAGGGCCACGGCACCCTCGGCGGGTTCTGCACCGTAGGCCTGCACGGCAGATCTATGGTCGGCCTGTTCAAAATCGTAGGGGCCGCCGGTGCTGGTGGTGAAACCGACGATGTTGCGGATCTGATCCTCAAGGGGGCTTACATCGGTGATGACACGTTGGTCCTGGGGGGCGGGCGTGGCGGCGGGAGCCTCGGCCAGTGCGGCGGTGCTGCCGGACACACACAGGGCCAGTGTCAGGCAGAGGGAAAGGGCGCGGAACAGCTTTTTCATGGGGTGACCTCCAAAGAGAAAAAATTCAGGTCAAGGATAGACGATTTTTGGGACGCTGTCAAGAAAAAGATGTCTGCCGCCTTTACCCCCGGTGCCGGATGTGTTAAAATGTAGCTGGCAGCCGTGCCCGGTGGTTTGGGGCATGGGGCCGATCGGAAGGCAAATGAATCTGACCCAGAGAGGGGAACAACCTATGCCAAAAGAAGCACACAAGGTCGTGGTCATCGGGCACCGCAACCCCGATACCGATTCCATCTGCTCCGCCATTGCCTATGCGGAGCTCAAAAACCGCACCAGTACGCTGGTCTGTGAGCCGCGCCGTGCCGGTAAAATGAATCAGGAGACCGAGTTCGTCCTGAAAAAATTCGGTGTCACGCCGCCCCGGATGTGCACCGACGTGAACCCCAAGATCCGGGACGTGGATTACCGCGAGATGCCGGGCATCCCGGGCTCCACCAGCCTGCGCCGCGCATGGAAGATTATGCGCGACCAGCAGATCGACACCCTGTCCATTACCAGCGCGGACAACGAGCTGGAGGGCATCATCACCGTGAAGGATCTTGCCACCGCCAACATGGACGTGTTCGATACCGCAGTGCTGGCCAAGAGCCGTACCTCTTATAAGAATATCCTTGAAACGCTGAACGGCACCATGGTGGTGGGCGATGCCGACGCGGTCTGCACCACCGGCCACATCAAGATCGGCACCGCCACCCCCGAGATGCTGGAAAGCAGCGTGGAAAAGGGGGATATCGTCATTCTGAGCAACCGGTACGAAAGCCAGCTCTGCGCCATTGAAAAGGAAGCCTCCCTGCTCATCATCTGCAATGGGGCCAAGGTGGGCCGCACCATCCAGCGCATTGCCGATGAGACCGGCGTTGCCATTATGACCACCCCCGAGGATACCTATGCGGCGGGCAAGCTCATCAGCCAGTGCGCACCCATCTCCTATTATATGACCCGGGACAACATCCTCAAATTCACCCTCGTCACCCCCGTGGCCGATGTGCTGCGGGTGATGGCAAAGGTGCGCCACCGCTATTTCCCCATCCTCGATGAGGACGGCAAATACTGCGGCATGGTCAGCCGCCGCAACGTCATTGCCCTGCGCAAGCGGCGCATCATTCTGGTGGACCACAACGAGGCCACCCAGGCCGTGGAGGGCTTTGATCAGGCCGAGATCCTGGAGATCATCGACCACCACCGCATCGGCAGTCTGGAGACCAGCGGCCCGGTCTACTTCCGCAACCAGCCCGTGGGCTGCACCGCCACCATCATCACCCAGATGTACGATGAAAACGGTGTGGACATCCCGCCTCAGATCGCGGGCCTGCTGCTGGCGGCTATCCTTTCGGATACGCTGGCCTTCCGCAGCCCCACCTGCACCCCCGTGGATGAAAACGCCGCCAAGCGTCTGGCCAAGATCGCAGGCGTGGACATTGAAGAGTTTTCCACCGAAATGTTCGAGGCCGGTGAAAAACTGGACGGCAAGACCCCCGAAGAGGTCTTTTTGCAGGACTTCAAGGTGTTCATGTGCGGCGATATCCGCTTTGGCGTGGCACAGGGCAGCTACATGACCCGCAAAAACCTGCAGGCCGCCCAGGCGCTGCTCCAGCCCTATCTGGAGGAGGCCCGCAACAAGCAGAACGTGGAGGACCTCTACATGCTGCTGACCGATGTGCCCAAGGAGGAGAGCGTGGTCATCTGCACCGGCCGCTACGCCGCCGAGGTGCTGAGCAACGGCTTTGAGAGCCGGCCCGCCGCCGACGGCAGCTGGACGCTGCCCGGCGTGGTCAGCCGCAAAAAGCAGTTCATCCCCGCCATGATGAGCGCCTATCAGGAGCTGTAACCCCCGATACAAAACACGAAGCCCCCGGAACCCTGCATGTTCCGGGGGCTGTTGTGTTTTGTAAGGGAGCGTCAGGCTGCGACTTTTAAGGGAGAGTTATCAGTCCAGATGGTGCCATCCAAAAGCTTTGTTACGGCCAGTGTGCCGTTCACGCTGACCCGCGCGGGGTCCAGCGCATAGAAATCGCTCTCCCGCAGGTTTTCGGGGTCTGCCGTGGGGGAGATGCCCACCACGCACACCCAGTGTCCGTAGGTGCTGCTGGTGGCGATGTGGGGGTAGTTGACCTCTTTCCAGCCGGAGCCGGAGAGATGGTATTCATAGCTTGTCACGCGGTTGGTGTGCTTGGACACGCCGCTGACGGCGGTGTTTTTCAGATGTACGATGACGGGCCGCCCGGCCTGCAGCTCTTCATACAGGCGGGAAAGGCAGTCGGAAAGGGAGCCGCTGTAAGTGTAGTACCCGGCGGCAGACCATACCGCACCGTTCGACCACATCCCGCTGCCCGAGCAGGGCTTGCCATCCAGAATGGTGCGGGCGTAGCGCAGGGCGTACCAGCTGCACCGGCCCGAGGTCTGGTTGCCGATGGAGACGATCTGCTGGCTGTCGAAGGACAGCAGCGTGATGCCGTTCACATCCTGCAATTGTGCCGCCGCAGCCTTTGGCGCGGCCAGAAAGCTCAGGCACAGCAGAACTGCTGCCATGAAAACGCGCACCGGAGCGCGCAGGGAACCATGCTGCATGGGGCAAACTCCTTTTCCTTGTTCAGGAACGGCACCCGGCGGTTCCCATTGCCTTAAGTTTAGCACCAAATCGTGGTAGAATTGTGTAAACGCCGGAAATATTTTCCGGTTTTTGCCCCGGGCACGGCAAAGGATCTTTGCGAAGATTCGTTCTGGAAAAAACAACAAAAGTAGGAGAAAATGTTTGGTGAAGCTGGCAATTGACAAAAGCGACAGTCGTTGGACAAAATAAAGCTGGAAGGGGCCCTGTTTCAAAATGGAAAGGTACCCTGCATATTATGATAACAACACAACAAAACGACTGGAGGTCCCGACATGAAAATGCTGAAAAAACTGGCCGCTTTGATTCTGGCGGCGACCATGGTACTTGTTCTGTTCACCGCCTGCGGCGGCGATGGCGGCAGCACCGGCACCAGAGAGCCGGAAAAAGAAAAAGCCGCGTTCGAGTTCTGATATGAACCCCAAAAGTTAGACAAAAAACGAATTAAGCGGCCCCAACGGTCTG
>OGWZ01003706.1_pt1 | contig 9976 bp, 9 predicted proteins | sample 1576141 | NCBI WGS metagenome assembly OGWZ01 (sample SAMEA3541512, study PRJEB24748) | human gut metagenome | biome: human gut; feature: human-associated habitat; material: faeces | place: China | collected 2012
CCTCTGGGTGCTCGACAAGACGAAAACGCCCATGGGCGGCCGCCTGCTGCGCACCTGGGTCGAGCGCCCGCTGCTGAGCCCCGTGCAGATCCGCCGCCGCCTCGGCGCGGTGGAGGAGCTGGTGGGCGACAACGTCCTGCGGGGCGAGCTCATCCGCTGCCTGCGCGAGATCGGCGACATGCAGCGTCTTGTCTCCCGCGCGGTGTACGGCTCTGCCAACGGGCGCGACCTGCACGCGCTGGCCCTGTGCTGCGCGCAGCTGCCGAACCTGACAGCGCTGCTGAAGTGCGGCCCTGCGCGATATTGCGCAGATGGACACGCTCGCCGATCTCTGCGCGCGCATCGACCGCGCCATCTGCGACGAACCGCCGTTTTCCGTGCGCGAGGGCGGCATCCTCCGCCCAGGCTACAGCGAGGAGGTCGACCGCCTGCGCAACGTGCGCGACCACGGCGCGCAGACCGTCGCCGAGCTCGAGCAGCGCGAGCGCGAGCGCACCGGCGCGAAAAAGCTCAAGGTCGGCTACAACAAGGTGTTCGGCTATTATATCGAGATCTCCAATTCCTTCCGGGATCAGGTGCCGGCGCATTATATCCGCAAGCAGACGCTGGTGTCGAGCGAGCGGTATTTCACGCACGAGCTCAAGGAGCTCGAGAACACGCTCCTGACGGCGCGCGAGCGCATCGCGGAGCTGGAGTACACGCTCTTCAACGAGGTGCGCCAGCTCGTCGCGGGCGAGGTCGCGCGCGTGCAGGCGGCGGCGGACGCCGTTGCCCGGCTCGACGCGCTGTGCTCGCTGGCGGAGACGGCGGTGAAAAACCACTACGTCTGCCCCGAGGTCGATCTCTCGCGCACGCTCGATATCCGCGAGGGGCGTCACCCCGTTGTCGAGCAGGCGCAGAAGGACAGTCTCTTTGTCCCGAACGACACGTTTCTCAACGACGCGGACGACCGCGTTGCCATCGTGACCGGGCCGAACATGGCCGGTAAATCCACGTATATGCGCCAGACTGCGCTCATCGTGCTCATGGCGCAGATGGGCTCGTTCGTCCCGGCCAAGAGCGCCGTCATCGGCGTGGTCGACCGCGTGTTCACGCGCATCGGTGCGTCCGACGACCTGGCCGCCGGGCAGAGCACGTTCATGGTCGAGATGAGCGAGATGGCCAACATCCTCCGCCACGCCACGGCGCAGAGCCTGCTCATCCTTGATGAGATTGGCCGCGGCACGTCCACCTACGACGGCATGGCCATCGCCCGCGCGGTGCTTGAATACTGCGCAGACCCCCGCCGCCTCGGCGCCAAGACCATGTTCGCCACGCACTACCACGAGCTGACCGCGCTCGAGCAGACGCTGCCCGGCGTGCGCAACTACAACATCACGGCCAAAAAGCAGGGCGGCACGCTGCTGTTCCTGCGCAAGATCGTCGCCGGCGCGGCCGACGACAGCTACGGCATCGAGGTCGCCAAGCTCGCCGGCGTGCCCGACGCGATCATTACGAAGGCCAAGACCTACCTGCGCGAGCTGGAGTCCGGCGCGACGGAGCTGGCCGCGCCCGCCCACGCGGTGCAGGATGCGGCGCAGATGACGCTCGGCGACGCGGCCGGAGATGAAATCGCCGAGCAGCTGCGCAGCATCGACCTCAACACGATCACGCCACTCGAGGCCATGCGCCTGCTCTTTGAGCTGCAGCAGAAAGCGAGGGGCTGACGTGGAACATCCCAACACGGCGTGGACAGACCCCATGCCGCGCGGCGCGCGCATCGCGGGCTGGGTGTATTTCCCCATCCATGCGGTCGTGCTGCCGCTGACGCTCGGCATGCTGCTCCTGGCGGTGCTCGGCGAGCAGCCGTCGGACGTGACGTGCAACGTTCTGTATTACCTCTGCGGCCTTGTGTTCACGCTCATCGCCATGTGGCGGTTTCTGCGCCGCAGCTTTGACACGATGGTCGGCAGCATCCTGCGCTGCCTCGGCATGATGTTTGCCGCCTACGGCATCGACGTGCTGCTCTCGCTCGTGCTGCAGCTCGGCACGAGCCTCATCGGCGAGCTGCCCGTGCCGAACAACGATGCCGTGACCGGCCTCGCCCGGACGGACTACAAGCGCATGATCGCCGTCGCGGTGCTCATGGCACCGCTCGTGGAGGAGTGCCTGTTTCGCGGCGTGGTCTTCGGCACGATCCGGCCGAAGAGCCGCTTTTGGGCCTATGCCGCGTCGATCGCGCTCTTCTCGCTCTACCATGTCTGGCAGTATGTGCTCGTGTATCAGGATCCGAAGCTGCTGCTCTCGGCGCTGGCGTATGTGCCGGTGTCGGCCGCGCTCACGTTCTGCTATGAGCAGACGCGCTCGATCTGGCCGCCGGTGTTTTTCCACATGTGCATCAACGCGCTCTCACTCACGGTGCTCACCGGGTGAAGGCAGAAAAAACCGCCGCTTTCCGAAGAGGAAAGCGGCGGTTTTGAGTTTGTCGGGAAAACCGGAGGTTTTCCCGACAAAAGGCTTACAGTCTGCTGTGCGCAGAATTTGTGTGCCTGTGGCGCACAAATTCCACACTTGCAGTCTGAGAAGTATTTTCTCTCACGCACATGTCGCGCGAGAAAATGATTGCACTTTTTTGCCGCCTGCGGGCGGCAAACTCTGCGAGGCTTTTTATGCTTCTGCTTTTTCGTACACGCAAAACTGATAGCCCACGCCGTCGTGCTCCGCGCGCGGCTCGGCGGATACGCAGCGCCACGCGGGGTCGGCGTCCAGATCCGGAAAAAACACGTCCGAGTGGGGCGCGGCGTCGATTTTCGTGACGTATACGCGCGCCAGGTGGGGAAACATCTGCCGAAACACGCTGTCTCCACCGATGACGAAGCAGCGGTCATACTGCGCGGCGGCGGCCGCGGCCTCCGCCGGGGAGTGCACCACCTGCGCGCCCTCGATCACGATGTTCTGCCGTGTGAGCACGAGGTTTTCGCGCCCCGGCAGCGGCCTGCCGCCCGGAAAATCGTCCAGTGTGCGCCGGCCGACGATCACGGCCGCGCCCATCGTCAGCTCGCGGAAGCGGCGGCGGTCGGCCGGGATCACGAGCGGCTGCGTGCCCTTGGCCCCGATGCCCCAGTCGGCATAGACGGCGACGATCGCATCCATGGCTCAGTCCCCCTTACACCGCGATGGGGATCTTCCCCGTGAACTCGCTGTATTCGTACCCCTCGACGCGGAAGCTGTCGCGGGTGAAGGCGTAAAAATCGTGCACGTCCGGGTCGATGAAAAACTGCGGTGCCGGTTTCGGCTCGTTCTGGATCAGTTGCTCGATGACCGGCACGTGGCGGTCGTAGATGTGCGCGTCGGCAATGACGTGCACCAGCTCGCCCGCCCGCAGACCGGACACCTGCGCGAACATGTGCACGAGCACGGCGTACTGCACGACGTTCCAGTTGTTCGCCGCGAGCATGTCCTGGCTGCGCTGGTTGAGGATGGCGTTGAGCGTGTTGCCCGAGACGTTGAACGTCATCGAGTACGCGCACGGATAGAGCGCCATCTCGTGCAGATCCTCGAACGTATAAATATTCGTCAGGATGCGGCGGGAGGCAGGGTTGTGCTTCAGGTCGTAGAGCACGCGGTCCACCTGGTCGAATTCACCCTCGGGATACTGGTGCTTGACGCCGAGCTGGTAGCCGTAGGCCTTGCCGATCGAGCCGGTCTCGTCGGCCCACTGATCCCAGATGTGGCCGCGCAGGTCGTGGATGTTGTTCGACTTCTGCTGCCAGATCCACAGCAGCTCGTCCACGGCGGTCTTCCAGTAGGTCCGCCGCAACGTCAGCAGCGGAAATTCTTTGGACAGGTCATAGCGGTTGACGATGCCGAACTTTTTGACCGTGTGCGCCGGCGCGCCGTCGTCCTCCCAGTGGGGGCGCACCGCCTGATCGGTGTCCCAGACGCCGTGCGTCAGAATGTCGCGGCAGTTGCGGATAAAGACCTCGTCTGCGTAGCTCATCGTTCGGCTCCTTTCAAATAACACTTTGAAACAATAGTTTATCATATTATCTGAAGCGTTGTAAATGGGAAAAAGAAGAAAACGGTGTCTGCTTCGGTTATTTGACAAATGTGGCAAAAATGACGAATAATTTTGTTCAAATTGCGCGCCGGATTTGCCGCACTTTTTGCGCAAAGCCCATCCCAATTTTTCTCATGGGATGCTATAATCAAAACAGCGATACCCCAAATTCAAAAAATGGAGGATATCACATGAAGCACACGAAGAAACTGCTTTCGCTGCTGCTGGTGCTGTGCCTGATCCTGAGTCTGTCGTGCACGGCATTTGCAGCTGACGAGGCAAAGCCGCTCACCGGCAAGACCGTCATCCTGCACTCGAACGACGTGCACGGTGCGATCGACCTGTATGCGGCCATGGCATCCCTGAAGGCAGACTATGAGGCGCAGGGCGCCGAGGTCATCCTGGCCGACGCCGGCGACTACAGTCAGGGCACCGTCTACGTCAGCGTCCATAAGGGCGCGGACGCGGTGACGATGATGAACGCCACCGGCTACGATGTGGCCACCATCGGCAACCATGAGTTCGACTACGGCTATGCCCAGCTGGCGGAGAACATGAAGGCTGCCAAGTTCAAGGTCCTGTGCGCCGACGTGCTCGGCGCCGACGGCAAGACCATTTTCGATGCCAACACCATCATCGAAAAGGGCGGCGTGAAGATCGGCTTCTTCGGTCTCGAGACGCCCGAAGCGCAGACCAAGGCCAACCCGAAGCTGATCGAGGGCCTGAAGTTCCTCGCGGGCAAGGACGGCAAAGAGCTCTATGCCTGCGCGGATGCGCAGGTCAAAGCCCTCAAGGAGCAGGGCGCAGACCTCGTCGTCTGCCTCGCGCACCTGGGCGTGGACGAGAGCTCCGAGCCCTATACCTCCTATGATCTGGCCGCGAATGTGGAGGGCATCGACTTCATCATCGACGGCCACTCCCACAGCGTGATCACCGCCGGCCCGAACGGCGAGGCCATCCAGTCCACGGGCACGGCTTTTGCCAACATCGGCGTCATCACCATTGACAACGCCACGAAGAAGATCGTCGGCAACGAGCTCAAGGGCATCTGGCACAAGGAGAAGGTCGAAGGCAAGGACGTCACCGTCGTTGACTACAAAACGCGCGATGAGAAGGTCGCCGCGGCCGCCAAGGCCATCATCGACCCCATCGACAAGGCCTATGGCGAGAAGTTTGCCGTCAGCAAGGTCACGCTCAACGGCGCGAAGGCCCCCAACGGCAACCGTGACTCTGAGACCAACCTCGGCGACCTGATCACGGACGCCATGCTCTGGAAGATCCGCAGCGACGCCACGATCAAGGTCCCGGTGGAGAACGTGGTCGCCATCACGAACGGCGGCGGCATCCGCGCGACCGTCAAGGCGGGCGACATCACCAAGAAGGACATCAACACCGTGCTGCCGTTCGGCAACACGCTGGCAGTTGTTTACGTGACCGGCGCCGAGTTGCTCGAGGCGCTCGAGGCCAGTACTTTCTGCACGCCGGAATCCCTCGGCGGCTTCCCGCAGGCGGCGGGCGTGACCTTCATGGTCAAGACCTATGAGAAGTATGACGCGAATCCGGATCCCTATCCCAAATCCACCTACTACGGCCCGAAGAGCATCCAGCGCGTGACCATTGACAACGTCAACGGCAAGGCGTTTGACCCGACGGCTACCTACGCTGTCGTCACGAACAACTTCGTGGCCGGTGGCGGCGACACCTACTACGCCTTCGCGGCGGCGACCGACCAGTTCGACACCGGCCTGCCGCTGGACGAGGTGGTCATGGAATACATTACAGAGGTGCTTGGCGGTGTCATCGGCGAGGAATATGCCCTGCCGGGCGACCGCATCGTGAGAGCGGCGTCCGCTGAAGAGCTGGAGGCCCGCGGGACGTTCCTGGAGAATATGAGCCTGCTGTGTGACCTGACGGCGTACACGGAAGACTCCGTCCAGGGCGTGAAGGCGGCCTATGCGGCCTACAAGGCGGCGAAGACGACGGAAGCGGTCGAGGCGGCCACGGCCGACCTGCTCAAGGCCATGCCGAAGCTGGTCTTTGTGCCCAACACCTTCACCGATGCGCAGAGCGGCTGGTACAAGGCGGCTGTCGATTTCGCACAGGCTTCCGGCCTGATGAACGGCATGACCGCGACCGAGTTTGCGCCGAACGTGACGACGACCCGCGCCATGGTCGCGCAGGTGCTCTACCGGCTCGCCGGTTCGCCGACCGTGGAGAGAACGGGCGCATTTGCGGACGTTGCTCCGGGTGCGTGGTATTACGATGCCATGCTCTGGGCCAGCAGCACCGGCATCCTGAAGGGCTATGAGGACGGCACGTACCGTCCGGCGCGGGCCGTCAGCCGTCAGGAGATGGCGACCATCCTCTTGCGCATGGCCGATGTGAAGCTCGGCGCGGATCTGGTCGATGCGGCTCTGGCTGAGATCGCGGACGGCGGCAGCGTCGCTTCCTGGGCGAGAGCGGGCGTGGCGTTCTGCTACCTGGGCGGCATCATGAACGGCGTGGGCGGCGCGCACTTTGACCCGACCGGCATGCTCACGCGCGCGCAGCTTGCGCAGGTGTTCTTCAACCTCTACAACATCGGCATGGATGAAGTCATGAATTCCGGGGAAGATCCGGAGCCGGCTTCGTCGCTTCTGGCTGCGTGATTTTTTGTATATGCATTTTTGGGAGGCTGCTTCGGCAGCCTCCTTTTGATCGCGGGCGGAACGGCTGCGGATGGATTGTGCTTGACAATTTCGGAAAACCTTTTACAATATAGGCGAACCAAGCGGACCGACACAACCAAGGAGGTTTTTGATTATGAACATGAACAAATATCTGGACATCGCACCCGAGGTGCAGCAGGCGCTCGCGGACGGCCGCCCGGTCGTCGCGCTCGAGAGCACGATCATCTCCCACGGCATGCCCTATCCGAAAAACGTCGAGACGGCCCTGCTCGTCGAGCAGACTCTGCGCGACAACGGCGCCGTGCCCGCCACCATCGCCATCCTCGGCGGCCGCCTGAAGGCCGGCCTGTCCAAGGAGGAGATCACCTACCTCGGCAAGGCCGGGCGCAAGGTCGCCAAGGTCTCCCGCCGCGATCTGCCGGTCATCTGCGCGCGCGGTGCGGACGGCGCGACCACCGTTACCACGACGATGATGATCGCCCATATGGCGGGCATCCAGGTCTTTGCCACCGGCGGCATCGGCGGCGTGCACCGCGGCGCCGAGACGACCATGGACATCTCCGCCGACCTCGAAGAGCTGGCGCAGACGCCGGTCATGGTCGTGTGCGCGGGTGCGAAGGCCATTCTCGACCTCGGCCTGACGCTGGAGTATCTGGAGACGAAGGGCGTGCCCGTGCTCGGCTACGGCACGGACGAGCTGCCCGCATTCTACACCCGTGAGAGCGGTCTCGGTGTTGACGCGCGCGTCGACACGCCGGAGGATCTGGCTGCCATCTTCCAGGCGCAGCGCGACCTGGGCCTCAAGACCGGCATGCTTGTCACGAACCCGATCCCACAGCAGTATGCCATGGACAAGACCGTCATCGACAAGGCCATCGATCAGGCGCTCGCCGAGAGCCATGAGCAGGGCATCCACGGCAAGGAGACCACGCCGTTCCTGCTTGCCCGTGTGGCGGAGCTCACCGGCGGCGACAGTCTCGAGAGCAACATCCAGCTCGTGCTCAATAACGCCCGCGTCGCGGCGAAGACCGCCGTCGCCCTCTGCAAATGAAGGGCGGTGCGTGGCTCGTGCTCGCGGTGTCCGCGCTGATGGGGCTCGGCCTCACCATCGGGGCGATCGCCTCGCGCCGGCATATGAGCACCGCCGTCGTCGTGGTGCTGTGTCTCGTCGGCATCGGCATCGTGCTCGTCGGCGCGGTGCTGAGCATCGGCATCGGGGTATTGTGAGCGCGCGAAACTGCATAAGGTAAAAAACACCGCAGGCCAACCGGCCTGCGGTGTTTTCTTGCTTGTGGGTCATTTTTCGTCGCCGGGTTTCGGCTGCGCGACGCGGAAGATCATGCGCGGGGTCTCAGTGCTGGCCTTCGTGTTCGGGGCTATGGACTCGGTGATGAACGAGTTGCCGCCGATGACGGAGTTTGCGCCGATGACGGTCTTGCCGCCGAGGATGGACGCGCCGGAGTAGATCGTGGCGTTGTCGCCGACGGTGGGGTGGCGCTTGCCGGTCACGGCGTGGCCGTGGCGCGGGCTGAGCGCGCCGAGCGTCACGCCCTGATAGAGCTTGACGTGGTCGCCGATGATCGTCGTCTCGCCGACGACGATGCCGGTGCCGTGGTCGATGAAGAAATATTCGCCGATCTGCGCGCCGGGGTTGATGTCAATGCCGGTCGCGCCGTGGGCGTACTCGCTCATGATGCGCGGGATGAGCGGAACCTTGCTCTCGTAGAGCTCGTGCGCCACGCGGTAGACGAAGATCGCGTACAGGCCGGGGTAGGAGAAGATGACCTCCTCCTTGCTGCCGGCGGCGGGGTCGCCGTCGAAGTTTGCGGCCACGTCCTTCATGAGCATGGCCTGGATCTGCGGCAGGCGGCACAGGAAGCGGTCGCACACGGCGCTCGTGCGCTCGCGCAGCTCGCTCTCGTCCTTGATCGTGTTGGAAAACGCCAGGTGCACCTGCTCGCGCAGGTCGGTGTAGATCTCGCCGAGCAGGAACTCCGCAAACGTCTCGGCCGAGACGTGCGACACCGTGCCGCCCGCGAAATACGCCGGGAAGAACACCTTCTGCAGGTTCTCGATGATCTTGATGATGACCTTGCGGTCGGGCATGCGCAGCTGCTCGCTGTACATGGGCACTTCGGCCGTTTCGTAGCCGTTGGCGATCTGTGCCGCCACGGCGTGCAGCAGACTTTTTTGCGTCATGATGGGGACACTCCTTCTTCTTTCACATAGCGCCACAGGCAAAAAAGCGCAGGAAGCGTTTCGCTTCCTGCGTTGCATGACCATGTGGATGCATGACGGACGTACCTTTTGGGCGCGGCCGTGGACTTACCGGCAGAAAGCGACGCTTCTTTGCGCACGACAACAACAGGCCGTCGGACATGCCGCGACCCGGATGCTGCTGCAGCTGCAAAGACGCATTGCTCAGACTCCTTCCGGTCAATTTTCCCCCTCATGAGGGGAATTCCTCTTTCTTGTATAACACGATATGCCGCGCTTGTCAAGAGCGTGACGGCTCAGCGCTTTTTCTTCGGCAGTTTCGTGATGCGGCCGTCGCCGTGGTCGATGTACGTGTTTTCGAGCACGTCGATTGTGCTGCGGCGCCAGTCGGCGATGTATTCCTCGCGCAGCGCCTTGCGCTCGGCCTGTTCCTCGGGCGTCAGGTCACGCTCGCGCGCGATGCGCGTCAGCTCGCTGATGCGGTCCATCTTTTCCTGTGTCAAGGCTTTGCTCTCCTCTCAGTTTTTCAGGCTGTGCAGCGGGGCGGGGATGCGCCCGCCGCGGGCGATGAAGTCGGCCGCGCTGCAGCGGTTGACCGGCATGACCGGCGCGCTGCCGAGCAGGCCGCCGAACGCCACCGTGTCGCCCACCTGTTTGCCGGGCGCGGGGATGATGCGCACGGCGGTGGTCTTGTTGTTGATCATGCCGATGGCGGCCTCGTCCGCGATGATGGCGGAGATCGTCTCGGCCGGCGTGTCGCCGGGCACGGCGATCATGTCCAGCCCCACGGAGCACACGCACGTCATGGCCTCGAGCTTCTCGATCGTCAGGCGGCCGGCCTCGGCCGCGGCGATCATGCCGGCATCCTCCGACACGGGGATGAACGCACCCGAGAGCCCGCCGACGTGGGACGAGGCCATGACGCCGCCTTTTTTCACCGCATCGTTGAGCAGCGCGAGCGCCGCCGTGGTGCCGGGCCCGCCGACGGACTCCAGCCCCATCTCCTCGAGCACGGCGGCCACGCTGTCGCCGACGGCGGGCGTGGGCGCGA
>OGWZ01003707.1_pt1 | contig 9975 bp, 10 predicted proteins | sample 1576141 | NCBI WGS metagenome assembly OGWZ01 (sample SAMEA3541512, study PRJEB24748) | human gut metagenome | biome: human gut; feature: human-associated habitat; material: faeces | place: China | collected 2012
GATATCTCTTTGTCACTGCCTTACCTCCTGATTCCATATATACCCAAGACCTCTGATATTCTTTATATAGACCGGTGCAGCCGGATTGTCTTCGATTTTCTCACGGAGTCTTCTGATATTGACAGCGATTGTATTTTCATCCACAAAATCCCCTTCCAGATCAAACACATTTTCCAATATTTGTGTTTTTGAAAGAATCTGTTTCGGATTCTGAAGAAAAAAAGTCAGCATTTTCAACTCCGTTTTTGTCAGACTGATTTCACGACTCTTTATCAGGACTTTCATTTCTCCTGCGATAAATACGATATCTCCCGAAATCATCTTTCCGGCTTCCGTTTTCTCCTGTCTGCGGCGGAAATGTGCTTCTATTTTCAAAAGAAGTACCGAAAGACTAAACGGCTTTGTAATATAATCATCTGCCCCTGCTTCATATCCCATGACCTGATCCATCTCCTGATCTAGTGCTGTAAGACAAATAATGTATGTATTATAATTGCATCTCATCCACCTTACAAATTCCAGTCCATTCCCATCCGGAAGATTCACATCACAAATGGTAACATCCACATTATTATCACTTGCAATTCTTTTCGCTTTTTTCACTGATTCTGCTGAAAAAACCTCATATCCGGATTTTTTCAGTGAAAATGTAATTCCACGATTTAAATTTTCATCATCTTCAACCACGAGTATACCTAGCATAGCATATGCACCTCTCTTTATTAACTATCTTGCATTTGCTGGCTGTATCAGAGGACAGATGGCCACATAATCTTCCACTCAAAATACTCAGCCTGTGTAATCTCTCCCGCATACAACTTCTTCTGAACCGCAGCCCAATCCTTCAGAAAATCATCCAAAATCGTATCATCGAACCACATGGCCACCGGGGAGCGCGGCGGCCAGTTATCGTTGTCATCATAGTGCAGCGCAAGGTTTGGGTTGGCATTATACCGCGCTGTGCCGCGCTCGGTGGGGACCAGCTTGATAACGCCGGGCTGCTCCTCGTCCAGCCAGAAAAGCTGTTCCAGAATATCATTCGCCGGACCGTTTCCGCCATCGGAAAGTGCCAACGGGGAAACACGCAAAGCCTCTGCTATCTGATTTAGCAGGGGCTTTTTTGGTACACGGTACCCCATCTCGTACTGCGCAATGCGGTTTGCGCTGAGGTCGACCAACTCGCCCAACTCTTTCTGGGTCATGCGGCGGTGCTGGCGGATGCGCTTGATTTTCTCTCCGATGTTCATTTCGTTCACTCACTTTGAAGGATTTTCCTTATTGTACCACACCATAACATAAAAGCGCAAGGAAAAAGTAACAATTTTGCGAAAACTATTGACATTCGCATAAAAGCGCAGTATCCTGTATTAACATCGCAAATATGCGAAAGTTTAAATTCAAGGATGATGATCGAATGGAGTGTAAAGAAATCAGAGAAATGTACAAGCTCATGTTTGCGGAGTACCCGGACATTGTAACGGTCAAGGATCTGCAGGCCATGCTGGGCATCAGCCGCCACGCGGCGTATGACCTGCTGGGGGAGGGCGAAATCAGCTGCATCCGGCTGGCAAACGCTTACAAAATCCCCAAAATCAATGTCATTGACTACGTTCTGAAGCGTCCGTGCGGTCAGACCCGCGTGAGCGCGTAGGCGAAAGCCTTGCTTTTGGCAAGAGGCCCGCCCGGAGAGTGAATCAGATTTGATTCACTTTCCAGAGCGTAAGGCATACAAGTGAATCAGTTCTGATTCACTCGCAGTAACCGCCAAAATCCGCCCGGTGTGGGGCAGATGCCACACGCAGCACACGGATACGAAACAGCCAGAACACCTGCCGTTTGGCGCGTTTGTGGGGGTGTGGGGCGGCGTGAGCCGTACAACTTAACACTGGAGAATAAAACTTACTACACACAAAAAGACGATAGTATGAGATAATAGATATATACCAAAACAGAAAGGACGATGCGAATGAATTGTGAAAAACTTCCAAAAACGATCTCCGCCGAAGAACTCCTCTCCACGCCGCTGCCGCCGGTCAAGTGGATCATTCCCGATTTGCTCCCAGCCGGTCTTGCGCTGTTTGCCGGTCCCAGCAAGGCGGGCAAAAGCTGGCTGACCTTGTGGCTGTGCTTGCAGGTCGCGCAGGGCAAGCCCATGTGGGGGCGCGAAATAGAGCCGCACACCGTGCTTTATCTCTCGCTGGAGGACACCTTCAACCGTCTGCAGAAGCGCCTTCTCCAGCTTGTGGGCAGCGAAGAAGCCCCCGAACGGCTGGTCATGCAGACGGAATGCAGCAGCATCGGGCAGGGGCTGGAAGAACAGCTCACCAGCTTCCTCTATCAGCACCCGGACACCGGGCTGATCGTCATCGATACTTTGCAAAAGGTTCGTTCCAACGAGCAGAACAACAGTATGTATGCCAGCGATTACAAGGAAATCAGCGCACTAAAAGCACTGGCAGACAAGTACAATGTCTGCATTTTGCTGATCCACCATCTGCGCAAACAAGCCGCAGACGATCCGTTCCAGCAGATTGCAGGCTCCAACGGTCTGATGGGGGCATCGGACACCAGCTGGGTCATGCAGCGCAAGCGTATGAACCAGACCGCCAGCATTTTGGTGACCGGGCGCGATATGGACAACAAAACACTGCGCCTGCACGAAGAAAACTGCGTTTGGATGCTGGACGAGGAAGAAAGCACCGAACAGATTGTCGCTAAGGCTGTGCCGAATTACCTTTGGAAAGTGGCTGACTACATCGATAGTGTCGGAACATGGCAAGGTACGGCTACCGAATTGCTCTCCGCAGCCGATATTGAAGGCGTTTTGCCCCACCAGCTGACCCGGAAAATCGTGGAGCACTTCGATACGGTGTTCACGCCAAGAGGTATCCGCTATGAAACCCACCGCACCTCGAAGGCGCGGCAGATGAAGTTCTCCCATGACGGAAATGACGCAGATGACGCTAATGACGCTGAAATTGACATAACCCAGCTTTTCAAATGGGATATCTCACAAACAGCGTCATCAGCGTCATTAGCGTCACAAAGGTCGCGTAAGGAGAGCAATCATGGGCGAAGTGTTGCCACAGGGCAACCCGCCGAAAAGCCTACGGGGACAGCCCCGAACCCCTGTGAGGCTGCTGGCGCATGAGAAAGCGCAGCGTTGGAATCAATGTCCGGGTGACCGTCACCGAGAAGAAAAAGGTGACGATGTTGGCTCGAAAGTGTAGCTTGTCACTCTCGGAGTATTTACGCCAGAGGGCATTAGGATATGAACCGGGCGGACAACCGCCCAAGGAGGTATTTGATGTGTTGGATCAACATACAAACAATAAAACCCGCAGCCGAGATTCTTCTCACCAGCGATAAGGAGGTACAATGGCTTACATCAAGAAAAAGTCCGAACGAAAATTCAAAATCACTGTCTGCAACGGCTATAAGGTCAACGGGCAGAAACGCATGAAGGCGCAGACCATCACTGTGCCATCATCCGTGCCAAAGCGCGGCATCCAGCAATATGTCATGGCAGAGGCTGAGCGCATTGAGAAAAAGTTCAAGTATGGCGTTGAAGAAAGTGACCAAACCCATTTTGAGCAGTACGCGGAAAACTGGCTCAAGCGGCAAGAACCGTTCTTTAAGGCTACGACATACGCCGGGTACAAACGAAATCTGGGTATTGTTTACCCGTTGATTGGAGGCATTCCGCTTGCAAAGCTGCTCCCCATGACCCTAGAGGAAATGTGCGAGGAACTTCGGAAGCGCCCCGGACGGGGCGGGAAATGCATCAAGGAAACAACGGTACAAAAGTACCTCGAAACAGTTTCCTCGGTGCTGGAGGATGCAAAGAAAAATGACATCATTCCGTTTAATCCGGCGCACCGCGTTCGGAAAAAGCATTTTGAAAAGGAGGTGCAGCATATTCCGCAGAAGTATGAAATGAGTAAACTAATGCGGGCGATTCAGGACGAACCGATTCTGTATCGCGCCTATTATACCTTGGCAATTACGACCGGATTGCGGCGTGGGGAACTGTGTGCTCTGCAATGGAGGGACATAACCGGTGCTTGTGAATTGACCGTCCGCCGTTCCCGCAGCTGCGCATCCGGGCAGATTGTTGAGAGCGACACCAAGAGCCATCGGGAACGGATTGTAACCATTCCGCTGGGGATATGGGAGCTTCTGATGGCGCTGCGACAGCAGCAGGTGCTGCATAGCGGCGTTCCGGATAGAGAGCAGCCGATTTTTACAGGCCCCGATGGTCATGTGCCGCACCCGGATACGTTTACCCGACATCTGCGCAAGCTGTATAAGCAATGCGGATTATCTCAGGATTACCACCTACACACCCTGCGGCATTTCTACGCAACCTATCTGCTGCAGGAAGGCACCAGCAAACAGGTGGCGGCATCCCTGCTGGGTCATGCGGATACGGCATTCTTGGAACGCACCTACTGCCACCCGCAGGACGTGGCGAAGCGTCAGGCGGCAAACCTGATGCAAGATCTGCTGAACAACCAAAATCCGTGCTATGTTGCATTTATGAAAAATAAGAATAGAAAAGCCAAGAAGGCAGGCTAAATAACCAGCGGCACCGTCAGAGATGACGGTGCCGTTTTTGTCAGTAATAGGTAGATTTTAGGGCGAAAGATTGTTGGGTGTGGTGATAGCTTTCTGTCGCAGTTGTCTGTATGCTTTGTAGTACCGCAGGTCAATAAAATAGCACTAAGGAGCGTGCAAAATATGGCATCTATCAGAAAGCGCGGCAGCAACAGTTACTTGATTGTAGTCTCTCGTGGGTACGATTATGAGGGCAATAGGCTAAAATCTGTACAGAAAACGGTCAAGCCACCCAAGGAATATACACCGAAGCAAGCTGAAAAGTGGGTAAGGGAACAGGCAATCTTATTTGAACGCGAGGTACAGCATACGCCGGAACCCATTAACCGCAGCATTACACTGGCAAAGTACATTGAGCATTGGGCGGCTGATGTTGGACCGAAGAAGCTGGCAGACTCTACATATCAACGAGATTTGCAGGATATCCGCAGAATCCTGCCTGCTCTGGGAAACTACAAGCTGACGGACTTACGCAAGGAGGTCATCCGAGAATTTTACAAAGAAATGCGGCACACACCGCGTCTGGACGGCAGAGGAAATCTATCCGAGAAGTCGGTCGAAGGCTTACACAACGCGCTGTGCGGCATCCTGTCGGCGGCTGTGGACGAGGGCTATTTGACCCACAATCCCGCATGGCGGTGCTATAAGCCCAAAGGAAAAAAGAAAGAACGTCCCGTAGCAGATGAGGAAACGGTTAAAAAATTGATTACAGCGTTTGAAGGGCAAAGCATTAAATACGAAACCTATTTCAAGCTGGTACTGGCAACTGGTTTGCGGCGTGGAGAAGCCTGTGGACTGAAATGGAGTGACATTAACTGGCGTAAACGGACGATTCATGTACAACGCGGGGTGGTCAAACTCAGTCACCAAGAATCAATTACAAAAGACCCTAAGACGACCAGCGGTGACAGAATGGTATATCTGAGCAAGGAAATGTGCCAACTACTCAAAGCGTGGCGGAAAGAATGCGAATGGGATAGGGCGCAAACCGCGAACGAAAAGGTATCCGAAGACGATTACTTATTCCGCCAGCCTAACGGCAAGCCGATGAATCCTTGCACATTCACTTACAGATTCAAGCTGATTTTGAAGGCTAACAACCTGCCACTGGATTTGAGTGTGCATAGCTTGCGCCATACCAATGCCAGCCTGCTGATTGCGCAGGGCATAGATGTAAGAACAGTTGCCAGCTTGTTAGGTCATGCACAGGCCAGCACAACGCTGGATATTTATGCCCATGCGTTTGACAAGAACAAGCGAAAGGCACAGGAAAAACTGGGAAAGGCGATTGGACTATGATGAGAAAAATCAAGCTGACCCGCGCGAACAAAAGTATTCTGCTGAAAGCGCTGGCACCCTATTACTATCAAGAAAGAGAACTTGGGCATAGCACACAAGAAGTTGGAAAGCTAATACTGAAAATTGATTCTCTCCCGACCGATAAAAGAGCAAGTTTCTCTGCAGAAGAAATTCACCTTATGCGAATCACTATAAACAGGCTGAGAAACGAGCGTCTAGCAAAAGGTCAGTACACGGACGCGGCAGATGATATGCTACTAAAATTATTCTAAACCTAAATAACATTAAAACAAAAAAGCACATTGCAAAAGCACATTGCAATGCGCTTTTTGGCGCGCCCGAAGGGATTCGCCGAGCCGTGCCCTAGAAACGCCCCACTGGGGCGTTTCTGCCCCGCGGGACGTAAAGCGCGGGGCACGGGCTGTTCGAATCCCTTCTTTTACTACTTTATAAAATCCATACAAAACAAAAAGAGCAGCACCCCATAAGGTGCTGCTCTTGGTGCGACCGGGAGGATTCGAACCTCTGGCCTTCCGGGTCGGAGAACTACGACAGGACGGTATAGACAGACGCCGAAGCGTGAAATTTGTTGCTCCTGCATAGGTCACACCCAAAACAAGAAAAAGCCCATTGTTGGTTGTCACAACAGGCTTTTTCGACATTTTGCAGCACCACTGCACAGTAGTGGTCAAATGGTGGTCAATCACAAACTACCATGTAAAGAAATAATCGCGGACATATTTCTAATATAGTATCTACGTTTTAAATATTTTGCTTTCGCCATAAAGTGTGTGCAATTCAGTTACTTGTACTGTTTACAGAGACTTCTTGCATTTTTCCCTCCTAGGCAATCAGACTGTTATGTAAAATAAATTTTATGTATCTGCAAATTATCATCGGTACTAATTGAAAGCTAATTTTGCACGGGAAGCATACTTCAAGCCTTATATTTTCAGTCGTAAAATTCAAACTCGATTTCTTTGCAGTAATCAGAGAGAAATGCCTTTTTCCGGTTTAATTCATTGCCATCCTCTCCATGGTAGGTAAAGATGACTGCATGGCTAAGATTATTGCAACTTCCAAAAACAGAGGCGAGAAACTCTTTATCTGCAATAAGGCTGTGACCAAGTATTAAGACCGTGTCAATTTTGCTATAGTCAAATGGCTTTACCGATGATTGCTCGTGTAGATATTGCCGGAGAATATTTGAATACTTGAACTTTTGGAAATCTTCCGGTTCTAACCCTTTCCCAGAATTTTGGATTCGTTGCATTTCAAGATATTCATCACATAGAGTATGATATAGACAGTTTTCGGGGAAAAGTTGCTTTTGCTGCATCAAATATCGGCAGAAATTCAAGCGTTCCCTGCAAAAGCCTTTATACCATCTGATAGTATCAAAACTTGAAAAGCAAAAAGGACTCACGGGATCATACCCAAGTACAATTTCATTCTCAGCTAAAGAAGCATGAATATAAATGATGTTTCTAATATAATTCTCACACAAATTTGTGTAATTAAATGTTAAGGCTAGCGTGGAAGGTGATAAGCGAGAGAAAACATTTACTTTTTTGCTAAAAGGTATCCTGATCTGTTCCTTTTTTAGATAATCTATAAGCGCTATCTTTATCTTTTGAAAATCTTTGTTGAATGGTTTGATGACTTCATTTGCGGCGGTATCACTACGGAGGTCTTCCGCATTAAAAGGAACGGTCAGTTGGTCGGCACATTCTTCAAATCGATGCCAATCCATCTGAGGACAGTAATTATTTATATAGTGACGATACTTCCGGAAGAAATCATCTCCAACGCTTTCTGTGAAATCCACATATCGTGTATGGTATCCATGAGCCAAATCAAACCCGTTCCCAATAATAGCCAACTGAGTTAAATCCTGTAGATGATGTTCCATAGCACCGCCCTAACCCTTCATACAGGAGATAGAAGCTCTACTATCTTACGACTTTAATCGATATTTTCTCGCCCTGCTGCTTCCCTCCGCAACAACAGCTCCGTCAGAAACTAATTCTGACAGATACATCTTTGTGCGTGAAACTTGCAAGCCGATGGCGTCGGCAATTTGGGTGCTGCTGGCTTCCGGTGTGTCGGTCAAATATTGAAGAATGTCGTTCTTTCGCTTCTCTGAGATAGAACTAGACTTTCCGCCGCTTTTTGCCGCCACTTTTTTATCGCCACTTTTTGCCGCCGCTTTATTGGCGGCAAGCGGCAACAACAGCGTTGTGCGGTCTGGATTAAAGCTTTCTACGATTTCCGGTTCCTGCCAGCCCTGCTTTTGCCAGACGGTACGGATGCTCGGCAAACCGCTGCCTGCGCGCTCACCGACATTGATCAGGTTGAACATCTTAATGAGTGACTCATTTCGTGGGTCAGATACGCCGCCGACAAGGGCCTCCTGCACATTGATGCGGAAAGCTCCAGGGTTGGCAATGCGAATCTTATCCGACCATTTTTGAATCACCAGACCGCGTCGGTCATAGTAGTCAGCATGGATCAGGGCGTTTGCCAAAGCCTCGCGCAAAGCCTTATGCAGAGGGGTGTCGTCAATGCGATCTGTACCCTCCAGTTTAAAAGGCACTTTAATATCCTGCGCGATTCGGTTGTATACACGGAAGTAGAAATCGCAAATATTACCACTCCAATCGCCGGAACTGGAGACTATACGATCTGTCCACCGTTCATCTTCTGTAGTCGAACGGTCATGCTCTTGATAATCCAGAAAATAATGTGGGAACTCGCGTACAATTTCGTATTCATGGCCGAACATAAGCAATCCGGCAGCAGTGGGGCGCAGCTTGCCATCTGCGTCTCGTGCCATAGCACCGATGCGGTGCAGAAAATCCTCCACAGCTAATTCTGACCATACATGGCCAGGTCGGAGATTATCCATGCGCTGGCGATAGCGGCGAATGGTGTCCGTATCAAGGCAGTCTATCGTCATAGTATCCATGACGCGGGCGTCCTGCGAAATATCCGCCTGATCCCGCATCATGGCGCGCACTTCATCCTTGGTGCAGCGGTAATCACCCTCACCATTTCGACGATACGTTCCCGAAAAAGGATCAACGCCTGTGTAGACCGGCTTATCGTGGCGGTCAGCGCGGGGCACTTCGATAACAACAATCCGGTTGCCGCCGCTTTCTACAATTTGTACATTTCGGTCAGAAAGAATATTTACATTGACGATGGAATGATTATTGACGTTGTTCCAGAAGTCAGAAACAAGTTTTTCGGGAGAGGCGAGTTGCACACTGGAAAAACTCTTGTCTGCATTTTCTACAACGCCGAGTAAAATATAACCGCCGAAAGTGTTGGCAAAAGCCGAATATGTTTCCCAAATGCTGCGGGGTAGCCCACCTTGAGCCTTTTTTGCTTCAATGCGGTTGTTTTCTTTGTATTTACTCAATTGGGATAAATCTAGCATAGCATCTATCTCCGAATGCGTTATTTACAATTAAGATAAATCAATTATAGTACATAGAGCGTATAAAGGTCAATGAAATCACATTATGCTAGTATAAAATTTTTGATGCCAATATTGTTGGATTTGCTGTTACCGATATAAGCTATCTCTATGCAGACATTAATTTAAGCCATAATAATCGTAGGCTTGGATATAGTTGATTATAGTTTGGAAGTCGATAAAAAGCGAGTTGGAAAACGTATAAAAAACGACATGAAATCGAGTGCTGTAAAGCTGAACAAGAACGAAAAAGCAAACGATAGTACGTTGATTTATTTGTGAATTTACAACTTATAGCGTAGTTACTTATAGGTATTCGGTCGGAGAACTACGACAGGACAGTATAGACCGACGATGAAACGTAAATTTTGTCAGTCCTGCACATTTGCCGCCAAAACAGGAAAAAGCCCATTGTTGGTTATCACAACAGGCTTTTTTGACATTTTGCGGTGCGGCTGCACAGTAGTGGTCAAATGGTGGTCAATTTTTCAAACAGATGGAAAAGGATCATTACCTCTTAGTTTCACCATAAGCTCTTTTCATAGCTGCTTTTGATACAACCCACTGCTTTCCGAACT
>OGWZ01003710.1_pt1 | contig 9965 bp, 8 predicted proteins | sample 1576141 | NCBI WGS metagenome assembly OGWZ01 (sample SAMEA3541512, study PRJEB24748) | human gut metagenome | biome: human gut; feature: human-associated habitat; material: faeces | place: China | collected 2012
ATTGGTCTTCTGGTCCGACGATTGGTCTTCTGGTCCGACGATTGGTCGGGGTCGGTCTTGCCGGCTCCTTCTGATGTGATGATTGGTGGGGTTGGCTTCTGCTGGTTCCCTCGCCCGAGCCGGATTCGTCCGGCAAGGGGCAATGCAAATGGGTAAAGGATGGGACCATCGCCCGCACGCGAACGGCAATTCGCGTGCGGGCATTCTCTTTTTCGGGCCTGCCCGCGCAGCCGATATCACCTGTGGGACGCGTGGATGGATGGAACGGATATCGTCAAGACCAAACGATCGGCGGGCATGATGGAAGACAACACGGATGCGGGCTTCTCCCCCATCCTCCGCCGCCGTCTCATGACGGTGGACCGGATATCCGGGTTCCTGCAGGGCGCATCGATGCCCCTGCGTCTCCAGGCCTCCCCGATCGTGACGGTCCGAGCCGCGATTCGGTACGAGGCGCTGGCCCATGACGAAACGGTGCTCGCGCGGCGGGCGCGCCTGGCCTGGCTGGCGTACCGTATGGCCGTCGCCGATGGTCTGTTCCGTAATGTCACGGATCCCGCCGTCATGGATGGGCTGCGTTGGATGCTGTCCACGGGACTCACGGAAGGCGAGCTGTTCGATGCCGGGCTCTCGTCCGGCATCGTGCTCGCCGCCGCGACCTGTGATGGCGCATGCGGTTTCGTCCGCGGCATAGCCGCCGCGGTCGCTGATACCCGACGTCCCGTTTTGGAGGACGCCCTTTCGCGCATGTAGGGTCGGCGTCATGGTTCTCTCTTTTCGCTGCAGATGGGTGGTGGATGGGTTTGTTTCGGGTAAGGGATGGTTGTTCATCCCACCGGGATGGGCCGGCAAGCCTGGTTCCCGGTGCGCGTGGGGACGGCAATCCCCGACGCAAGTCTCTTATGATGTTCGGCCGTGACGCTGCGCTCCACGACCTGGTCCTCGATACGGACGCCGGCGGCGCGCAGGAATCGGATGTCGCGTGCCACGTGCTCTCCGCGCAGCAGCGTCGCACCGGATAGGATCCGTTCGATCCCATCCACGTAGATGTTCAACGGCAGACGGTTCGCCAGGTTCACGTTCACCCCTCCTGCCGGCACGCTCTTCCAGCCGTCTTCCCTGACGGGATGGAAGAACGCGTCGAACACCATGCGACGCGCCTGCCTGTCGACGATGCGCAATCCGACAATCTCCCCGCACTCGGGAGTCGGACCGGTCACGCACAACCGAAGCCACAACACTCTTTCGCTCATGCGACGACCTCCCGACTTGCAGATTCTTGAAGACCTAACAGGTAATCCGTTGAAGTGTGTAGCAATAATGCACAAGACTTCACTTCTGGTGAAGTGAACGGGGCCTTACCTGCCAACTTTCTTGAAATCGACGCCTGGGTAACACCCAAATAATGGGCAAGATACTCCTGCGTCAGCTTATTTTGCTTCCTCTGCTCATCAATTCTATACGCAGTCACAACATCTTTATACTTCATGTGTATAAATATACGCATTTTCAACTATAAAGCAAATCACTTCGTATACAATTACGTATATGAACAATATTGAATCCACTCAAACCGCCGCCGCACAAGAATTCCAACGCATTGCGCGAGGCAATATTCGATTGCTTGTGGCTTTCTATAAACCCAAACAGGAGATCTTGGCCGCTGCCTTGAAAATAAAGCAGCCTTCCTTGAGTAGAAAACTCAACGGAAAGGCTGATTGGATGCCAGCAGATATTGCTAATGTTGCAGACTTCTTTGGAATACCGTTTTACGTACTGCTGACAACAGATAAACTCGCCGCATATCTGGTTCCTGGCGAATCCAATTATCAGCCTCGACAACATGTCGAGGCTGATAATGCAATTTCATTATCAACTCGTTATCAGGTGCAACATAATGTTGCACCTGATAATGCGGAGTCCCGTGAGCTCGCCGGTGCCGCCGGTCCACGCTACATCGTGAGGCCAGACGATGCCGAGAATACGAAAAAGCGCGGAGCGAACAATTCGCCCCGCGCCATCGTGATGCCGTATGACCCGGACTTTTTGGTGCCCTCGGTGGGACTCGAACCCACACTGCGCAGATTTTGAGGCTGCTTCCTCTACCAATTGGGATACGAGGGCGTGCCAAAGCACTCTGAAGAGAGTAGCATACCAATTCGACTCTTGCGACACAAGACACGCGCCAATCCTCCATTCCCCCCGGTGAAACAGGCGAAACACGTCGATATCGCGGACGGCGCACCCGTGTGTTGCCCGTTCTCCTGCGTGGTTTCACCGCTTACAATGGGCTGTAGTTTCGATGTATCGCTTTTGTTAGGAGGGCTTATGAGCAACGAAACTTACCGTCAGTTCGATCCCTGGCGCCCCTCTCCGGTCAAGGAGATTTCCCGTAGACAGATTGTGGAGACGCATTATTTCAATGTCGATCACGTCTCCTATGAGTCGAATCAAATCGGTTCGTTTGAACGCTACTTTGTTCAGGAGAACAATGGCGACACTGTGGCTGTGCTGGCCGTCACCGATGATGGCATGATTCCGCTGGTCGAGCAGTATCGCATCGCCAACCATCGTTGGACGTTGGAGATTCCGGCCGGTCACGCCAACAACCCGTCCGAACGCCCGACCGATGTAGCTAAGCGCAAGCTGGCCGAAGAGGCCGGTTTCGACGCCACCAAGCTTACGCAGTTCACCCGTTTTATGAACACGCCGAGCTATTCCACCCAGCACACCGCAATCTTCTTCGCCACCGGTCTTACCCCGGCTTCCCGTCAGGAAATCGGCCCGGAGACTCCGCGTTCCGACGTGCGTATGGTGTCGGTGGACGATGCCTATGAGATGGTGGTCAATGGCACGATTGTGGATGCCAAGACCATGGTCGCCATTTTGCGCCTGAAGAGCGGCACGCTCGATCATCTCAACGACTGATCGCCATGCTCGATCACCGCGGTGACTGTGGGCCATTGCAATCACCACACAATCGCAACATAACAGATAACGAAAGCCCCCATCCACTTTGGATGGGGGCTTTCGTGTGCTATATGCTAGCTGTCAGCAGCTACCAGAAGCCTGAAATCAGTCGCAAGCGCCAACGGTGTGCACGTAGATGGAGTCAGTGCGGCCCGGCTGGTGATCGCCCTGAGCAGAGCTCAGGATGACGATCTTGTCGCCGTCAGCAACCTTGCCAGCATCCTTGAGGACCTTGTCCGTGTAGACCATGAGATCCTTGCGGGACTTGTCGTGGTAGTCCTCCTTGAGCAGGAAGGCTTCGGTGCCCCAGGACAGAGCCAGCCAGTGGTAGGTGTGCTCGTTGCTGGTCAGGCCGTAGATCGGGGCGGCCGGACGCTCACGGGAGACGCGGTGCACGGTGGCACCGGTCTGGGTGTAAGCAACGATGGCCTTGGCGTTGAGCTTGTCGGCCAGGTCCACAGCGGCGGAGGAGACAGCGCCGGTGGAGGACATGTCAAGGTTCTTGAGCTCCGGGATACGGTCGAAGCCGTGGTCGGTGGCGTAGCCGGAGATACGGGCCATGGTGGCCACGGTCACATCCGGGTACTTACCAACGGCGGTCTCGTTGGAGGTCATGGTGGCGTCGGAGCCGTCGAGGATGGCGTTGGCGCAGTCGGAAGCCTCTGCACGAGTCGGAACCGGGGAGTTCACCATGGAGCCGAGGACTTCGGTAGCCACGATGACCGGCTTGGCGTACTGGCGAGCCAGCTCGATGATGCGCTTAGTGGCCAGCGGGACCTCTTCCAGCGGGCACTCAACGGCCATGTCGCCACGGGCGGCCATGACGCCGTCGAAGGTCTTGACGATCTCTTCGAGGTTCTCCAAAGCCTGCGGCTTCTCGATCTTGGCAATGATCGGGATGCGACGGCCTTCCTCGTCCATGATCTCGTGGGCGCGGTCGATGTCGGTGGCGAAACGCACGAAGGACATGGCGATGATGTCGGCACCGGTGCGGATGGCCCAACGCAGGTCGGCCTCATCCTTCTCGGTCAGAGCCGGCAGGGAGACGGCGACGCCCGGCAGGTTGATGCCCTTGTGGGAGGACACAGGACCGGCCACGACGACCTTGGTGTACACGTTGTTGCCCTCGACCTTGGTGACCTCAAGACGGACCTTGCCGTCATCGATCAGGATCGGGTCGCCCGGGTGGCAATCGCCCGGCAGGCCCTTGAAGGTGGTGGAGGTGATGTGCTCGTCGCCCTCGACGTCATCAGTGGTGATGACGAATTCCTGGCCGAGCTGCAGCTGAACCTTGTCTTCGCCATCGGCGTTCTTCTTGAACCAACCGCAGCGAATCTTCGGGCCCTGCAAATCAACGAGCGCGGCAACGTTGCGACCAGTGGCTTCGCTGGCCTTGCGCACGTTGTTGTAGACCTTGAGGTGATCCTCGGGGGTGCCGTGGGAGCGGTTCAGACGAGCAACGTCCATACCAGCTTCAACGAGCTTCAGGAGGTTGTCGTAATCCTCGGTGGAAGGACCGATGGTGTCTACGATCTTGGCTTTACGCATGAATGCCTGCCTATTCTTGTTCAATTTGGTTCGAGGCGCGATTGCCCCATTTGCCGAAACCCAGTCTACTAGCGCGAGCCGACTCATGACAAGTTTTCTTCACGGTGTGTTGTGAGCGCTCACATTGTTGTGTTGACTGGGTTTAAGGGTTGTATTCTCTAACGATTTCAGGCCTTTTCAGCGCTTTCCATGCTCTTCATCTTGATCACGGAAGCCACGGATGCGCCGCCAATTGCGAGCACAATCACAGCCAGCGACAGCCATGTGGGCACCTCCGGCACCCAATGGACGCCTTCGCCGCCGTTGATGAACGGCAAGGTATTGCCGTGCAGGGCCTCCATGATGAGCTTGACGCCGATGAAGCCCAGCACCACGGACAGGCCGGCAGGCAGGTAGACGAGCTTGTCGAGCAGAGCACCCAGCAGGAAGTACAGCTGCTGCAGGCCGAGCAGTGCGAACACGTTGGAGGTGAACACCAGGAACGGATCCTTGGTCAGGCCGAAGATCGCGGGAATCGAGTCGAAAGCGAACATGACGTCGGTGGTGCCGATGGTCAGGAACACGATGAGCATCGGGGTCCAGTAACGCACGCCGTTCTTGGTGGTGCGCAGCTTCTCGCCGTCGTAGTCGTCGGTAATCTTGATGATCTTGCGCAGATTACGGATGATGCCGTTCTCGTGATATTCCTCATCTTCATCGCCGCCGAGCACCAGTTTGACGGCGGTGTAGATCAGGAAGGCACCGAACAGGAAGAACACCCACGTGAAGCGGGAGATCAGGGCCGCGCCGATCAGAATGAAAATGCCACGGAAAATCAAAGCAATGGTGATGCCGATGGACAGCACATACTTCTGAATCTGCTTGGGCACCGCGAAGTTCGACATGATAATGACGAACACGAATAGGTTGTCGATGGACAACGAGTATTCGGTGAGCCAGCCGGAATAGAACTCGATGGCGGGCTTGGAGCCGGCGAAGAACCAGATGCATCCGCCGAAGATCAGCGCCATAACCACGAAGAAGGCGATATGCTGCACGCATTCCTTGGTGGAGGGCACATGCGGTCGACGCCCGATGACGAACAGGTCGACGATAAAGAACAACGCGAGCACCACGAAGGTGATGATTTCAAATGCGAGTGGGGTTTCTGCCATGATTCCCTACACTAACTTATGTATGTGACGGTTTTGGGGCCGTTCCGGTAGCGCTGATCGCCAGGCAGTCAGGGGATGTGTTGTTCGACACGCTCCGGGCCGCTCAGGCCAAGTCTTTACGGTCGACAACGCATCCCCTGACTGCCCGCCTCGGGTATGGGAATTTGGTTACTTGTTGGCTTCCGTCATTTGACGGAGTTCTTTTTTGAGGTCTCGGATCTCGTCGCGCAGACGGGCCGCAAGTTCGAACTGGAGTTGTTCGGCGGCGGTGTGCATCTGTTCGCTCAGTTGGCGAATCAGGTCGGCGAGGTCCTGCGCGGGCAGGCCGGCCTTCAGGATCTCCTCGTGGCGTTTGTCTGCCTCGTTGGGATCGAGTACCGGCACGCCCAGGTGCGTGTTGCCGGCCTTGCCCGCGTTGCGGTAGCCACCTTCAAGCAAGGTCTGGGTGTCCACATCCTCCTTGGCGAGCATGTCGTTGACGTCGCTGATCTTCTTGATCAGGGGCTTGGGATCGATGCCATGCTCCTGGTTGTAGGCAATCTGCTTGGCGCGGCGACGGTCAGTCTCGTCGATGGCTTGCCGCATGGCTTCGGTGGTCTCGTCGGCGTACATGATCACCGTGCCGGACACGTTTCGGGCCGCACGGCCGATGGTCTGGATGAGCGAACGATAGGAGCGCAGGAATCCTTCCTTGTCGGCGTCAAGAATCGCCACCAGCGATACTTCCGGCAAATCGAGGCCCTCACGCAGCAGGTTGATACCGACAATCACATCGATCTTGCCTTCGCGCAACATGCGCAGCAGTTCGACGCGGCGCAACGTATCCACATCAGAATGCAGGTATTCGACCTTGATGCCGCGTTCCAGCAGATAGTCGGTCAAGTCCTCGGCCATCTTCTTGGTCAGAGTGGTGACCAGCGCGCGCTCGTTCTTGGCCACACGGGCCTTGATCTCGGCGAGCAGATCGTCGATCTGCCCCTTGACCGGGCGTACGTCGATCTTCGGGTCCAGCAGACCGGTTGGGCGGATAATCTGTTCGACCACCCCATCGGACAGTCCCATCTCATAGTCGCCTGGCGTGGCGGACAGGTACACGGTCTGGCCGACGCGCTGCAGGAATTCCGGCCATTTGAGTGGTCGGTTGTCCATCGCGGAGGGCAGGCGGAAGCCGTGTTCGACCAGCGTGCGCTTGCGGGAGGCATCGCCCTCGTACATGGCACCGATCTGCGGCACAGTGACGTGTGATTCGTCGATGACCAGCAGGAAGTCGTCAGGGAAGAAGTCGAGCAGCGTGTGCGGCGGGGTGCCAGCGGCGCGGCCGTCGAAGTGGCGCGAATAGTTTTCGACGCCTGAGCACACGCCAACTTGGGTGAGCATTTCCAGATCGTAGGTGGTGCGCATGTTGAGGCGCTGCGCTTCCAGCTCCTTGCCTTGTTTGCGCAGTTCTGCCAGGCGTTCGTCGAGTTCCTCGCGAATGGTTTTGAGCGCCCGTTCCATGCGTTCGGGGCCGGCCACATAATGGGAGGCCGGGAAGATGTGGACTTCGTTTTCCTCGTCGATCTCGTCGCCGGTCAGCGGGTGCAGCGTGGAGATGCGGTCAATCTCGTCGCCGAAGAATTCGATGCGCACGGCCAGTTCCTCGTAGACGGGGATGATTTCGACCGTATCGCCGCGCACGCGGAAGGTGCCGCGCGTGAAGGCGATGTCGTTGCGCTTGTACTGCATGGCCACGAATTGGCGCAGCAGGTCGTCGCGGTTGATTTCCTGCCCGACTTTGAGGAAGAGCATGCGACCGGCGTATTCTTCCGGCGTGCCCAAGCCGTAGATGCAGGAGACGGTGGCCACAACCACGCAGTCGCGGCGGGTCAGCAGGTTTGCGGTGGCTTGGTGGCGCAGGCGCTCCACATCGTCGTTGATGTTGGAGTCCTTTTCTATATAGGTGTCGGTCTGCGGGATGTATGCCTCGGGCTGGTAGTAGTCGTAGTAGCTCACGAAGTAGCTCACGGCGTTGTCCGGCATGAGTTCGCGGAATTCGGCGCATAGCTGCGCAGCGAGCGTCTTGTTGGGCTCGATAATCAGGGTCGGTCGCTGCAGCTTTTCGATCAGCCAGGCGGTGGTTGCGGTTTTGCCGGTACCGGTGGCACCCATAAGAACCACATCATTCTCGCCGTTTTCGATGCGTTCGGCCAGTTCGGCGATGGCCTGCGGCTGGTCGCCGGATGGCTTATATGGCGATTTGACGACGAAAGGCTTGTCCGCGCGCTCGATATTGAATCCCATAGGGCCTCATCTTAGCGACCTGCGCACCATCCTGCGTATATCTCACCCACTTGGGCCAGCATCTCGGGCAATGGATGGGTGGAGTCGATGACGATATCGGCTATGGCCCGCCGCTCCTCCTCACTGGATTGGTGGCGGATGCGGGCCTCGGCCTGTTCCAGGCTCATGCCGCGTTCCTCGACCATACGGTCGAGCCGCATGCACACGGGAGCTTCGACCGTGACGATATGGTCAAAGGCGAATGGAATATCGTCAATGACCTCGGCGAGCAGTGGAATGTCGTGAATGATGATGGCTGCCTCGGGGTGCTCATGCTCCAGTCGCGCCGCCTCGGCATAGATCAATGGGTGCTCGATGGCGTCGAGCCGTTCACGTGCGCCCGGCGCGGCGTTCGCGCCGAAGACATGATCGGCAATCCATGGCCGGTTCATAGTGCCATCGGCGAGCAATGCATCAGGACCGAACTCGGCGACGATCTGTGGCAGCGCCACTCCCCCGGGTTCGACGATCTGATGCGCCAGCGCATCGTAGTTGATATGCAACGCGCCGAGTTGCTTGAGTTGCGCCGCCACCGTACTTTTGCCCGCGGCGATGCCGCCGGTCAGTCCTATTCGCATCATGGTGCCCATGATAGCTGGCGCTCCCCTCGGCCGGCTATCGCCGACAGCTCCCCTCAGGGAGGGGAGCCGGCTCGCGTAGCGAGACTGAGGGGAGTCATTGGCGGATAACTCCAAAAACACAAGAAACCCGGCCCAATCGGACCGGGTTTCTTTACACGCTAAGCGCTAGCTTCGCGGCAAACTCACTTGCCGAGCAGCTGGTCGCGCAGGGCGGCGAGCTGATCGGAGTCGGCGAGGGTACCGGTAGCCGGAGCAGCGGAAGAGTAGTTGGAGGTCTCCTCGACCGGCTTCTCTTCCTTCGGGCCCTGGCCGTCGGCGGCTGCGGATTCGGCAGCGTTCTCCAGCTCCTTGGCCACGAACTCCTTGTGCTCCTCCCACAGCTCGTGAGCGGCGGCGTACTGAGACTCCCACTCCTCGCGCTGCTTCTCGTAACCAGCGATCCACTCGTTGGTGTTCGGGTCGAAGCCTTCGGGGTACTTGTAGTTGCCCTGCTCGTCGTACTCGGCCGGCATGCCGTAGATGGCCGGATCGAAGTCCTCGGAAGCCGGGTCAACGGAGTCGTTGGCCTGCTTGAGGGACAGGGAGATGCGGCGACGATCGAGGTCGACGTCGATCACCTTGACGAACACGGTCTCGCCCGGCTTGACCACGGTCTCCGGGTTCTCGACGTGACGGTTGGCGAGCTCGGAGATGTGCACCAGGCCCTCGATGCCGTCCTCGACGGAGATGAAGACACCGAACTGGACGATCTTGGTGACCTTGCCCTTGACGATCTGGCCGGGAACGTGGGTGCGAGCGAAGCGCTGCCACGGATCCTCCTGAGTCGCCTTCAGGGACAGGGAGATACGCTCACGGTCGAGATCGACGTCGAGCACCTCGACGGTGACCTTGTCGCCGACCTTGACGACCTCAGACGGGTGGTCGATGTGCTTCCAGGACAGCTCGGAAACGTGGATCAGGCCGTCAACACCGCCGAGATCGACGAAAGCGCCGAAGTTAACGATGGAGGACACCACGCCCTCACGGATCTGGCCCTTCTTGAGCTGGGACAGGAAGGTCTCGCGGACCTCGGACTGGGTCTCCTCGAGGTACTGGCGACGGGACAGGACCACGTTGTTGCGGTTCTTGTCGAGCTCAAGGATCTTGGCCTTGATCTTCTGGCCGATGTACGGGGAGAGGTCGCGGACGCGACGCATCTCAACGAGGGAGGCAGGCAGGAAGCCACGCAGACCGATGTCGACGATGAGGCCGCCCTTGACGGCTTCGATGACGGTGCCCTCAACGACGCCGTCAGCTTCCTTGATCTTCTCGATGTCGCCCCAGGCGCGCTCGTACTGGGCACGCTTCTTGGACAGAATCAGACGGCCTTCCTTGTCTTCCTTGGTGACGACAA
>OGWZ01003720.1_pt1 | contig 9932 bp, 7 predicted proteins | sample 1576141 | NCBI WGS metagenome assembly OGWZ01 (sample SAMEA3541512, study PRJEB24748) | human gut metagenome | biome: human gut; feature: human-associated habitat; material: faeces | place: China | collected 2012
CCGCCGGAGCGGTGCTTAAGCCGTAAGGCGGGAATTATGCGGTGTTGCCTTAAGCCTTTTTGCTGTAATCCCGCGCGCCGTAGATGGCGGTGCCTACACGGACGATGGTGGCACCCTCGGCAATGGCGGCGGCGTAATCGTGGCTCATCCCCATTGAGAGGATATCCATCTGTGCGCGGTCATAGTGCTGCGCATCGGCCTTGGCCAGCAGCTCGCGCATCCGTGCAAAAAAGCGGCGGGTCTCGTTGTCATCGGCATCTGCAGGCGGGATCGCCATCAGCCCGCGCAGCCGCAGATTCTCTTTGGCGGCAGCGGCCTCCAGCAGGGGGAACAGGCTGTCGGCGTCCACGCCGCTCTTGCTCGTTTCCTCACCGATGTTGATCTCCACAAGGATGTCCTGCACCAGCCCCAGACGGGCGGCAGCGGTGTCGATCTTGTCCAGCAGCCGCGTGCTGTCCACGCTTTGGATCAGGGCGGCGCGGCCCACGACCTTGTTGACCTTGTTGGTCTGCAGATGGCCGATAAAATGCCCCGGCTTGCCGTTGTAGGCACCGGCATCGGTTTTCTCAACCAGCTCCTGCACATGGTTCTCGCCAAAGAGGTCGATCGGCAGTTCGGCGCTGCAGCGCACCTCCTCGACCGTGCGGGTCTTGCAGGCGGCGCAGAGCTTTACCTGTGCGGGGTCGCGGCCGGCAGCTCTGGCAGCTGCAGCCATTGTCTCGCGGATATGGGCAACGGCCTCGGCCATCTGCTGCTTTTGTGCTTGCGGGATCATCGTACTTCCTCCTGACTGTAGACGGCGCGCGCACCGCCGATGAACGGCGGGCGGGTGCGGGCGCAGAGCAGGATGGCCTGCCCGATATGATCCAGCGACAGGCGCACCGGCACGGCCACCCGGCGCAGATGCATACCGATGAGCGTGCCGCCGATGTCCATGCCTGCAGCGGCGCGGACCTCCTCGACAAGGACAGGGTCCTTAAAGGCGCGCCAGCAGCTTGTGGCCCAGCTGCCGCCGGCATGGGGCTGCGGAATGGCCGAGACGATCTGGCAGCCGTTGGCCTTCGCGGCCTCGCGCTCAAGGACGATGGCGCGGTTGAGATGCTCACAGCATTGAGCGGCCAGATAGACACCCTGCTCCTGCAGCGGCGGCTGCACACCTGCCAGCACAGCGGCGGCGGCCTCCATGCTGGAGTCATGGCCGATATGGCCGCCCATGATCTCACTGCTGGAGCAGCCGACCACAAAAATATCCCCTGTTTCAAGGTGCGCAGCTTCGAGCAGTTCTTCCGTGGCCTGCCGTGCCTGCGCGGTAAGTTGCGTGTAATCCATGGATAAAGCCCCCTTTGGTTCTATTATAGCAGGGGTGTCAATAACAAAAAAGCCTTCCCCCGCGGGGGAAGGTGGCTCGTAGGGCCGGATGAGGGCGACCCTGCGGATGTTGCTCATAAATGGGTGGCTGCGGGAGCTTTGCCCGCATCAGTCCGCTTCGCGGACAGCTTCCCCCGCGGGGGAAGCTTGCGCTGTAACCGCCGCATTACCCACAAGAATAATCAACAGGATACAGAAAGCGAACACATAGATTACACGGTCACAAAAATCCCAAAGCGTTTCACTTGACAAAATCCTCCCGCATGGGGGTGAAGATATCCAGCAGGATGCCCGCTTCGGTGCAGACGCAGCCATGCTCCACGCCGTCCTCCTTGAGGATGGTGTCGCCCTTGTGGACGGTACGGGTCACACCGTCCACCGTGAACTCGAAGGCACCGGAGACCACATAGGTGATCTGGGTGTGGGGGTGGTGGTGCAGTGCGCCGACCGCGCCCTTTTCAAAGGTGTTCTCCACGCACATCAGGCCGTCTGTATAGGCCAGCACCCGGCGGGTGACGCCCGCGCCTGCGGGCTGCGGCAGAGTGTCCTCATGCAGGACCCAGCGCTGTTTCTTTTCCGGCAATTTCATAAATGTTCCTTCTTTCCCGGCCCCGCTGCGGGGCCGTTTTCTATTTCCATTATAAAAAGGCAGAACCCGTTTGGCAAGAGTTCCGCCTTTGTTTACAACTATAGCAATTCAACTTTTTAATGCAACAGCAACAATGTTGAATTGCATATCGCAAATATGCTGTTTGAATGTTGCGCTAATTTCTTGACTTGCGATAGAACCAACCTGCGTCAATTTGTCAAGCCGTCACATCCTCAAACTGGCTGTTGTACAAATCGGCATAGAAGCCGCCGGCTTCAATCAGCTCGTCATGGGTGCCTTGCTCGATAATGTCGCCGTCCCGCATGACGAGGATCAGATCCGCATCGCGGATGGTCGAAAGGCGGTGGGCGATGACAAAGCTGGTGCGGCCCTCCATCAGGCGGTCCATCGCAGTCTGGATGCGCTGCTCGGTGCGGGTGTCCACGCTGGAGGTGGCCTCATCCAGTATCAGGATGCGGTTGTCCGCCAGAATCGTGCGCGCAATCGTCAAAAGCTGCTTCTGCCCCTGACTGACATTGGAGGCATCCTCGTTCAGCTCCATCTGATAGCCGCCGGGCAATGTGCGGATAAAGTGGTCGGCGTTCGCGGCCCTGGCGGCGGCAATGACCTCCTCATCGGTGGCATCCAGCCGACCGTAGCGGATATTCTCCATGATGGTGCCCTTGAAGAGCCATGTATCCTGCAAAACCATGCCGAAGCCCTCGCGCAGGGCGCTGCGGTCAAAGTCCCGGACATTGTGGCCGTTGAGGGTGATGGCACCGGCGTCCACATCATAGAACCGCATCAGCAGCTTGACCATCGTGGTCTTGCCGGCGCCGGTGGGGCCGACAATGGCAACCTTCTGCCCGGGCTTGACATTGCAGCTGAAGTTGTGGATGACCGTTTTGTCCGGTGTGTAGCCGAACCGCACATGGTCGAAGGTGACCTGCCCGTCAATGCTGGCAGGGTCGGCGCGGCGGGCAGGGTCGGCCAGCTGGTCCTCCTCGTCCTCGTTCAGGAACTCAAAGACGCGCTCCGCTGCGGCGGCCATGCTCTGCAGCATGTTCGACACCTGCGAGAGCTGCTGGATGGGCTGGGTAAAGTTGCGGACATACTGAATGAAGGCCTGAATGTCGCCGATCGTGATGGTGCCCGCTGCGGCAAAGATGCTGCCAACAATGGCGACCGCCACATAGCCCAAATTGCCTACAAAGCTCATGATGGGCTGCATCAGGCCCGACAAAAACTGGGATTTCCACGCGGATTCGTACAGCTTGTCATTTGCAGCGTTGAAGTCATCCAGCACAGCGGCCTCGCGGTTGAACGCCTTGATGACATTGTGCCCGGCGTAGACCTCCTCGACCTGACCGTTGACCACGCCGAGGGTGGCCTGCTGGGCCTTGAAGTACTTCTGGCTGAATTTGACGACCACCAGCACCAGCGCCAGCGATACCGGCAGGATCAGCAGTGCAATCAGCGTCATTTTGGGGCTGATCGAGAGCATCATGACCAGCACGCCGATCATCGTGGTGACGCTGGTGATCAGCTGGGTGATGCTCTGATTCAGGCTCTGGCCGAGCGTATCAACATCGTTCGTGATGCGGGACAGAACCTCGCCGACGGTGCGCTTTTCAAAGTAGGCCAGCGGCAGGCGGTTGATCTTTTTGTTGATCTGGTCGCGGAAGTCGTAGCAGACCTTCTGGGACAGGCCGGTCATCAGCCAGCCCTGCAGAAAGCTGAACGCGGCGGAGAACAGATACATCCCCGCAAGAAAGAGCAGCACCCGACCGATGTAGGCAAAGTCGATGCTGCCGACCCCGCGCAGCTTGGCGATCCAGCCGGTGGCCAGCGCTGTGGTGGCTTTGGCCAGGATCTTGGGGCCTGCAATGTTGAAAATCGTCGAAAGAATTGCAAATACAACGACCACGATGAGCGACAGCTTATACCTGCTCATGGCGGCCAGCAGCTGGCGCAGCGTGCCCTTGAAATCCTTGGCGCGCTCCGTCGTCGGGCGTCCGGGTCTTGGCATATCACGCATCCTCCTTCTGTAAATTCAGTTCCTTCTGGCTCAGCTGGCTGCGTGCGATCTCCCGGTATTCGGGGCAGCTCTCCATCAGCTGGGCGTGGGTACCCTTACCGACGATGCGCCCCTCGTCCAGCACGATGATCTGGTTTGCATGCAGCACGGTCGAGATGCGCTGCGCCACGATAATGACGGTGGCGCTGCCGGTCTCGGCCTTGAGCGCGCGGCGCAGGGCTACATCAGTCTTGTAGTCCAGCGCCGAGAAGCTGTCATCAAACAGATAGATCTGCGGGTGCTTGGCAATGGCGCGCGCAATCGAAAGGCGCTGCTTCTGCCCGCCCGAGACATTGCTGCCGCCCTGCGCGATGGGGCTGGCAAAGCCCTCCGCCTTGGCGGAGATGAACTCGGCGGCCTGTGCGATCTCAGCGGCCTTCTGCACATCGGCATCGGTGATGTGGTCGCCGCCGAACTTGAGGTTGGAGTCGATCGTGCCGCTGAACAGCACACCCTTCTGGGGCACATAGCCAAGGCAGTCGTGCAGCTGCGCTTGGGTCAGCTCGCGTACATCCACACCGCCGATGGTCACACTGCCCGCCGTTGCATCGTAAAAGCGCGGGATCAGGTTGAGCAGCGTTGACTTGCCGCAGCCGGTCGAGCCGATGATGGCGGTCGTTTCGCCGGGGCGGGCCGTAAAGCTGATATGCTCAAGTGCGTCCTCCTCGGAGCCGGGATAGCGGAAGCTGACATCGTTAAACGCCACCACGCCCTCGGTGCCGTTCTCCGGCAGGGGCTTGGGGGAGGCGGGGTCGTGGATGGTGGCGTGGGTCGTGACAACCTCGTCAATGCGGTCGGCGGCCACACCGGCGCGCGGCAGCATAACGGCTACCATCGACAGCATCAGGAACGACATGACGATCTGCATCGTGTAGGTGATGAAGGCGATCATCTCGCCGACCTGCATCGTACCCATATCCATGGCCTTGCCGCCGAACCAGACAATGAGCAGGCTTGTGCCGTTCATGATCAGCGTCATAAAGGGCATCATGGCGACCATCGTGCGGTTGGTGAAAAGCTGGGTGCGCATCAGGTCGGTGTTGGCACGGTCGAACCGCTTTTCCTCAAAGGCCTCGCGGCTGAAGGCGCGGATCGGCATAATGCCGGTCAGTATTTCGCGGCTGACAAGGTTCAGCCGATCCACAAGGGTCTGCATCTGCTTGAACTTGGGCATGGCGACATTCATCAGCACAGCGATGAGCAGCAGCAGCGCCGCCACCGCGACAAAGATGATCCATGTCAGCCCCGTGTTGCCGCCGGCCACATGCAGGATGCCGCCGATGCCGAGGATCGGCGCATAGGCCACCATGCGCAGCAGGATAACGCAGACGAACTGCACCTGCTGAATGTCGTTGGTCGTGCGGGTGATGAGCGATGCAGTGGAAAACTTCTCGATCTCGGCGTTGGAATAGCCGACAACGGTGCGGAACACATCGCGCCGCAGGTCGCGGCCGATGCCAGCCGACACGCGGGAGGCGATGAAGCCGACAGCGATCGCCACAGCGACCATCAGCAGCGTCAGGGCCAGCATCCGGCCGCCGGTGCGCAGCAGATAGCCCATCTGGACATCGTGGGCGATGCCCTGTGCCTCATATTCCAGCGCGACCAGCAGCATGGCCTGGCTCGACAGGCTGCCCGCCACCGAATCATCGAGAGAGGCAAAGGCGGCGGCCAGCTGGCTTTGCAGCATTTCCCGTGCGCCGGGGGCCTGAGACATCGCGGCAAACTGGGTCGCAACGGCATCGAGGTCGTAGGTGGTGGGGGTCACCGCATCGGCCGTGCCGGCGGCGGTGGCGGCGTTTTTGGCGGCTGCCATGTACAGCACAATGTCAGGCGTGGCAAACGCGTTTTCCAGTTCCGACATGGCAGCGGTGGCATCGTGAGAGAGGGTACGCACACCGTCGGCATCGGGGGCACTGTACCACTGTTCGGCCAGCGCGGCGTCCTCCTCGCTCATCAGCAGGGTGAGTGCCTGCAGGGTCGTGTCGCGGACGGTCTCGGGCACAGGGCTTTCAATGCCGCCCTGCTGGATGCCGATGTCCACGATCTTGCTGGTGTAGTCGGGCAGGCTCAGGTCGCAGTAGGCCTGTACGAACAGCAGCACCACCACGGCGATGCAGGCCGCCCAGTGACGCCCCAGCTGCTTAAATATCTTAATCATGCGCGGGGTCTCCTTTCCTGTTTGCAAGGTCTTGCTCCAAGGCATCATTCTCGGCCACGATGGCGGCGAGGAAGGCGTCCTTCAGGGCCACCATCTGGGCCAGCTCCTCCGGGGTCAGCCGCGCCATAACGCGGGAAAAGTAGCCGCTGATGGCCTGCTCCCCCGCAAGGCGGGCCTGCTCCCCTTCCGGGGTGATGCGCACGAGCGTTTTGCGGCGGTCATTGGGGTCGGTCTCACGCAGGATATGGCCGTCCTGCTCAAGCAGGCGCAGCCCGCGCGAGACGGCGGGCATCGGCTGGCGCATTGCGCGGGCCAGCTCAGACACATAGATGCTGCCGTCCTGCCCGGACTGCTCGATCTGGAAATGCAGATGCTCCAGCATACCAAGGCGGCAGCGCGGCTGGCTGGCCAGCGCTGCGCGCATCCCGCGCTTGCCCAGAGTGTTGACACGGCCGAGGAACTGGATCAGCCAGCCAAGGTCGGTGTTTTCGATGTCAGGCATTGCACACCTCCTGTTAATAGTTGTCATATGTTAATAATTTAAGCGAGATAATAATACACCCCCCTGCACAGCGATGCAAGGGGGTGCGGTGTGTTTTTAAAAATTGTTTACAAATGCAGGTGTCAGGGCTCCGCGCAGCTGATATTGCTCAGCGTGATGCCGCGGCAGAGGCTAAGCGGCAGGGTCACAGACGGCTTTTGGATCGTGATGTCCTTAAAGACGATATCCTCCACCGCATAGCCGGGCGTGTCAAAGCCGGCAATCTCCAGCGGGGCGGCATCGTGCCGGCTGCGGTCATGGTCCAGCACCTCGCCGGTCAGGGTCAGCCGCTCAAAGAAGCAATGGCTGAGCTTCGGCGGCGTTTCGGCGGGGGTGCCGTCATCGTTGTAGGCAACACTGTGCAGCATGACACGGGGCGCAATGCAGTCCTGCACGGTTACGCCGCGCACATAGCCGCCGCGCTTGGGGGTGGCCTTGATCTCGATGCCCGACAGCGAGTTTGCAAGGTCGCAGTCCCAGATCTGCACATCCTCCACGCCGCCGCTCATCTCGCTGCCGATGCAGATGCCGTGGCCGCAGCCGCTGCGGCAGTCAAACACCCGGATATGGGCGCAGGGGCGGCCGATTTCATTGCCCTCGGGGTTCTTGCCGCTCTTGATGGCCACGGCATCGTCCCCTGTAAAGAACTCGCTGGCAAACAGTGTGCAATTCGTTGAGGAGTCGGGGTCCCAGCCGTCACCGTTCCAGACGCCCTCCGATACAAAGGTGCAGTGGTCGGTCTGGATATTGTTGCAGTAGATCATGTGGACATTCCACGACGGGCCGTTTTTGAGGGTGACGCCGCTGATCCAGACATTCTCACAGTTGCTCAGGTTGATAAGGCGAGGACGCACACGGCCGGGGATCGTGTCGCTGTTCTCGCAGCTTTCGACCAGCTCCTTGTTGTCATCGAGAAAGCTCTTGATGCGCGCACGCTCATCCTCGATGATCTTGCGGGCCAGCGTCTGGCCGCCGCCGCAGATCGTGCCCTTGCCGCGGATGATGATGTTGCGGCAGTTCGGCCCGGTCTTGTGGTTCAGCTCACCGGCGTTGAGCAGGCTGGAATAGCAGCGCATCTCAATCCCCTCAAACCGGCTGGGGATGCGCGGGGCGTAGTCATGGATGTTGGCGGTGCCCTGCAGCACAGCGCCCTTGGCAAGGTAGATCTCAAGATCGCTGTGCAGCCGCAGCGCACCGGTCAGAAAATCACCCGCCGGGATATAGAGAATATCGTCCGGGCCGCAGTCGTTGATGGCGCGCTGCAGATTGTCGGTGTTCAGCAGCTGGCCGTCACCGCGGCAGAAGTAGGGCGCAGCGGTAATGTCGATTCGATGCTTTTCCTGCCCGAACTGCAGCGTGGCGGAGCCGACGCAATAGCTGCCGCTGACCACATCCACACGGAAGGTGCTGCCGTAGGACAGACCCTCGATCGTAAAATGGGTCTTGTCGGTGCGGCCGATGGCCTCGCCGTTGAGGGAGACCGTGTACTCCGCCCCGCGCGGCGCAGCGGCGGGCTTATCCCAGTACAGCACCGCGTAATCCTCGGTGCAGCGTATATTTAAACGGTTCTGTTTCATGTATGACATCCTTTGGTAAAGGGAGAAATTCATTAGTACACATATTGTACCACAGCCCGCAGGTTTATCCAATACCTTGGTATGCCAAAATACCGCGGTCAAAAACCGGCAGGTTTTGACAGTTTGCAGCCTTGACAAATTCGGGGCCCGGCACACAGGGCAGGTTTTGCTTTTGCGGATAAAATGTGGTAGAATAAGTCGATCGACAGGGGCGGGCAGCCCGCCCCGCTAACACCCAACGCCGCAGAAAGGAGGCCGCCATGGAGAAAACCGCGTTTGAGACCGCCCACATGGCGGCGCTGAATCCCCAGCAGAGGGCCGCCGTTGCGGCCGTAGACGGCCCGGTGCTGTTGCTGGCGGTGCCGGGCAGCGGCAAGACCACCGTGCTGATCACCCGCTTGGGCTACATGACCGAGGTCTGCGGCATCGCACCGGAGTCTATCCTGACAATGACCTACACGGTGGCCGCCACGCAGGAGATGCGCGCCCGGTTTGCCGTGCGGTTCGGGGAGGCCGAGGCGGCGCGGATGGAGTTCCGCACCATCAACGGCGTGGCGGCGCGCATCATCGCGCTCTACAGCCGGATGTACGGCCGCACACCGCCCGACCTGCTGCAGAGCGAGAGTGAGACAACGCCGCTGCTGCTGCAGCTGTGGCAGAGCATCAACCATGAATACGCCGCCGAAAGCACCCTCAAGGAGCTGCGCACGGCCATCACCTACATTAAGAATATGTGCCTGACCGATGCCGAGCTTGACGAGCTGGAGACGGACCTTGAAAATCTGCCGGAGCTGTACCGCGCTTACCAGCAGGCGCTCAAGGCGCGGCACAAGATGGACTACGATGACCAGCTCTGCTTTGCGCTGCAGATCCTGAACGGCGCGCCCGCCGTGGCGGCGGCGTTCCGTAAGCGGTACCGCTATTTCTGCGTGGATGAGTCGCAGGATACTTCCCGCGTGCAGCATGAGATCATCCGGGTGCTGGCGCAGCAGAGCGGCAACCTTTTTATGGTCGGGGATGAGGACCAGAGCATTTACGGCTTCCGCGCGGCTTACCCGCAGGCGCTGATGGACTTTGAAAAGACCTACCTCGGCGCGCGGGTGCTGCTGATGGAGGAAAACTACCGCTCGCGGGAGCCGATTCTGGCCGCTGCCAACCGTTTTGTGGCGCGCAACCGCTACCGCCGGCCCAAGACCATCGCCCCTACGCAGGGGGCCGGAGAGCCGATCCGGGTCGTGGAGGTGCGTCGCCGCGCTGACCAGCTGGCCTTCCTGTTTGCGGAGGCGCAGCATTGCGAGGTCGAGACCGCTGTGCTGTTCCGCAACCATGAGAGCGCGCTGCCCATCATCGACCTGTGTGAGCGCCGTGGCGTGCCTTACGGCTGCAAGGCGGTCGAGCAGACCTTTTTTACCAACAAGATCGTGCGGGATGTCGCGGATATTTTTGCGCTGGCAGCCCGCCCGGACGATGCCGATACCTTTCTGCGCTGCTATTTCAAGTTCGGTGTACCGGTGACACGGGCGCAGGCGCTGTACGCCGCCGGGCAGGCACGCCAGCACGGGCAGGGCTGCTGGACAGCGCTGATCAATGAGGACAGCATCCGCCCGCGCACCCGCGCC
>OGWZ01003734.1_pt1 | contig 9912 bp, 6 predicted proteins | sample 1576141 | NCBI WGS metagenome assembly OGWZ01 (sample SAMEA3541512, study PRJEB24748) | human gut metagenome | biome: human gut; feature: human-associated habitat; material: faeces | place: China | collected 2012
GTTGACTTGAAATCCATATCAAGGATACTTGCCGCAAGTGTTCCTGTCCATGCACCGGTTCCCGGAAGCGGGATACCTACGAAAAGTAAAAGTGCAACAAACAGACCTCTTCCGGCCTTTGCCTGAAGCTTCTTGCCGCCCTTCTCTCCTTTTTCAAGGCAGAAGCTGAAGAACCTTCCAATAATTGGTTTGTCTGCTCCCCATATGAGCACCTTTCTTGCAAAAAGATAAATAATTGGTACCGGAAGCATATTTGCAATGATACAAACGATAAATGATGGCACTATCGGCAGCCCCATCACCTGCGAAACCGGAACGGCTCCTCTGAGCTCAATAAGTGGTACCATTGAAATTAAAAAGATGTAAATATATTTTTTTAACATGAATAATTCTCCAAAAATTTAATTAATGTATGCATCTGCTCATCCGTTCCTATGGATATTCGCAGATAGTCGTTTATTCGCTCAGGTGAGCTAAAATGTCTGACAAATATATTGTCTGCCTTAAGGTCCTCAAAAAGCTTTGTTGCAGAAACATTTGCAGGCTTTGCAAATATAAAGTTGCTCTTTGAATCACAGAATGTAAAGCCAAGCCTCTTAAGTTCTTTCTTTGTCCACTCACGTGTCTTTATAACCTTTGCTGTGGTCTCTTCAAAGTATGCTCTGTCTTTTACAGCTGCTGTAGCTGCTTCGATTGTGATTCTGTCCATGGTATATGAATTGAACGAATATTTCACATCATTCAGATACTTGATAAGCACAGGACTTGCCATGGCAAAACCAACTCTTGAGCCTGCCAGCGAGCGTGATTTCGAGAATGTCTGTACCACGATGACATTATCATATTTGTCAATGAGCGGCAGCGCACTCTCCCCGCCAAAATCTACATATGCCTCATCTACTACGACAATTACATCCTGATTATGCTTTATTATATCCTCTATCTCATCAAGAGACATGAGCTTTCCTGTCGGAGCATTAGGGTTTGGAAATACTACTCCGCCGTTTGCCTTATAGTAATCTGACGGTACTATTGAAAAATCATCAGACAATGGAAGCTGCTCATAAGGGATTCGAAGCATATCTGCCCACACATCATAAAATGAATATGTAATATCAGGAAACAATATCGGTTTTTTCGAATTGAAAAATGTCATAAAAATCATGGCAAGTACATCATCAGAGCCAACTCCGACAAACACCTTCGAGCTGTCTATCTTATAGAAATCCGCGATTGCATTTACCAGCTTATCGACCCTTGGATCAGGATACAGTCTTAAATCATCTGTATTGAAATTACTTAAAACCTCCTTCACTCCCGGCGCTGGCGGATATGGATTCTCATTTGTATTTAACTTAATAACACAGGTATTCTTTGGCTGTTCTCCCGGTGTATAAGGTACAACCTTTCGAATGTTATTTTCCCAGTCTCTCATTCTTTTCCTCCAAATTTAATTATATGTCAGCCCATACATATTACTGATTATTCAATTTTCTTCTCTGAAAAAACATGATATCAAACATAAAATCAGCGTTTTTATTCACTATAAAATATGCACCCAAAAAAATGCTAACAATTTAACTTTACCTCATTTACTTATGTTTGTAAAGGTTGTATATTACACTTAATCACTATTTTTTATATATATTTTTATCTATTTTTAATCAAGGGGGATTATAAATAATGACTAAAAATAATTCAAAGGATCTCACTGTAGGTTCTCCTACCGGGCTCATTCTGGGCTTTTCCCTTCCGTTACTTCTCGGAATGCTTTTCCAGCAGGTTTACAGCCTTATGGATACTATAATCGTCGGTCGTTTTCTAAGTGTTTCGGCCTTAGCCGCAGTTGGCTCTACCGGAAGCATCTGCTTTCTCATCATCGGCTTCTGCCAGGGTGTGTGTGCCGGCTTTTCACTTCCAATAGCCCAGCGCTTTGGTGCCAAGGATGAAAAAGGACTTAAAAAATATGTAGGAAATGCAGGAATTGTCTCTGTAATTATCGCAATAATCATGACGGCACTCACTGTGCTTCTCTGTGGTCAGATTCTGACCTGGATGAATACGCCAGGCGACATTTACGACCTCGCTTACCAGTATCTGATTGTCATATTTGCAGGCATTCCTGTCACAATACTGTACAATCTGCTGTCAGGATATCTGAGATCTCTCGGCAACTCGGTCATACCTGTTATTTTCCTTATAATCGCTGCTGTTCTAAATATCGGTCTTGATTTACTTTTCATTCTGGTATTTAACATGGGCGTGTTTGGAGCGGCTTTTGCAACCGTACTGTCACAGGGTATATCAGGAGTGCTGTGCATCATTTACATAGCAAAAAATGTACCTCTGCTGCATGTAAGCAGAGACGATTTGGAGCTTGACTCTTCATATGTCAGGAATCTGATGGTCATGGGACTTCCTATGGGTTTTCAGTATTCGATAACCGCTATAGGCAGTGTCATACTGCAGACTGCCGTAAACGGCTTAGGCTCCATCGCAGTTGCCTCAATGACCGCTGCAAGCCGTATTTCAATGTTTATGATGTGTCCATTTGACGCACTCGGCTCCACAATGGCCACCTACAGTGGACAAAATGTCGGCGCAGCCAAATTTGAACGTGTAAAGAAGGGGCTTATTTCAGCCTCAGTGATAGGATCGATCTATTCGGTTTTGATTTTTGTGGCACTGCTGTTTATAGCCAACTATCTGATTTACCTGTTTGTATCACCAAGCGAAACAGAGGTTGTCGCACAGGCTCATCAGTTTCTGCTGACAAATGCATTTTTCTACATCCCACTCGTTCTGGTAAACACAGTCCGTTTCACCATACAGGGCATGGGTTTTTCCGGCTTTGCAATGTTTGCAGGAGTAGCAGAAATGATTGCGCGTTCGCTCATAGGACTAGTATTTGTACCGATATTCGGCTTTTCTGCCGCCTGCTTTGCAAGCCCACTCGCATGGATATTCGCAGATGCCTTCCTGGTGCCTGCATTCATCCACTGCCTTCACAAGCTACAAAAACGGTAATTTCATCCTAATGACACATCTTTAGTAAAAAGTCATTAACAATAATGGCTTTAACAGGTCCTTTAAAAATCTGTTTATCTCACAGCCGAGGAAAGCACCGGCGAATCATACTATATATTGAGCTTTACGAAGCAGCTTAGAAGCAGTTAGAATCATGTCCATATACAACAATGCCCCAGCATGGACGCTGGGGCAAGGCGTTATGCGCCATGGACGGCGCATAAAAGCCGGTTGTGTCATGGTCTAAACACCCTAAATCATAATTCTTACTGCTTCTTAGCTGCGTAGTACTTGCGAAATATATAGTATGGTTCGCCGGTGCTTTCCGCATTATAAAAAGATAATTGAAAATTTTATGCATTTACCGCATCTATAAATTTCTGGAACGCTGCACGTCCCTCATCAGTGCACTTGTACACTCCTGCACACTCAAGCACTTCTTTAAATACAAGTCCAATCTCCTCATTGATGATACCATCAATATTAGACTCATCAATCTTATCATACTTAGACATAAACTTAAGAGCCCAGTCAGCATGTGATGCAAGAGTCTCAGTCGAATGCAGATCCTTTCCTGTAAGGATTGCATCCCTAAGCTCTGCCATCTCACCTTTTAATCTGGCCGGAAGCACTGCAAGTCCCATTACCTCGATAAGTCCGATATTCTCCTTCTTTATGTGATGAAGGTGGGCATGCGGATGATATACGCCAAGCGGATGCTCCTCTGTGGTGATGTTGTTTCTGAGCACAAGGTCAAGCTCATAGTCTCCGTCACGACGTCTTGCTATAGGTGTGATAGTGTTGTGTGGCTCTCCATCTGTCTCTGCAAAAATAAATGCTTCTTCATCTGTATAGCCTCTCCATGCAAGAAGAATCTTATCTGCAAGGTCAATAAGCTTATCTTTGTCTGCTGACTTGATTCTGATAACAGACATAGGCCATTTTACGATACCTGCCTCGACATCCTCGTAGCCCTTGAATGTGATTTCTTTCTCTATCGGAGCCTTTGCCATAGCGAAGGTATAGTGTCCGCCCTGGAAATGGTCGTGACTTAAGATAGAGCCTCCAACGATTGGCAGATCTGCATTTGAGCCTACAAAATAGTGTGGAAACTGTGTCACAAAATCAAGCAGCTTTCCAAATGTGGCACGCTCGATTTTCATCGGTGTATGCTTTGAATTGAACACGATACAGTGCTCATTGTAGTATACATATGGTGAGTACTGGAAAAACCACTGGCTGTTGTTTATTGTAACAGGGATAATTCTGTGGTTTTCTCTTGCAGGATGGTTTACGCGGCCTGCATAGCCCTCATTTTCCTTACAAAGCTGGCACTTTGGATATGCGCTCTGCTTAGCATTTTTAGCGGCAGCAATTGCCTTTGGATCCTTCTCTGGCTTTGAGAGATTAATTGTCACATCAAGTGTGCCATACTCTGTGTCTGTGGTCCATTTCATATCCTTCTTTATGCGCTGTCTTCTGATATAATTGCTGTCACAGCTTAATTTGTAAAAATAATCGGTTGCCGCAAGTGAAGACTCATTGTCGTATAAATCCTTAAAGCGAGCTCTGATCACGCTTGGTGCATTTACAAGGCAGCCCATCAGCTTTGTATCAAAAAGATACTTGTATACAATGCTGTTTTCTTTCATGATGCCATTGTCATATGCGTATGTCATCATATCCTCGAGTATACCCTCAAGCTTCTCCTCTGCCTCTTCCTGTGTCCATGCCGGCTGAGCCTCTACCTTTTCAAATGTCTCATCCTCGATGTCGTCCACTCCGAGTACCTCGAGAAGTCTGTTTACTGTGTATACCTCATCAGCAGGGTCAACAAGTCCTGTTGTAAGACCATATTTTACTAATTCTAATATTCTCTCCTGAATCATGTCATGCTCCTTAATCATTGTCGAAAAAAACCTGTTTATCCGTTACTGTTATTTCATATTGCTAATTTTATGCCAGACGGCTAGGTCCGTCTCCGATTGAAACAACATAAAACTCAGGTGTCTTTCCAACCTTCTCTTCATAGGCCTTTGTCAGGTTTGCCTTAAACTGATCAATAGCCTCGTCCTTTACTATGCTGACTGTACAGCCGCCAAAGCCGCCGCCTGTGATTCGTGATCCGATCACACCCTCAATCTTCCATGCCTCATCAACAAGTACGTCAACCTCAGGACATGATGTCTCATAATCATCACGAAGTGATACATGTGAAGCATTCATGAGCTTTCCAAATGTCTCGATATCATTTTCCTTCAGTGCCTTAACAGCCTTGATGGTACGCTGGTTCTCATAAACCGCATGCTTGCCTCTCTTACGTGCAACCTCATCCTTAATCGCATCCTTATGAGCCTCGAACTCTTCATCTGTCAGGTCACCGAGAGTCTTGATGTCACATACTGTCTGTAAATCCTTAAGAGCCTGTGCACTCTCATTTCTTCTGTCATTGTAAGCACTTGTTACAAGGCTGTGCTTAACCATGCTGTTTGTAACCACGATCTTTGCACCGTCCAAAACGATTGGTGCATACTCAAAATCAAGAGTATTGCAGTCAAGGAAAATTGCATTGTCCTTTTTGCCCATTGCAGATGCAAACTGATCCATTATACCGCAATTACAGCCGTTGTAGTTGTTCTCTGAATACTGACCGATAAGTGCAATATCCTGATTTGTCACGTCAAAGCCGTAAATATCCTTTAACATATATCCTGTAACCACCTCAAGAGATGCTGATGAAGAAAGTCCTGAGCCGTTTGGAATATTTCCGAATAAAACAATATCAAGACCGCTTTCAAGCTTCATTCCGCGTCCCTCGAAAGCCCACATAACGCCCATTGGATAGTTTGTCCAAAGTCCGTCCGGATCAGGTGTAAACTCATCAAGTGATGACTCAACCACACCCAGATTGTCAAAATTCATAGAGTAGAAACGAAGCTTCCTGTCATCGCGCTTTCTTGCTGCCATATATGTACCGATGGTCAGTGCACAAGGGAACACATGTCCTCCATTGTAGTCAGTGTGCTCACCGATCAGATTTACACGTCCCGGAGCAAAATATACTCTGATATCCCCATCTGCTCCAAAAAGCTCCTTGAATTTGTCTAATACGTTCTGCTGTATCATTTTTTCTTCTCCTTTGCTGATTGTATTTGCGTTAAATTGATAGTTAAAATATTTCGTTCTTTCTTTATAACTCTATTATAACTGCACATTTTTACATTGCAATACATCCGACTGAAAATGCAACATAACAAATCAAATCATGCAACAAAATTACATATGTTATTATTTTATTTTTTAAAATTCTTAATAACATCAAGTGCCGGCAGCACATTTCCATCATAGTCAAAGAGCGCCTGGTTTGCCCACTCATTGCCACATGGTCCCGGATCATTCATGTACTTAAGTGAAGCAGGTGTAGCCCAGCCTGAGCCCGGTACAGGAATCCACGCTGGCTCCCACCAGAAAAATCCTTTTCCGTGGTCATCCACCACATTTGCCACTCTGTTTAAGAAATCCTTTGTAAAGTCAGCCTGCCCCTCAATAGTCATAGGATAATCTATCTTCTCGACAAGCTCCGGTTTTGTCGCATAACCCTTGCGCTCAGAATCAGCAAGCTTCTCGTACTCCTGGTAGCTGTCCATTGTAAAGCCCATGGATACCTCAGCGATGATAAGGTCCTTATTGAAACGCTTTGCAATGTCATTCATGTTGAACTCAAGCTGGTCAAGTGAGCCGTGCCAGAAAGGATAGTATGACAATCCGATATACTCAAACTCCTCTCCTCTTTCGATGAAGTTTGTAAACCATCTGACATAAAGCTCATTGTTTCCACCATTATCGAGGTGAATCATAATCGGAATATCAGCATTTACCTTGCGGCAGGCACGTATTCCGGCATTCACAAATTTTGCTATATTATCGTAGTCAGGTACCTTTCCCTCAGGCCACAAAAGTCCGTTTGAAAGCTCATTACCTACCTGAATCATTGTGACATTTACACCTGCCTCAATAATCTTTGTCAGATTTTCAAGTGTAAAATCATATACAGCCTGCTCCAGCTCGTCCACACCGAAATCCTTCCATGCCTTTGGCTTAATCTGCTTTCCCGGATCTGCCCAAAAATCACTATAGTGGAAATTCAAAAGCACTCCAAAGCCTGCATCTGTAACCTTTTTTCCAATAGCGATAGTCTCAGCCAGGTCATTGTTACCCGCACCGTAAGGCTCACCATCCTCTGATTTTGGGTCGTTCCACAGACGAAGACGGATTGTATCAACATCATGCTCCTTCATGATGTCAAGAATATCCTTCTCCTTTCCATCCTCGTAGTATTTTGCTCCGCAGCGTTCCAGCTCGAGCAAGGTCGATAAATCCATACCCTTAATAAATTTTGACATTTTAATTCTCCTTAATTCTTATATCATTTATGATTAATCATATTCCGCGGAAGCAGAATGTGAATTCCATTTTCTCTGAGACATCAAGCAGGTACTCCGGATGAGTATGTGAGCCCCAGCTGTCGTCTCCGCCTACACCCATCTGCTTCTTTGCCACACGGACAACAGTATAGTGTACAGGTGGAAGTTCGAAATGATGCGCTGCATTTTCCAGCTCATGTGGTGTATATGGCAGTGCCGAGAACGAAAGCTCATCACCAAAGAACAGCATGCCTCTGCCCTTCTTATCCATTACCTTTGCATATCTTACTCTACACTTGTTGCCGCTCTCCTGCGGAACAAGGTACTCTGCGACATTGTCTGCCACTTTATTCTCGTATACACCATACTTTCCGCCATGCTGTCTGTCCTCGTATGTCTCCTGTGGTCCGAGTCCGTACCATTTCACTGTATCATAATCGGCATCCAGCTTGAACATCATGCCAAACTCCGGCATATCGCCAAGTTCCTTTACAGGGTCATATGACAGAGTTGTCTCGATTGTTCCATCACCAAACACTCTGTATGTCACCTCGCATGAACTCTGCGGTATGGTAGGCATGAAATAAGTGTATGTGATGGCGATATTGTTGTCATTTTTTTCTATCCTTGGTGATGTATCTGCAAAGCGCTGATCCTGTCTGGTGGTCACATACATGCTGGCAATCTTCCACTGTGCATAGCGCTGTGGCATCATGTTGCCGGAATCATTGTTGGTAGGTGTTCTCCAGAAATTCGGCAGTGGAATAGTATTTGGAAGCATCTCAACGCCACCATATACATATGAAACCATTCCCAGATTCATTCTTGAGAAAAGTGCCTTAAAGTTCTCACCTCTTACAAGGATATTTCCGTTTCCAACAACAAGCTCAACTGATTTGTCGCATGAATACTCACTTACAGGCTTCTTTATCATATGCTGTCCGAATGCAATCTCATACCCTGCCTTTTCCCAGATGGTGTTTTCCTTCAATACAAATGATACCACAATACAGTACTCTTTTTCCACATCTATCATGGAATTTTTAAGAGTCACCGGCACCTCATAGCTTGCCCTCTCCATCGGTGGAACAGATATCTGAAGCTTTGTCCTGTAAACCTCCTCACCGTCTGCAAGAAGAATGGCATAAGCATCAAAAACCGATGTATTTACAAAGAGATTTTTGTTTGTGACTGTAAAGATGTAGTCGCTGTCAAAATCAACCGAGATATTCTGATAATTGAACTTCACCTCCTGCATCTTTGGAGAAGCCTCTCTCTCTCCGCCGTAGCAGATGCCGTTTCCGCTGAAATCTCCATCTGTAGGCCTGTCGCCAAAATCTCCGCCATATGTGAGGAACCACTTGCCGTATCTGTCCTTTTTGTAGATTGACTGGTCAATATAATCCCAGATAAATCCACCCTGATATCTAGGCTCGCGGTCAGAAAGCTCTGTGTATTTATGCATAGCACCGCAGGAATTTCCCATTGCATGTGTATATTCGCAGCAGATAAACGGTTTCTCAGGATGCTCTGCCAGGAATTTTTCAATGCCTGCAGCCGGAGTATACATCTGGCTTTCCATGTCGCTTGTGTCATTATAGCGCTAAATACTCCCTCATAATGCACCAGACGATGCTTATCAAGCTGTCTGAAAAGCTGTGACATCTCATATATGGTCTTGCCGCCAAACGACTCATTGCCGCATGACCAGATAAGGATTGCCGGATGATTTTTATCTCTCTGATAGCATGAGTTGGCACGGTCCAGCATCATTTCTCTCCACTGTGGCTTGTCCTTTGGCACAACAAAGTCAAGGGCAACATAGCCCTTATTATATGCCTCCCATGTGCCATGACTCTCAAGATTGTTCTCAGCTATCATATAGATTCCATAAATATCGCAAAGCTTATAGAGCATGGAATCATCAGGATAATGGCTTGTTCTTATAGCATTGATATTGTTCTTTTTCATTGTGACAATATCCTTTATCACCTCATCACGGTTTGGCACACGGCCTGTTATTGAGCTGAACTCATGGCGGTTTACACCCTTAAATACAATACGCTTACCGTTTAGCTTCATGAGTCCGTCTACCATCTCAAATCGTCTGAAGCCTGCCAGCTGGCTGATAAACTCGGTCTCATTTCCATGCGTATCTTTAACTATAATTTTAACCTCATACAGATTCGGCTTTTCAGCGCTCCATAACAGAGGATTTTTCACATTACATGAGCCCTCGCAAATTTCCTTATTCCTAAGCTCTATATCAAACTCTTCCAATAAAAGCTTTGCCCTGTCATATTTTTCCACAGACAAATCGCCCAGCTCATATAGCTTTACACTTGCAACACCATCACCATCTGCCTTTATTGACACACTAAGTGTGCCCTCGTCAAAGGTATCATTAAGTGTAGGAACAACTGACAGATCCTCAACATGTGCACAAGGAACAGCATACAAA
>OGWZ01003735.1_pt1 | contig 9909 bp, 10 predicted proteins | sample 1576141 | NCBI WGS metagenome assembly OGWZ01 (sample SAMEA3541512, study PRJEB24748) | human gut metagenome | biome: human gut; feature: human-associated habitat; material: faeces | place: China | collected 2012
CGCATCATCCTGCGTCTGCGGCGTGAGATCGTGAAAATGAGCTGAATAAAAGAGCTGTAAGGCAACTTAGCCTTACAGCTCTTTTTACCCATATCGGGGTTCTCAGGGCTCCAGAAACAGGGAGGCGGGCCGGTTGATGACCATCATGTTGTAGTATTTCAGCAGATGATAGTCGTCCTTATCCAGCTTCACGGTGTCCAGCAGCCGGTCGTTCTCCTCCAGCAGTTCCTTGGAGATCAGCACCTTCAGGGCCACGGGGGCGAAGAAGGGGGAGCTGCCGATGCCGGAAAGCATCCCAACCGCCGGGGTGCGGGTTTGCATGGGGTTGAGCATACAGATGTACATTTTTTCCGCCGCATTGATCTGGTTGTGGAGCACCATATGAGTGATGGTGTCGTAGGGCTTCATCTCGCCGGTAAAGAGGTGCTGACATTGATCCGGATCGTCGAAGCTCTCCACTCCCATATAGAGGATCACGTCGATGCCCTCGCCGTCGACGGCAGGGGAAAAGCGCAGCAGAGAGCGCACCAGCTGATGGATGCGCCCGTCAAAGTAGTACATATAGGCCTGCGGGGTGTTGAAATAGAAATTGCCCGTCAGCACCTGCTCCTGATGAAATACCGGCGGCTGATAGTCGATAAAGCACTTCAGGTCGATATTCAGCGCCTGAGCAATGTCGTAGAGGGTCTCGATGTCGATGGTGATGGTGCCGTTTTCGTACTTGGAAAGGGTGGCCTTGCTCTTGTTGATCATGGCCGAAAACTGCTCGATGGTGTAGCCACGGCTCTTGCGGTACTTCTTGATCCGCTGGCCCACATGATAGGAAAAGGAACCCATAGATAGCCTCCTTGTATATATTCGTACTGATTATAGCAGGCGTTTTATGACAAGTCAACTGAAAGTTTCATTTTGTGAAACAATGGGAAAGGAGTTGGTTATTTTACCTTGTATTTGGAGATAGTATCTGGTATAATCGACATGATCTTGTGTCGATAGGAGAAAACTTCTTTGAACTATTTGCAAGAACTATGGGCAGCGCTGGACTTCGGCTCCCTTCGAAATATTTTACTGCGGCTGGCATCGGTGTTCCTGTGTCTGACCACCCACGAGACCTGCCACGGGCTGGCGGCCTATGCCCTGGGAGACCCCACCGCCAAGCGGATGCACCGGCTGAGTCTGAATCCACTGCGGCACATCGACTGGATGGGTCTTCTGATGATGGTGACGCTGGGCTTCGGCTGGGCCAAGCCGGTGCCGGTGGATCCCCGCTACTTCAGAAAGCCCAAGCAGGGCATGGCGCTGACGGCGCTGGCGGGGCCGGTTTCCAACTTTCTTCTGGCATTGGTACTGTTGGTGGGCGCCCGGATCATGGTGGATCACGCCGCCTATTCGGCGCTGAATCAGGGGATACTGGACTTTCTAGTGTCTACGGCGGTGCTCTCCATCGGTCTGGGCCTTTTCAATCTGGTGCCAATCCCGCCGCTGGACGGTGCCAAGGTGCTGTTCTCCCTGCTGCCGGATCGGATGTACGACACGATGCTGCGGTATGAGCGCATCGGAATGTTCGTGCTGTGGGGCCTGGTGCTGCTGGACGTGGGCAGCGGGGCGCTGAACAGCGCCATTGCGTGGGTATTTCGGATATTCTGCCGGATCGTCGGCCTTTCTTGAGGTGTCAACATTGGATCATCCCATTTTCAAACTGGAAAAAGTGGTACAGCCCAAAATAGGGGAGACACTGGAGGACTTCGAGGGACCTCTGGATCTCATTCTGTTTCTGCTGAACAAGAATAAGATCGAGATACAGGATATCCCCATTGCACTGATTCTGGACCAGTATCTGGCGTATCTGGAGCAGCGCAAGCAGATGGATTTAGAGGTGGCCAGCGAATTTGTCACCATGGCGGCTCACCTTATGTACATCAAGACCCGGATGCTGCTGAGCATTGAGGATGAAGAGGCCCAGAGCGAGATGGACGCCCTGATCCAGTCTCTGGCGGAGCGGCAGCGTGGGGATGCCTACGCCCGCATCCGGAAGCTGACGGAGCGCATGGGACCCATGAGCGAGTTTGGCCGCAGCATCCTGACTCGTGGGCCGGAGCCCATGAAGCGGGGCAAGGTATACGAGTACGATCAGGAGCCGGGGGATCTGGTCATTACTATGCAGGAAGTGCTGGACCGCCGGGGTCAGGCGGAGACACCGCCGCTGCGGGCCTTTGACGAGATCGTCAAGCGGGAGCCGTATCCGGTGGAGCGGAAGGCCAAGGAGTTGGTGGAGCGGCTGAAAAGGAACGGCATCACCCGGTTTTTGCTGCTGTTCCGTGGCAGCCGCAGCCGCAGCGAGTTGGTGGCTACATTCATGGCGGTGCTGGAGCTGTGCCGGAACCATATCATCCGGTTGGCGGGCTCTGCCGCCGACTGCACGGTGACCTGTCAGGAGACGGAGGAGGAATGAGCGTGGAAACACGGGAAATGAAAGAGATCGAGGCCGCCGTGGAGGGCATCCTGTTTGCCTCCGGCGAACCGGTGCATATCGACCGCATCTGTCTGGCGGCGGAGTTGGATCGACCAACAGCGGAGCTTGTGCTGCAAAAGCTTATGGACTATTACAGCTTTGAGCGGCGTGGGATGCGGCTGCTGCGTCTGGAGGACAGCTGGCAGCTGTGCTCCGCCCCGGAGTATGCCGACGTTATCCGTCGGGCCTTTGAGATACGCAAGCCCGCCAAGCTGTCCCAGCCGGCGCTGGAGGTGCTGACCATCATCGCCTACTACCAGCCCACCACACGGGCCTATGTGGACCAGATCCGTGGCGTGGACAGCTCCTATACCGTGGGGCTGCTGCTGGACCGGCATCTTATCGAGGAGTGCGGGCGGGTGCCGGGAAGACCACGGCTGTACCGCACCACCAAAGCGTTCCTCCGGGCGTTCCACCTGAACTCGCTGGAGGATCTGCCGGAGATGCCGGGGATGGAGACCGACGGCCAGCTGCGTCTGGCGGAGGACGGCTCCGTGCTGAATGATACAAATGCGTAAGATTGCCGTATAAACGGCGAAAGGGGGGAGTGGCTTGGCGGCACTGTGGATCATCGGCGGCATTTTGCTGCTGCTTATCCTGCTTCTGCTGCTGCGGGTGGGAGTACACCTCCGCTTCGGTGAACAGCTGGAGCTGACGGTCATAGCCGGTCCGGCCCGCATCCAGCTGCTGCCCCGGCCGGAAAAGACGGAGACAGAGCAAAAGACCAAGCAGAAGAAAAAAGCCAAGGGAGAAGCACAGGAGAAGGAGCCTGCCAAGCAGCGGGAAAAGCTCTCTCTGAGCTTCGAGGATGTCCGCTCGGCGCTGCCGTACCTGTGGGAGGGCCTGAAGCGGGCGCTGGCTCGGACCCGGCGGCGGATGCGGATCGACCCCCTGCGTCTGTCCGTGGTCTTTGCCGGGGAGGATCCTGCTGCCGTGGCGCAGACCTATGGCTGGGCCAGCAGCGCCATGTGGACGCTGATGCCCCAGCTGGAACGGCTGCTGAAGATACCGGACCCGCACATCCATCTGGGAACGGATTTCGGTGCAGCCCGCACCCAAATAGAGGGAGAGGCAGGTGTCGCTTTCCGCATCGGTGATCTGCTCATCATCGGCTTGGGCTTCGGCATCCCGCTGCTGAAATGGCTGCGGAAACGGAAAAAGGAAATCGAACAATCTGTGAAAGCGGCTCCGCCGCCGGCACAGGAGCAGACCGCATCATAAAGAAAGGAAGCTATACTATGGAAAACAACGAGAAGAAGAATCACTCCCTTATTGATCTGATGGATGCCTCCATGAGCAAAATTCGGGAGATGGTGGACTCCAACACCATCATCGGTGAGCCCATCCAGACGCCGGACGGCGTGACCCTGATCCCCGTGTCCCGGCTGAGCTTCGGCTTTGGCTGCGGTGGCGGGGACTACGGCAAGCAGACCCCCGCCATGTTCGGCGGCGCCAGCACTGCAGGTGTGAAGGTGGAGCCGGTGGCGTTTCTGGTGGTGAAGGACGGTGTGACCCGTGTGCTGCCGGTGGGCGTGCCTGCCGTGACCACGGCGGCCCGCATGGTGGAGATGGTTCCGGAGGTCATGGACCGGGTGGAGCACTTCATCGATAAGCGGAAAGAGGAAAAAGAGAGCTTCTGACGGAATAGAATAGGATCACCTGAGGGAAGAGGGTGATCCTGTGTACAAGCGAATCCTGACGGCAGTGACGGCAATCGTGCTGCTGTGCCTGCCCACGGCGTGGGCGGCAGATACTTCCGCTACAGCGGCCATTCTCATGGACGGCGATACGGGGGAGGTCCTGTACGAAAAGAATCCCGACCGGCAGATGCTCATTGCCAGCACCACCAAGCTGATGACAGCCTTGGTGGTGCTGGAGCGTGGCGGTCTGGGGGATATGGTCACGGTGACCCGGCACCACATGGCGGAGGGCTCTTCCATGTACCTGAAGCCCGGCGACCGGGTGACGGTGGAGGAGCTTCTGTACGGTCTGCTGCTGTGCTCCGGCAACGATGCGGCGCTGGCTCTGGCGGACCACTGCGGCGGTCTGGAGCGCTTTGTGGCGGAGATGAACCGCAAGGCGGCGGAGCTGGGCATGACCGGTACCTCCTTTGCAAATCCCAACGGTTTGGATCAGGAGGGCCACTATTCCACGGCACGGGACATGGCCCGTCTGGCGGCCTGCGCCGTAAAAAACGAAACACTTGTGCGGCTGTGCTCCACCCGCAGCGTTACGGTGGGCGGCCGCACCATGACCAATCATAACCGGCTGCTCCGCAGCATCGACGGGTGCATCGGTCTCAAGACTGGCTACACCCGTGCGGCGGGGCGGACGCTGGTGAGCTGCGTCCGGCGAAACGGGCGAACTCTGGTTGCCGTCACGTTACAGGACGGCAACGACTGGGCGGATCACGCCACCCTGTATGAATTTGGCTTCGGGCCGTAAGGAGGGATCCCATGGAGGAACGCCTGCAAAAATGGATCGCCCGCTGCGGTATCTCCTCCCGCCGTGCGGCAGAGGAACTGCTGCGGCAGGGGCGTGTGACCCTCAACGGCCGGGTGGCCGGACTGGGGGAGAGCGGCGACCCGGAGCGGGATACCCTGCTGGTGGACGGAAGGCCTGTGGCTGCGGCACCGGAGCCGGTGTATCTGATGCTGAACAAGCCCAGAGGGTACGTCACCACCCTTTCCGACGAGCGGGGCCGCAAAACGGCGGCGGAACTGGTGGCGGACTGCGGCCGGAGAGTGTTCCCCGTGGGACGGCTGGATAAGGATTCCGAGGGGCTGCTGTTGTTCACCAATGACGGGACCCTGACCCAACAGCTGCTGCATCCCCGGCATCAGGTGGACAAAGTCTATCAGGTGACGGTATCCGGCGCTCTGGAGGGGGCCGAGGAACGGCTCTCCCGGATGCGGATGCTGGAGGGGGAGCCCATTCAACCGGCACAGGTGCGCCGTCTGTCCCAAAAAGGGGAGACGGCGGTGTTGGAGGTGATCATCCATCAGGGCAAGAACCGGCAGATCCGCCGGATGTGCCGTCAGGCGGGGCTTTCCGTGCTGCGGCTGCGGCGGGTGCAGGAGCATACCCTGCATTTGGGGAACCTTCCATCTGGCAAGTGGAGATACTTAACAGATGAGGAATTACAAGACTTGAAGGGAAGCGATGGGGTTGAATAACAACGTGCTGCATACCATTCGCCAGCAAATGCCACAGTTTTCCAAGGGACAAAAGCGCATTGCCGCCTACATTCTGGAGCACTATGACAAGGCGGCCTTTATGACCGCCAGCCGGCTGGGACAGATGGTGGAGGTCAGCGAGTCCACGGTGGTGCGCTTCGCCGCCCAGCTGGGCTACGAGGGCTATCCGGAGATGCAGCGGGATCTGCGGGAGCTGATCCGTGGAAAGCTCACCTCTATCCAGCGCATTCAGGTGTCCAACGACCAGATGCAGGGGGATCTGCTGACCAGCGTCATGCAGCGGGATATGGACAGTCTCCGTACCGCCATCGAGCAGGTGGACCGGGGGCAGTTCGAGCAGATGGTGGACAAGCTGCTGAAGGCACAGCACATCTACCTGCTGGGGATGCGCTCGTCATCGTTTCTGACGGGGTATCTGAACTTCTATTTCCGCCTGATCTTCAAAAATGTGACACTGGTGCAGAACGCCGTGGCAGGGGAGACCTTCGAGCAGCTGGTGCAGGTGCAGCCCGGTGATGTGCTGCTGGCTATCAGCTTTCCCCGGTACTCCAAAATGACCGTCAATGCCGTGCAGTACGCCAGAGAAAAGGGGGCGGATGTGGTGGCCATCACCGACAGTACGCTGGCCCCCCTGTATCCGCTGGCCTCGGCAGCGCTGCTGGTCCGCAGTGACATGATTTCCTTTGTGGACTCCATCACAGCGCCGCTGAGTCTGCTGAATGCCCTGATCGTCACGGTGGGTCAGCGGAAAAACGAAGAGGTGCCGGAAACCTTCTCCGAGCTGGAGCGGGTCTGGTCACAATACAGTGTGTTCGGGAAAACGGAAGATGAGTAAAAGAGTGGTAGTTATCGGCGGGGGAGCCGCCGGAATGATGGCGGCCATTGCCGCTGCCGGCCGAGGGGCGCAAGTCACGCTGATCGAGCCCAACGAGCGGTTGGGAAAAAAACTGAATATCACGGGAAAAGGACGCTGCAACGTCACCAACAACTGTACGGAGGAGGCACTTCTGCAAAATATCCCCCGTAATGGAAAATTCCTTTACAGTGCTTTTTCCACCTTTAATAGCCAGGATGTCATGGCTTTTTTTGAGGAGTTGGGTGTCCCCTTAAAAACGGAGCGGGGCAACCGGGTCTTTCCCCAGTCTGATTGCTCCTTCGATGTATCCGGTGCTCTGAAGCACCGACTGGATCGCCTGAAGGTGCACTGGTCGCACGACCGGGCGGTTTCCATCGAGACAGAGGAAGGTGCTGTCACCGGCGTCCGTGGTGAGAAGGATACCTACCCGGCGAAGGCGGTGGTGCTGGCCACCGGCGGTGTCAGCTATCCCGCCACCGGATCCACCGGCGACGGCTACCGCATGGCGGCGCAGCTGGGGCATGAGATCGTCCCGCCCCACGGTTCACTGGTCCCGCTGGTCAGTGAGGACGAGGCCTGCCGGCAGATGCAGGGGCTGGCTCTGAAAAACGTAGAGCTGACGGTGCTGAACCGGAAAGGGAAAGCCATCTTCCGGGAATTTGGCGAGATGCTGTTCACCCACTTCGGCGTCTCCGGGCCGCTGGTGCTGTCGGCCAGCGCCCATCTGCGGAATTGGGAGAAGGAGACCTACCGTCTCAGCATCGACTTAAAGCCTGCGCTGGACGAACAGAAGCTGGAAAGCCGCATCCTGCGGGATCTGGGTGAGGCCCCCAACCGCAGCGTGGAGCGCATCTTTTCCGGTCTGGTTCCCCACAGCATGGTGCCGGTGATACTGAACCGTTTGGGGATGGACCCCCAGCAGCAGGCCAACGCTGTGACCAGAGAGCAGCGCCGTGCGCTGGTGCAGCTGCTGAAGCGCTTCACCATGCCCGTCACTGGGCCACGGCCTGTGGCGGAGGCCATCATCACCTCCGGCGGCGTGAAGGTAGGGCAGGTGCAGCCTGCCACCATGGCCTCCAAGCTGGTACAGGGGCTGTATTTTGCCGGGGAAATTCTGGATGTAGACGCCTATACGGGCGGTTTTAATTTGCAGATCGCATGGGCCACCGGCCATTGTGCCGGGGTCAGTGCCGCAGAGGAACAAGGAGCGAATCGCATGGATAACAAGAGATACGCCGTGGCCATTGACGGCCCCTCCGGCGCAGGGAAAAGCACACTGGCCAAGGCCGCAGCGGCAGAGCTGGGCATCCTCTACGTGGATACCGGGGCCATCTACCGCACCATCGGCCTGTACGCCTGCCGCCGGGAGGCAGACCCGCATGATTTGGCGGCCATCATCGCCCTGCTGCCGGACATTCAGGTGAGCATGGCCTACGGTGAGGACGGCCTGCAGCGTATGCTGCTCAACGGGGAGGACGTCATCCGCCGTCCGGAAATCTCCCGCTGGGCCTCGGTGGTCTCCGCCATCCCGGAGGTACGGGCCTTTCTGCTGGAGATGCAGCGAGAGCTGGCCCGCAGCCACAGTGTGGTGATGGACGGTCGTGATATTGGCACGGTAGTGCTGCCGCAGGCGGAGGTAAAGATCTTCCTGACGGCCTCGCCGGAGATTCGGGCCCAGCGCCGCATGAAGGAGCTGGAGCAGCGGGGAACGCCGCAGCCCTACAATCAGGTGCTCTCGGATATCCTCCAGCGGGACTGGGCAGACAGCCATCGGGAGACGGCACCCCTGCGGCAGGCGGAGGACGCTTTGCTGCTGGATACCAGCCATTTGGACTTTGACCAGAGCCGGGAGGCCCTGCTGCACATGATAAAGGAGAGGATCGGATGGTAAAAAATCGCTTTTACCGCTTTATCCGGGCCACATGGCGGCCCTTTGTCACGTTTCTTCACCCGCTGCGGGTGGAGGGACTGGAAAATCTCCCCAAGGATCAGCCGGTACTGCTGTGCGCCAATCACTCCAGCGCCGTGGACCCCATCCTGCTGATATGCGCCATGCGGCAGGACTTCCCCCTGCGGATCATGGCCAAGAAGCAGCTGATGAAAATTCCCGTGGTGGGAGCCTTTCTGCGGGCCATCGGCGTATTCGGGGTGGATCGGGGAAACTCCGACATCGCCGCCGTCAAGACCTCCATCCAGAGCTTGCGGGACGGCTGGAATCTGCTGGTATTCCCGGAGGGGACACGGGTCAAAGAGCCCGGCAGCGTGGATGTCAAAGGCGGCGTAGGCATGATGGCCATTCGCTCCGGCGTGCCGCTGGTGCCGGTGTTCATCGGCCGGGACAAGCGCCTGTTTCACCGGGTGTCCATCATCATCGGAAAGCCCTACGACCCGGTATATACCGGCCGGAAGGGAACGGCGGAGGATTATCAGTCCAACGCCGAGGAGATCATGCGTCGGGCCTATGCGCTGGGGGGAATCCAATGGCAGAGGTAAGAGTAGCCAAAAGCGCCGGTTTCTGTTACGGCGTGGAGCGGGCTGTGAAGCTGGCGGAGGAGACAGCCCGTGAAAAGGGCGGCTGCGCCATGCTGGGCAGCATCATCCACAACGTCCATGTGGTGGCAGAGCTGGAGGCGCTGGGGGCCAGACAGGTGGACTCCGTGGAGGAGGTCCGCCCCGGCGAGACGGTGATCATCCGCTCCCACGGGGAGCGCAAGGAGGTCTTTGACCGTCTGGAGCAACTGGGATCGGTGTGTGTCAACGCCACCTGTCCTAACGTACTGCGGATCCAGCAGCTGGTGGCGCAGGCCGACCGGGAGGGGCGTATCCCCCTTATCATTGGGGAGCCTCGGCATCCGGAGGTCATGGGTGTAGCCAGCTGGTCGGATCGCAGCGTCATATTCCCGGGGCCGGAGGAGCTTGAAAAATGGCTCCTGCAGAAGCCTTCCCGGCAGTCTCTGTCCCTGACGGCGGTGGCTCAGACCACCTGCATCCGAACAATTTGGGAAACTTCCAAAGAAATTTTAAAAAAACTGTGTACAAACGCAAAAATCTTTGATACAATATGTAGCGCTACGCATAGGCGTCAGTTGGAGGCAGCCGAATTGGCAGCTCAGGCTGACGTAATGGTCGTGGTCGGAGATCGTAAAAGTGCCAACACGAAGCATTTAGCGGAGATCTGCCGTAAGGCTTGCCCTGTCGTGTATCAGATCGAACAGGCGGGGGAGCTGACGACGGGCTTTCTTTCCGGATGCACAATGGCGGGGCTTACGGCCGGCGCGTCCACCCCGGCGGGCATCATTAAGGAGGTATATACAACGATGAGCGAAGAAATCAAGAACATGGAA